>Ga0315909_10006043_pt1 | contig 13754 bp, 9 predicted proteins | sample LakEriMetagenome_11_FD_203527 | JGI IMG/M metagenome (GOLD analysis project Ga0315909, IMG submission 203527) | Freshwater fungal communities from buoy surface, Lake Erie, Ohio, United States - Buoy 2 MA125 | ecosystem: Environmental > Aquatic > Freshwater > Lake | place: USA: Lake Erie, Ohio...
GAAGCTCAGCCCCTAACAGGGGACTGAACCCTCTACTGAACCCTGGGCCTGCCCATGCTATCAAAAAGCCCGCCTTTTCGGCGGGGAATTGTTGAATGCACGGCCTTCTGTAGTACCCCCACGGGGAATGGGACGCGACTGGGCATAGCGTGGCATGCCCTGGCAGGCCGAGCAAGACGCTTGCTGCCGCGCACTGCTTGCCGCTCTCTGCGCTTCCCTAGTTTTGGCCCCCAGCCAACCTTTGAACCCTCTTCTGAACCCTGGCTGGAATGTCGGCCAAGAGGGCCAACTGAGCCGTTTTCGTGGGGTGAGCCACCAAAACCAACCAGATCACTTTGGTATAGTTAAAGAAGGCTATTTTACTACTATAAAAGAGGCGGATATTCACTGGCAGAGAATCATCTGTCGATTATCCCAAGAACGCATTTTGCACTTGTTTTTATGGCTTTTTATATCCTGCAAAACCCCAGAAAAACTCACGCAACCCGTTGACAAAAGCCGATACGTTTGGTATATTTGCGATCACTGGAGATGAGTTATGCAGAAGCCGATGAAACTGACCGAAAAGCAGCAAAAAGCCGCCTTGGGCCTGTCCAAACAGTTGGGAAGGCTTGCCCTGTTGCGTCGAGCCAAAACCGCCCTTCAGAGGCGATTGGCAAGGCTTGACCGGCAAATTGGAGCCATTGAGGCAGAAATCACGGCATCAGCCGCCATCCGTCCCGAACACATGGAGCTGCTGCTCAGCCAGTACAGCGGTGCCACTGCGGATTCCGCCATCCGCCTGGGCAGCCAGGAGAAGGCCAAACAGAGGCACACGCCTGAGGAAAAGCGGGCGTTTCTGCTGGAGTGCCTTCGCCGCCACCAGAGGCTTCACCCAGCGGATCAAGCGGTTCGCCTGGAGTGGATACGGAAGGATTTCGAGGAGCGATTCACCCTGCGCCCAATCAGCAACACAACCATCTACTTCACCGGAATAATTGAGAAGGCTTGGTACGCACCCCGAACAAACACCAGAAATCGAGCCATCGACCTGAAGAAAGCCATACGAGGACTGTCCGTATCGCCCTGAAAAAACCTTGTCGTCTCCGTGTGTTGCGGAGGCATCCCTTGTTTTGCCCTTTTGGAGAACTGCCATGAATACGAACCCGGATTGCTCCCCTGCCCTTCTCTACCGAATTCCTGTTGCCGCGAAGCTACTCAACCTTTCCCCGAGGAAAGTGAGGCTACTTGTCGCCAACGGAAGCCTGCCGAGCTTCAAGATCGATCACTGCCGAGTGATCCGTCATTCAGACCTTGTTCAGTTCGTCAACCAGCTTGGTGCATGAGGCGAGGAGATAGACATGGCTACTTTGGCATCCGAAAACCGCTTCATCGATGGGAAAAAGGCGAAGATCTACAAGGTGTATTTCTATCGCGATGGGATTCGTGATCGTATTTTTCTCGGACGAAAGCTCAACAAGGCAAACGCGGCAAAGTTTTGCAGCATCGTCCACGAACTTGAGCAGGCGAGGTTGATGGGCCAGGAGCCCGATGCTGACCTGCGAAAGAGACTCGACAGCCTCTCGCCAACTCTGCTGAACAAGCTCATTGATCGCGGGCTGGCGAAGTCTCGTACCCGCAAGACACTCGAAGAGCTGTTTGATTCTTATCTGCGTCAATACTCCAAGCCCAACACGCTGAAGGAGTGGAAAAGCCTCCAGCTGAACTGCACAGCATTCTTTGGGGCAGACCGCTTGATCGGCACCATTTCCCATGAGGACTGTCGCAGATTCGTCTTCGAGTTTTTTAAGAAATTGGACTACGCACCGGCGACCATTGAGAAAAGGCTGAAGAACCTGAAGCAGATCATGCGATACGCCGTCGAGCAGGAGTGGATCGGGAGTAGCCCTGCCCAAAAAGTGAAGTTCAAGATCGCAAAAGAGCAGAAAGTCGCCAACAAGCCATACATCGCCCCTGAGTTGATTGCTCTGGCCTGTGAAGCAATGCCAAACGCGGAATGGGCTTGCTACCTTGCTTGGATTCGTTGGCTTGGTGCGAGGGCTTCGGAGCCGCTGGCCGACGAATGGAAGCATGTTGACTTCACTCGCAAGCGTGTGAACCGATTCGACAACAAGAAGGACCGCCGCATCCAAGTCCCGCTGGCGAAGCAGCTTGCCCCTTACCTCCTCGCCTGGAAAGCGGCTGCGGAGGCCACCGGAAAACCGTTGTGTGGGCCGATCTTTCCGTCGGTTAAGGCCCACAAGCACCCTTGGGTATTTGTCCGCAGGCAGTTGATGCAGGCGGGAATTGACCCTTGGAAGTGCCTCTTCACGAGCCTGAGGGCGAGCCGCAGCCGCGAGCTAATCCGCGACTACAGCCCAGCAGTGGAAGCCTCGTTGATTGGCCATTCCACGGATATTGCACTCATGCACTACGACGATGTGTTGGACTCCGACCTGCGTGGCATAACCGGCGAAGATTCCGATTCCACCCTTACCCTGCCCTCTATCCAAGTGGCAAAGACGGCATGAAAAAACCCAAACAAAGAGGAAATCGGTGTATCTATCTGTGAATCAACTCAGACCGGAGAAGACAAGATGAAAAAAGCTGACGCAATTCGTGAAGCAGTGAGGCATGACCCTTCCTTGAGCAATGAGCAAATCAAGAAAATCGTCCAACTCAGGTTTGGGATGACGGTTGGGAGCAATCACATCAACAACATTCTTGGGCCGTTCTCGAAGAGGAAGCACTTGGGGGTGGCTGGGAAGAACTACTTGAAGTTGGCCGAACAATGCTTGGCCGGTTTTGGGGGTGATCGTCGATTGGCAATGACTTATCTGAATCTTGTGTAGGTGCCAATCATGGATTCCATTGATGACTTTCTTCATCGAATGCGATGCTCGCTCCACCCGCAGCTCCGTCACTATTCATACGAATCGCTGAAAGATCCTGACGAGTACCGCCATCGCGTGAGGTACTGGAATCTGCCTGCATCATTTCTCAAGGAGTGCGGCAACGCCTTCCAGACCACAGGAACAACCGGATATTTCAGCTGGAATGGCAAGTGTGTTTTTTGCTTCGACTGCCTGACGCCTCCGTCTCCTCATGCTGCTCTGCTTCGCAACATATTTGTGCCGAAGGAGCATCGCGGCCAACACCACTGCACCGAAACTCTTGCGGAGATAGTGCGAGTTGCCGAAGCCAGTGCGACGTGCATTGTGGCTGTCGTGCATCCTTTCGAGATTTACACAGCCAAAGAAGGCATCGCAGCCGCCGTCGATGCCCTGCATCGCTCTGCTCACGGAGTCGCGTATCTGAGCGATGAGACGGCACAGCAAGCCATGAATGCTCGCCTCAGGAAGGCCGGATTCCGCAACTGCGACCTTCGTGATTCCATGATGGACACCACCATTCCGCTTACAAATCAATGGATATTCGTGCCGAGCAATGTGGATCAGCAATTCTTAGCCAGCCTTGCGGATCGGTTTGTGAATGAAGCTGTGGATGCAATGGGAGGCAAGCACACAGCCGCTTGATGCGGCTACAGGTGGAAGCAAAACGACAATGGATAGGCTGTTCTCAGACTCTGCACTATTGATTCCCGCGAAACTTCACGAAGCTGCCCTTCGCGAGGGCTTCAGGCCGGAACGACGAACTGCGATTTATTTGATCTATGACCTAATTGTGCGGAAATGCACCCAAATGAAGGCCGAATGGGCGTTCATCTCTGATCGCAGTTTTCTGAAAGTGGTCAAAAATCACACTCGTAAATCAACCGAAAAGAAATGGCTGGAAGAGAACGGATTTATTCAGATCAAAAAGTGGCTATCTGCCAACGGAACGCTCAAGAACTCGAAAATTCCGGGCAAACAATGCCAAGGCTACAAGCTTGTTGTGCAGGATGGCGAATGTATTTGGGTTGATTTATGGAAAAGAAAGTTGGGTTGGCCAACTTGCACTGAAGATGACCCTTTTTGCCAATTCACCCGAATGGTGCTGGGCCAGATTGCGGTGGATCACTCGATTGCGACCCGCATGTGCCTGGGAGAAGCTGATTACTCGTCGCTGCCAGTCGCCCGCCGCATGGCCATACTGCATTGGGCAAGAACCCTTCAGCTTGGCCATGGATCAATTCGCCGAGGCCGTCGGGTCAACAGGCTCTATTCGCCGTGGACATCTGCTCCACGGGAGTTGCGAAAAGCGTGCTTTCTGGCAAACGAATCCATCGTCAGCCTCGATTTGCAAGCGTCACAACCCACGCTGATAGGACTCTTAGCCGAGGACGATGCATTCTCTGAGGCATGCCTGAACGACGATCTTTACGGCCATATTGGCACCGTGTTTGCGGTTGAGCGGGAGGAAGCCAAGCGTATTTTTCTCAGCTACATCTATGGCCCAAATCGCAAGCCCAGTGCCCGAAACAAGCAGGCTTTCTTCGTGCAGGAGTATGTTGCACAGCAGTTTCCCAAGACTCACGCCTATGTCTGGAACAGCAAAGACCGCGACTACAAATCCTTTGCTCGCCAACTCCAAAACATTGAGGCAAAGCTGTTTGTGGAAGGAATATTGGCCGAAATGAAGCAGAACGGGGTGCCAGCACTCACGGTGCATGACAGTGTGGCAGTGCCAGAACCCCACTACGAGCAGGCTGTTGAGGCATGTCGAAAGATTCTTGGGGAAAGCCTGAAAGGAAAAGGCAGGATAAAGGCAACCAACTACAAGACGAAGGGCACAGAGGCGATAGCCATATGAAGAAAGAAGCCCATAGAGCGCTCACTTTGGTGAATCGTCGCGTGAACGGCGATTCCTGTACGTCCCTGCTTCGAGTGCGGGTACCGCGGGCCGACCAGCACTCCACACAACTGGCCAACAAACAAAAAAACCCACAAGATGTGGGAGTGGCCATGAGTCAGGATGTGCAATAGCCTTCGAGCATGGGCGTGGGGCACTCAACTCCACGCGGAATGCCGAGGCTTCTGTTCTTTCACAATACGGCAGAATTCGAACGGATTCACAACGTATTTGTGTCTCAGTTTGTTGCCACCCACCGTCAGTACGAGTGTTCCGTACTTTGCAACCTGGCCACCGAGACCTTGTTCGACCACAACAGAGTCAACGCTCGGCAAGAGAAATTCCTCGATTTTTCTTTTGAAGAAGCCGGTTCGAATGACGACACGTTTATTGGTCACGACATACTCATTCAGAAACACCTTCCCAATTGTGTCTATCAATAAACACAGCCCCAGAATCAGGAGAATGAAGCCCGGGATTCCCAATAGCTTGCAGATCAGGCGATCCCTCTCGGGCATATCGCGGGTTGTATCCAACCCAAACAAGCAAATTCCTACGAAAGGACTCGACAGCAGTAGGATCCAGAGCGGCCCTGGAAGAACGGCATCTGACAGACGCGTCTTGAAGGCTACTGCTTCTCCCGGTTCCAGGGTTTGAGCGGCATAGCCTTTCTGGTGACTGGCAGGAACACTCGGAGTTGGTGCTTGTGCGGCCTGCGTAGCCGCAACCGGCATTGCAGCCTGCGCCTTAACGGGCGGTGGTGGTGCTGTGGTGGGCCGCGGAGCAAGTGCGTCGGGGAAAAGCCCTTTGACCTTACTGGCCGGATGCCAAGGTCCATCTGCACTTCGTGCAATGAGCGTGTTTACGCCGATCCTGTTTGTTGCCGCGAACTGCTTGACGGTGGCGGCGTCGAACGGACCGTGAACCTTGTCATTTTGACGAACAAACCATTCCGCAGACATGATTCCTCTGGCTATTTCACGCGGCTTGTTGCTCACTCTTAGCAGCAGATTGCCGAAACTCCTGCATCATATTTGGAGCGGCATCCTTCAATAAAAACGCCCTCGACTCGGGCACTGAGGAAACGGGTCATACCATCCAGCGGTAACCGCAATGTGCACACACAGTTGGCTTGCGAGCTGCCAGTAAGGCCAGAAGCCCAATGGGAAAGAGCAGAATCGACACGATGATTTGCCATGCGGGACGCCCCCCACGCCTGGTCAGGGTGTCGCACTTTGGGCATGACAGTTCGGTGCCCTTACTCCTACCCAAAAGTTCGTGCAGCAGTACTAGAAGAGAAATCGCACCATAACCTCCGAAGCCTATCATCATGCCTTCTGCGTTGTTTTTTAATGCTCCCCTCAACCCACCCAACAGCAACGGACTTGCTAGCAGCAGAGTAAGCAGCCACCCCGGCGGCTCAAAGCTCCATGGCTGTGTTTCTGAAGCCGTTGCCTCGCCAGGCTCCAGGGTTTGAGCGGCATAGCCTTTCTGGTGACTGGCAGGAACACTCGGAGCTGGTGCTTGTGCGGCCTGCATAGCCGCAACCGGCATTGCAGCCTGCACCTTCACGGGCGGTGGTGGTGCTGTGGAGGTCCGCGGAGCAAGTGCGTCGGGGAAAAGCCCTTTGACCTTACTGGCCGGATGCCAAGGTCCATCTGCACTTCGTGCAATGAGCGTGTTTACGCCGATCCTGTTTGTTGCCGCGAACTGCTTGACGGTGGCGGCGTCGAACGGACCGTGAACCTTGTCATTTTGACGAACAAACCATTCCGCAGACATGATTCCTCTGGCTATTTCACGGTATTCCGCGATTGCGGGAACGATGGTCAGCAATAAAAACGGCCTCGTCACGGGCATCCAGGCCGCTGCGGCAAGGGGGTGGTGCGAACGTGGCCAAACGCCCGCAAGATGCCCTGCTGGGCGCCTTGGCAACCCACTTCTTGCCGAGGTCGACGGCAGCAGGCTAGCCTTCCTATCGGAGGCCGAAGCTCAGCCCCTAACAGGGGACTGAACCCTCTACTGAACCCTGGGCCTGCCCATGCTATCAAAAAGCCCGCCTTTTCGGCGGGGAATTGTTGAATGCACGGCCTTCTGTAGTACCCCCACGGGGAATGGGACGCGACTGGGCATAGCGTGGCATGCCCTGGCAGGCCGAGCAAGACGCTTGCTGCCGCGCACTGCTTGCCGCTCTCTGCGCTTCCCTAGTTTTGGCCCCCAGCCAACCTTTGAACCCTCTTCTGAACCCTGGCTGGAATGTCGGCCAAGAGGGCCAACTGAGCCGTTTTCGTGGGGTGAGCCACCAAAACCAACCAGATCACTTTGGTATAGTTAAAGAAGGCTATTTTACTACTATAAAAGAGGCGGATATTCACTGGCAGAGAATCATCTGTCGATTATCCCAAGAACGCATTTTGCACTTGTTTTTATGGCTTTTTATATCCTGCAAAACCCCAGAAAAACTCACGCAACCCGTTGACAAAAGCCGATACGTTTGGTATATTTGCGATCACTGGAGATGAGTTATGCAGAAGCCGATGAAACTGACCGAAAAGCAGCAAAAAGCCGCCTTGGGCCTGTCCAAACAGTTGGGAAGGCTTGCCCTGTTGCGTCGAGCCAAAACCGCCCTTCAGAGGCGATTGGCAAGGCTTGACCGGCAAATTGGAGCCATTGAGGCAGAAATCACGGCATCAGCCGCCATCCGTCCCGAACACATGGAGCTGCTGCTCAGCCAGTACAGCGGTGCCACTGCGGATTCCGCCATCCGCCTGGGCAGCCAGGAGAAGGCCAAACAGAGGCACACGCCTGAGGAAAAGCGGGCGTTTCTGCTGGAGTGCCTTCGCCGCCACCAGAGGCTTCACCCAGCGGATCAAGCGGTTCGCCTGGAGTGGATACGGAAGGATTTCGAGGAGCGATTCACCCTGCGCCCAATCAGCAACACAACCATCTACTTCACCGGAATAATTGAGAAGGCTTGGTACGCACCCCGAACAAACACCAGAAATCGAGCCATCGACCTGAAGAAAGCCATACGAGGACTGTCCGTATCGCCCTGAAAAAACCTTGTCGTCTCCGTGTGTTGCGGAGGCATCCCTTGTTTTGCCCTTTTGGAGAACTGCCATGAATACGAACCCGGATTGCTCCCCTGCCCTTCTCTACCGAATTCCTGTTGCCGCGAAGCTACTCAACCTTTCCCCGAGGAAAGTGAGGCTACTTGTCGCCAACGGAAGCCTGCCGAGCTTCAAGATCGATCACTGCCGAGTGATCCGTCATTCAGACCTTGTTCAGTTCGTCAACCAGCTTGGTGCATGAGGCGAGGAGATAGACATGGCTACTTTGGCATCCGAAAACCGCTTCATCGATGGGAAAAAGGCGAAGATCTACAAGGTGTATTTCTATCGCGATGGGATTCGTGATCGTATTTTTCTCGGACGAAAGCTCAACAAGGCAAACGCGGCAAAGTTTTGCAGCATCGTCCACGAACTTGAGCAGGCGAGGTTGATGGGCCAGGAGCCCGATGCTGACCTGCGAAAGAGACTCGACAGCCTCTCGCCAACTCTGCTGAACAAGCTCATTGATCGCGGGCTGGCGAAGTCTCGTACCCGCAAGACACTCGAAGAGCTGTTTGATTCTTATCTGCGTCAATACTCCAAGCCCAACACGCTGAAGGAGTGGAAAAGCCTCCAGCTGAACTGCACAGCATTCTTTGGGGCAGACCGCTTGATCGGCACCATTTCCCATGAGGACTGTCGCAGATTCGTCTTCGAGTTTTTTAAGAAATTGGACTACGCACCGGCGACCATTGAGAAAAGGCTGAAGAACCTGAAGCAGATCATGCGATACGCCGTCGAGCAGGAGTGGATCGGGAGTAGCCCTGCCCAAAAAGTGAAGTTCAAGATCGCAAAAGAGCAGAAAGTCGCCAACAAGCCATACATCGCCCCTGAGTTGATTGCTCTGGCCTGTGAAGCAATGCCAAACGCGGAATGGGCTTGCTACCTTGCTTGGATTCGTTGGCTTGGTGCGAGGGCTTCGGAGCCGCTGGCCGACGAATGGAAGCATGTTGACTTCACTCGCAAGCGTGTGAACCGATTCGACAACAAGAAGGACCGCCGCATCCAAGTCCCGCTGGCGAAGCAGCTTGCCCCTTACCTCCTCGCCTGGAAAGCGGCTGCGGAGGCCACCGGAAAACCGTTGTGTGGGCCGATCTTTCCGTCGGTTAAGGCCCACAAGCACCCTTGGGTATTTGTCCGCAGGCAGTTGATGCAGGCGGGAATTGACCCTTGGAAGTGCCTCTTCACGAGCCTGAGGGCGAGCCGCAGCCGCGAGCTAATCCGCGACTACAGCCCAGCAGTGGAAGCCTCGTTGATTGGCCATTCCACGGATATTGCACTCATGCACTACGACGATGTGTTGGACTCCGACCTGCGTGGCATAACCGGCGAAGATTCCGATTCCACCCTTACCCTGCCCTCTATCCAAGTGGCAAAGACGGCATGAAAAAACCCAAACAAAGAGGAAATCGGTGTATCTATCTGTGAATCAACTCAGACCGGAGAAGACAAGATGAAAAAAGCTGACGCAATTCGTGAAGCAGTGAGGCATGACCCTTCCTTGAGCAATGAGCAAATCAAGAAAATCGTCCAACTCAGGTTTGGGATGACGGTTGGGAGCAATCACATCAACAACATTCTTGGGCCGTTCTCGAAGAGGAAGCACTTGGGGGTGGCTGGGAAGAACTACTTGAAGTTGGCCGAACAATGCTTGGCCGGTTTTGGGGGTGATCGTCGATTGGCAATGACTTATCTGAATCTTGTGTAGGTGCCAATCATGGATTCCATTGATGACTTTCTTCATCGAATGCGATGCTCGCTCCACCCGCAGCTCCGTCACTATTCATACGAATCGCTGAAAGATCCTGACGAGTACCGCCATCGCGTGAGGTACTGGAATCTGCCTGCATCATTTCTCAAGGAGTGCGGCAACGCCTTCCAGACCACAGGAACAACCGGATATTTCAGCTGGAATGGCAAGTGTGTTTTTTGCTTCGACTGCCTGACGCCTCCGTCTCCTCATGCTGCTCTGCTTCGCAACATATTTGTGCCGAAGGAGCATCGCGGCCAACACCACTGCACCGAAACTCTTGCGGAGATAGTGCGAGTTGCCGAAGCCAGTGCGACGTGCATTGTGGCTGTCGTGCATCCTTTCGAGATTTACACAGCCAAAGAAGGCATCGCAGCCGCCGTCGATGCCCTGCATCGCTCTGCTCACGGAGTCGCGTATCTGAGCGATGAGACGGCACAGCAAGCCATGAATGCTCGCCTCAGGAAGGCCGGATTCCGCAACTGCGACCTTCGTGATTCCATGATGGACACCACCATTCCGCTTACAAATCAATGGATATTCGTGCCGAGCAATGTGGATCAGCAATTCTTAGCCAGCCTTGCGGATCGGTTTGTGAATGAAGCTGTGGATGCAATGGGAGGCAAGCACACAGCCGCTTGATGCGGCTACAGGTGGAAGCAAAACGACAATGGATAGGCTGTTCTCAGACTCTGCACTATTGATTCCCGCGAAACTTCACGAAGCTGCCCTTCGCGAGGGCTTCAGGCCGGAACGACGAACTGCGATTTATTTGATCTATGACCTAATTGTGCGGAAATGCACCCAAATGAAGGCCGAATGGGCGTTCATCTCTGATCGCAGTTTTCTGAAAGTGGTCAAAAATCACACTCGTAAATCAACCGAAAAGAAATGGCTGGAAGAGAACGGATTTATTCAGATCAAAAAGTGGCTATCTGCCAACGGAACGCTCAAGAACTCGAAAATTCCGGGCAAACAATGCCAAGGCTACAAGCTTGTTGTGCAGGATGGCGAATGTATTTGGGTTGATTTATGGAAAAGAAAGTTGGGTTGGCCAACTTGCACTGAAGATGACCCTTTTTGCCAATTCACCCGAATGGTGCTGGGCCAGATTGCGGTGGATCACTCGATTGCGACCCGCATGTGCCTGGGAGAAGCTGATTACTCGTCGCTGCCAGTCGCCCGCCGCATGGCCATACTGCATTGGGCAAGAACCCTTCAGCTTGGCCATGGATCAATTCGCCGAGGCCGTCGGGTCAACAGGCTCTATTCGCCGTGGACATCTGCTCCACGGGAGTTGCGAAAAGCGTGCTTTCTGGCAAACGAATCCATCGTCAGCCTCGATTTGCAAGCGTCACAACCCACGCTGATAGGACTCTTAGCCGAGGACGATGCATTCTCTGAGGCATGCCTGAACGACGATCTTTACGGCCATATTGGCACCGTGTTTGCGGTTGAGCGGGAGGAAGCCAAGCGTATTTTTCTCAGCTACATCTATGGCCCAAATCGCAAGCCCAGTGCCCGAAACAAGCAGGCTTTCTTCGTGCAGGAGTATGTTGCACAGCAGTTTCCCAAGACTCACGCCTATGTCTGGAACAGCAAAGACCGCGACTACAAATCCTTTGCTCGCCAACTCCAAAACATTGAGGCAAAGCTGTTTGTGGAAGGAATATTGGCCGAAATGAAGCAGAACGGGGTGCCAGCACTCACGGTGCATGACAGTGTGGCAGTGCCAGAACCCCACTACGAGCAGGCTGTTGAGGCATGTCGAAAGATTCTTGGGGAAAGCCTGAAAGGAAAAGGCAGGATAAAGGCAACCAACTACAAGACGAAGGGCACAGAGGCGATAGCCATATGAAGAAAGAAGCCCATAGAGCGCTCACTTTGGTGAATCGTCGCGTGAACGGCGATTCCTGTACGTCCCTGCTTCGAGTGCGGGTACCGCGGGCCGACCAGCACTCCACACAACTGGCCAACAAACAAAAAAACCCACAAGATGTGGGAGTGGCCATGAGTCAGGATGTGCAATAGCCTTCGAGCATGGGCGTGGGGCACTCAACTCCACGCGGAATGCCGAGGCTTCTGTTCTTTCACAATACGGCAGAATTCGAACGGATTCACAACGTATTTGTGTCTCAGTTTGTTGCCACCCACCGTCAGTACGAGTGTTCCGTACTTTGCAACCTGGCCACCGAGACCTTGTTCGACCACAACAGAGTCAACGCTCGGCAAGAGAAATTCCTCGATTTTTCTTTTGAAGAAGCCGGTTCGAATGACGACACGTTTATTGGTCACGACATACTCATTCAGAAACACCTTCCCAATTGTGTCTATCAATAAACACAGCCCCAGAATCAGGAGAATGAAGCCCGGGATTCCCAATAGCTTGCAGATCAGGCGATCCCTCTCGGGCATATCGCGGGTTGTATCCAACCCAAACAAGCAAATTCCTACGAAAGGACTCGACAGCAGTAGGATCCAGAGCGGCCCTGGAAGAACGGCATCTGACAGACGCGTCTTGAAGGCTACTGCTTCTCCCGGTTCCAGGGTTTGAGCGGCATAGCCTTTCTGGTGACTGGCAGGAACACTCGGAGTTGGTGCTTGTGCGGCCTGCGTAGCCGCAACCGGCATTGCAGCCTGCGCCTTAACGGGCGGTGGTGGTGCTGTGGTGGGCCGCGGAGCAAGTGCGTCGGGGAAAAGCCCTTTGACCTTACTGGCCGGATGCCAAGGTCCATCTGCACTTCGTGCAATGAGCGTGTTTACGCCGATCCTGTTTGTTGCCGCGAACTGCTTGACGGTGGCGGCGTCGAACGGACCGTGAACCTTGTCATTTTGACGAACAAACCATTCCGCAGACATGATTCCTCTGGCTATTTCACGCGGCTTGTTGCTCACTCTTAGCAGCAGATTGCCGAAACTCCTGCATCATATTTGGAGCGGCATCCTTCAATAAAAACGCCCTCGACTCGGGCACTGAGGAAACGGGTCATACCATCCAGCGGTAACCGCAATGTGCACACACAGTTGGCTTGCGAGCTGCCAGTAAGGCCAGAAGCCCAATGGGAAAGAGCAGAATCGACACGATGATTTGCCATGCGGGACGCCCCCCACGCCTGGTCAGGGTGTCGCACTTTGGGCATGACAGTTCGGTGCCCTTACTCCTACCCAAAAGTTCGTGCAGCAGTACTAGAAGAGAAATCGCACCATAACCTCCGAAGCCTATCATCATGCCTTCTGCGTTGTTTTTTAATGCTCCCCTCAACCCACCCAACAGCAACGGACTTGCTAGCAGCAGAGTAAGCAGCCACCCCGGCGGCTCAAAGCTCCATGGCTGTGTTTCTGAAGCCGTTGCCTCGCCAGGCTCCAGGGTTTGAGCGGCATAGCCTTTCTGGTGACTGGCAGGAACACTCGGAGCTGGTGCTTGTGCGGCCTGCATAGCCGCAACCGGCATTGCAGCCTGCACCTTCACGGGCGGTGGTGGTGCTGTGGAGGTCCGCGGAGCAAGTGCGTCGGGGAAAAGCCCTTTGACCTTACTGGCCGGATGCCAAGGTCCATCTGCACTTCGTGCAATGAGCGTGTTTACGCCGATCCTGTTTGTTGCCGCGAACTGCTTGACGGTGGCGGCGTCGAACGGACCGTGAACCTTGTCATTTTGACGAACAAACCATTCCGCAGACATGATTCCTCTGGCTATTTCACGGTATTCCGCGATTGCGGGAACGATGGTCAGCAATAAAAACGGCCTCGTCACGGGCATCCAGGCCGCTGCGGCAAGGGGGTGGTGCGAACGTGGCCAAACGCCCGCAAGATGCCCTGCTGGGCGCCTTGGCAACCCACTTCTTGCCGAGGTCGACGGCAGCAGGCTAGCCTTCCTATCGGAGGCCGAAGCTCAGCCCCTAACAGGGGACTGAACCCTCTACTGAACCCTGGGCCTGCCCATGCTATCAAAAAGCCCGCCTTTTCGGCGGGGAATTGTTGAATGCACGGCCTTCTGTAGTACCCCCACGGGGAGTCGAACCCCGGTTTTCGGACTGAGAACCCGACGTCCTGGGCCACTAGACGATGGGGGCAAGTTCGATCGGTTTTCTGGCAACCGTCTCGACCCGTTCTAGCAGTGTCGGTTT
>Ga0315909_10006044_pt1 | contig 13754 bp, 18 predicted proteins | sample LakEriMetagenome_11_FD_203527 | JGI IMG/M metagenome (GOLD analysis project Ga0315909, IMG submission 203527) | Freshwater fungal communities from buoy surface, Lake Erie, Ohio, United States - Buoy 2 MA125 | ecosystem: Environmental > Aquatic > Freshwater > Lake | place: USA: Lake Erie, Ohio...
ATGCGGATTGACCAGAGGAACGCTGGTGCTGCTTACACAAGTACTAATGCAAACATTTATGTATTGGATAGATGGTTAACTTTTGAAACTGGTGGGGTATCTAGCAGATTTACAATTCAACAAAACGCTGGTTCTGTTACACCGCCAACAGGTTTTACTAATTATATGGGCATAACTTCTTCAGTTGCATCCGCTGTTACTGCTGGAATGATTCAATCCATTGCACAAAAAATTGAAGGTTTTAACGCTTCTGATTTAGCATGGGGAACTGCTAACGCAAAAACTGTAACTATTTCATTTTGGGTGCGTAGTTCTCTTACAGGGACTTTTGGTGGCGTTTTAAGTAACGGTGCGATTAATTATTCATATCCATTTACATACGCAATTTCATCTGCAAACACTTGGGAACAAAAAACAGTAACTATTGCTGGTCCAACAGCGGGAACATGGGTTACAAATAATGGTGCAGGACCAGTGCTTCAATTTGTTATTGGAACGGGTTCAACTTATCAAGGTTCTGCTGGTTCTTGGTCAGCTAATGGATATTATGGGGTCACTGGTACTGTTGATGTTACTGGCACTAACGGTGCTACCCTCTACATCACCGGAGTCCAACTCGAAGCTGGCTCAGTCGCCACGCCTTTTGAGCGCAGACCCTATGGGACTGAGTTGGCGTTGTGTCAGCGTTATTTTGAAAAATCGTACAACATTGGAACAGCCCCCGGTTCGGCAGTAACAGCAAGTCGCGTTACTACTGCTGGTAACGCTGGGGCCGTTACTACGGGCTACATCGAAGGCTATCTTGGATGGAAAGTAAACAAACGCAGCGCACCGACTGTAACCATTTACGACATGGCTGGCACTTCCGCAAAATGCACCCGCTTGAGTACGGGCATCGGGACTTCTGACAACCAAACAGTCGCAACTTCTGTTGAGGGTGAAACCGGCTGTGCTGTTTTCTCTTCTGGGTCTGCTTCTGGCAACTGTCTGCAACTGCACTACACAGCATCATCGGAGCTATAAATGTACAAACTTGTGTCAAACCCCTACGAAGAAACAAATACTGTTCAGCGCCTGTCCGACAACGCCTTCATCCCCTTCGACCCATCGAACACGGATTTCGTGGAATACCAACGCTGGCTGGCCGAGGGCAACACCCCTGAACCTGCTGAGACACAGGAGTGAGTAAATGGACCCAGTTGAGATCGACTTGGTGAAGTACGGTGCGCTTTGGCAAAAGGTGCAGGACTACGAACGCCGCTTTGAAGTTGTCGATAAAAAACTCGACAAGATGGAACACCAGCTTGATGAGCTACTTGCCCTTGCCAATAAGGGCCGTGGTGGTTTCTGGGCTGGTATGACCATTGCCTCGTCCATTGGCGCTATCGTGGCTTGGGTGGCTGGACATATGCGAGGCTGACCATGTTGCTGGAGCTTGCCGCCGCCAATGCCGCCTTCGCGGTGATCAAAGAATCGGTGCAAGCGTCTGGAGACATCATGCAGGCAGGGAAGGCCCTGTATGACTATTTCGACAACAAGGACGCCATCCAGAAGAAGGCCGCAGCCAAAGGCGGCTCTGATCGCGGTGATCTTGAAGAGTTCATGGCGCTCGAGCAGCTAAAAATTCGGGAGGCCGAGTTAAAGCAGATGATGATCTACTCCGGTCGTGCGGGGCTTTGGACCGACTGGCTGAAGTTCCAGTCGGACGCCAAGCGCAAGCGTGAGGAGGCCGAGCGCCAGAAGGTGCTGCGCAAGCAGCGCATCATTGGCCGCATCAAGGACACGGCCATGATCATGCTGATCGTGGTCCTGCTCGGCGGCTTGGGCCTTATTATTGGCGCTGCAATCTGGTTTATGAGGGATGTATGAAGACACTGATCATTCTTTCTGTGCTGGCGCTGTTCGGTTGCCAAGACCGCTACCGGTACAGCTGCCAAGACCCAGCCAACCACCTCAAGACCCAATGCCTGCCACCAGCGTGCGAGGCCTCTGGCACCTGCACCAAGTACCTACTCAAAGGAGAAACCAGTGAAGAATGATCTCGACGCGCTGCTGCGCTTTATCATCGGCTGCACCTTGGCCCTGACACTCATGGGCATCATGGCCGTGGTGCTGTACTCGCTGGTGTTTGTGACCCAGCCCATGAACGGCATGGCACCCATTGACGCCAAGTTCTTTGAGCTGATCACACCCATCGCCACGTTCATCGTGGGCAGCTTGGGCACGTTGTTGGCAATGAACAAGAAGCCACCAAGTGCTGACCAGCCACCATCAACCAAAGAAGGTGAAGCATGATCCCAATCGCAGGACTCCTTGAGATCGGCGGCAAGCTGGTCGACAAACTGATCCCAGACCCAGCAGCCAAAGCAAAGGCCCAGCTTGACCTTGCCACGCTTGCACAAAACGGTGATCTGGCTGCGATGGCAAACGAGACCAAACTCTTTGAGACCGACCAAAACAACATCACTGACCGCTGGAAAGCGGACATGGCCTCTGACTCGTGGCTGAGCAAGAACATTCGGCCACTTTCGCTGGTGGCCATCTTTTCGGCTTACGTGGTGTTTGCTCTCATGAGCGCCTTTGGCTTGGCTGTGAACGAGGACTATGTGGAACTGCTGGGGCAGTGGGGCATCATCATCTTTGGTGCTTACTTCACCTCTCGCGGTGCCGAAAAAATCATGGACATGAAAGGCAAAAAATGACCCAGTTGACCCGCAACTTCTCACTGCACGAACTAACTAAGTCTGAGACTGCTGTCCGCAATGACATGGACAACACCCCCGGCGCTGCTGAGATTGCCAACCTGACCGAGCTGGCCGGTAAGGTGCTTCAACCCATCCGCGACCACTACGCCAAGGGCGTCCACATCAACTCAGGCTTTCGCCATCCTGACGTGAACGCCAAGGTGGGTGGTTCGCGTACCAGTGACCACTGCAAGGGCCAAGCGGCAGACATCGAAATTCCCGGCGTGCCAAACGCCGAGCTGGCCGAGTGGATTAAAGACAACCTTGAGTTTCGCCAATTGATCTTGGAGTTTTATACCCCCGGCATCCCTGACAGTGGATGGGTGCATGTCAGCTTTGTAGATGGCGACAACAAGAAGCAGGTCATGACCGCCACCAAGCAAAACGGCAAGACGGTGTACCTGCCCGGACTGGTGGCGTAATGGCAAACAGATCGCAGTCGCTGGAGACGCCCATTGTCCCCACGCTCCCGTCGCCGGGGACTGGGTACACGCAGCAAGGCGCAGAGCAGACGAATGGTCTGCTGCGCACGTTCATGCTCAAGCTGTCTTCAACCTTACGGTCTGTCCTTGGCCCCAATGGTGGGCAGTTCATCGACAAGCCCAACGGATTATTCTTCAACACGGCAGACCAGACGTTAGCGGCCACTAACACGGCAACCCCCGTGGAATTTACGTCCACGTATTTGAGCAACGCTGTGGAGGTCAACGCTGGGACCGACAGCCGCATCTACGTCAGGGTGTCTGGGGTCTACAACTTCCAGTTCAGTGGGCAGTTAAAAAGCGGGTCCGCGTCGGCCAAGCAAATCTACATCTGGATCGTGCGCAACGGCACGGACATCGGATACTCGACCCACCAGTACACACTAGAAGGTTCAAACAACCACCTGAACATTGCGTGGAACTTCAACATCGATCTGAACGACGGCGACTACATGGAGCTGGAGTGGGCCGCAAACGACACCGACGTAACCCTTGAGGCTACAGCGGCAACGTCGCCACACCCCGGCATCCCCTCGGCGGTGATGGTCGTGAACTACGTCTCGCCACTGCCTGACGTGATTCCCACGCCGCCCTGATTCTGGAACAATACAGCCATGGCACTGATCCCAATCCAACTACCTCCCGGCGTCTACCGCAACGGCACAGAGCTGCAGTCTGCTGGCCGGTGGTTCGACGCCAACCTCGTGCGCTGGTTTGAGAACACCATCCGGCCAGTGGGTGGCTGGCGCAAGCGCGGCAACAACGCCGTGACCGGCAAGGGCCGTGGGCTGTTCACTTGGGAGGACAACGACGGCGAGCCTTGGGTCGCTGTCGGCACCCACACCAAGCTCTTCGTCTACCGTGTGGACGGTGCCATCAAGGACATCACCCCAACCGGCTTTGTCGCTGGCGACGAGAACGCCTCCTACAAGACCGGGTACGGTTATGCCCAGTACGGCACCCAGCCCTACGGTGTCGAGCGCATCAACTTCTCGGTGATCACACCGGCCACCACGTGGTCGCTGGACTCGTGGGGCGAGTACCTTGTGGCGTGCGCCAACAAGGACGGCGAGCTGTACGAGTGGCAGTTGGACTTCAACACCCCAACGCTTGCCGCACCGATTGCAAACTCGCCCATCAACTGCAAGGCCGTGCTGGTAACTTCTGAGCGGTTCATCTTCGCGCTTGGTGCTGGTGGCAACCCACGCAAGGTCCAGTGGTGCGACCAAGAGAACAACACGGTCTGGACGCCCACCACGCTGAACCAAGCCGGTGACTTTGAGCTGGTGACCTCCGGCACATTGAAGGCTGGCAAGCGGGTGCGAGGCATCCATTTGCTGTGGACCGACGTGGACTGCCACAGTGCGCAGTACATCGGCCAGCCGTTCGTCTACGGCTTTGAGAAGATCGGCTCGGGCTGTGGCCTGATTGGCGCACAGGCCGTGGCCATCGTGGCCGACACAAGCGCGTTCTGGATGAGCCAGAGCGGCTTCTGGATGTACGACGGCGTGGTCAAGCCACTGCAGTCGGACGTGAGCGACTACGTGTTCCGCAACATGAACCAGTCTCAGTCGAGCAAGGTGTACGCCGTCCACAACTCGCAGTACGGCGAGGTGTGGTGGTTCTACCCCAGCGCCACGTCCAACGAGATCGACTCCTACGTCCTCTACAACTACCGCGAGGGCCACTGGAACATCGGCCTGCTGTCGCGCACATGCGGCACCGGCACGGGTGCATTCGACAAGCCATTGATGGTCGGCGTGGACGGCTACCTGTATGAGCATGAGATTGGTCTTGCCAACACCGGCGACATCTACGCCGAGTCTGGTCCGTTCCAGATCGCCACCGGCGACAACATCATGTCGGTGCGTGAGGTGATCCCCGACGAGCTGAACCAAGGCAACGTGGCTTTGACGTTCTCCACGCGGTTCTACCCCAACGGCGCGAGTGAGGCTCATGGGCCGTACAGCACGGCCAACCCCACGTCGGTGCGGTTCAGTGGGCGACAGATCAAGATGAAGCTGCAGCAGTCCCAGAGCACCGACTGGCGTGTGGGGACCATGCGCCTTGACGCGGTGGCCGGGGGCCGTCGCTGATGGAGCAGTTCGCTGAGCTGAATCGGTGCCGCCAATGGATCGAGGACGCTTTAGAATACAGCGGAGGAACACACAGTTTTGACGACATCGCGGCGGGTGTGTTGGCGGGCAAGTTTCAGCTCTGGCCAAACCACAATTCCGCGGTCATCACTGAGATCGTTGTTTACCCCAAGGCCAAAGACTTGCACTTTTTCTTGGCTGGCGGAAACCTAGACGAGCTGAAGACGATGCGTCCGCACATTGAAGCGTGGGGCAAGTCGATTGGATGTACAAGGGTGACGCTGGCTGGCCGCAAAGGCTGGGAGCGCACCTTCTTAAAAGACGAGGGATACGAGCCAAAGTGGTTTGTACTCTCCAAGGAGTTGTGAAATGAGTATGCCCGGAATTGGTGAGCCATCAGCGCAGGTCTTGGTGTACGGCCCTGATGGGACGATGTACCCCAACCCTGCTGCTGCACGTGCGGCAGGCGTGACCAACTACACAATGCAGCCACCAGCACCGGGTGGCGGCATGCCTGCGCAGCCGATTCTCCCTCCCCAGCAGCAAATGCCAATGCCTATGCAGCCTTTGCAGATGCCGTCTTCCATGCAGATGCCGTCCATGAACCTGCAAGCCCCAGAGTTCGGCATCGTTGACCCCACCTACATGGCGCAGTTGGAAATCCTGAACCAAGGCGGCATGAACCAGCCAATGGGGATGCCAATGGGCCAGCCCATGGGATTGCTTGGCTCTGGCCTTGGCCCTCAAGAGCGCGGCCCAGTTACCCCGTTCCTGACCATCCCCAACTACCGGCCAATGGCCCAGTCGTTCCGCAGAGAAGCCGCGGCAGCGGGTGGCGGCATGAGTGGTGGTGGTGGCGGTGGAGGTGATGGTTTTGGCGGTGGCAACATGGGCGGTGGCGGCGGTGGCTTTAGCGGCCGTGGCATCGGTGCCGACAACTTAGCGTTTGGCATCCTTGGCGCAACGTCTGGTCCGCTTGGCAAATTTAGCCCCATTGGTGCATTGGCCAACTACGGCGCTGGCCAATACTTGGATGCCCGCACAGACTACATCGGCGGCCAAGACTTTGGCTTGCTAAACAACGTCCCCGGCGGCATGGGCACGTTTGCCGACGAATACGGCAACGTGGGCACGTACAGCAGCCCAGCGACCATTGCCGCGCAAGATGAGGCCATTTTTGGTTTTTCTCCGGGCATGGGCTACATGTCTGACAACAGCATTGAAACGGGTGACGGTAATAGTTCTCAAAGCAGCAACGACGGCACGTACTGCTGCTCCCGCATGGTTGACCTTAACCTGTGGTCTGAGCACAAGCAGCTGGCCCGTATGCACGTTTGGCACCACAAGCAAGCCAAGTGGTGGCGAGCTGGTTACTCCGTGTGGGGTAAGGTCGTGGCAAATACGCTGTTCAAGAAAAAAGGTTTCTGGACGGATGTGATGGACGACTTCTACAACTACCACGTCAAGAACAAGCCACGGACCTTGAAGTCAACGGTTGGTGATTTGGTGATCTATCCCGGCGTCGCGGTCTGCAGCCTGTTTGTTCAAGAGGCACCAGCAACGACACGGTATGTGGCGCAATGACCTGCGCGGCATCGTTTTGAATACAAACTGAAGGGGAACTGATATGAGCAAAGGCGGCGGCGGAAGCCCACAAGTCACCACGACCGAGATCGACCCAGATGTCAAGGCTGGCTACCTCACCAACCTCGACTACGCCCGCAACGTGGGCAACCAGATGGGTGCGCGTCAGTTCGCTGGCTTCGATCCGACCTACCAGCAGGGCGAGGCACAGGCCTTGGCCGCTGGCACCGGTCCGGGCCGTCAGCAGCTCGGCATGGCCGGACAGCTCACTCAGGCCGGTGCTGGCTACACGCCCACCATGATCCGACCAGATCAGGCTCTGACCCAGCAATACTACAACCCATACGAGCAGCAGGTCGTTGACACGTCACTGGCCGACATGGAACAGGCCCGCCAGCGTGCCGTGCAGCAGATGGGCCAGCAGGCCACCGCAGCACGTGCATTCGGTGGATCGCGCCACGGTGTTGCCGAGGCGTTGACCTCCGGCGAGTACGGCAAGCAAGCTGGCTCCATGGTGGCCAACCTGCGCAACCAAGGCTACCAACAGGCCTTGCAACTGGCGCAGCAGCAGCAGATGCAGAACCAAGCAGCTGGCTTGCAGGGTGCGCAGTTCCGTTTGGGTGCTGCCAACCAGCTCGGCCAGATGGGCCAAGCGCAGACCGGTGCCGACTACCTCGCCGCGCAGACCGCGATGGGCTTGGGTGGTGCTCGTCAGCAGTTCGCGCAGCAGCAGCTCGACGCACAGCGCAACCTCGGCCTTGAGCGCCTTGGCATCATGCAAAGCGCCTTGGGTCTGCAGGTGCCAAGCATGGGTGGCTCGACCTCCACGCCGATGTACACCAACCCAGCCGCTGGTGCCTTGGGTGGTGCGATGGCGGGTTATCAGATGTTCGGCCCATACGGTGCCATCGGTGGTGGCCTGTTGGGTGCGTTGTCTTAAAAGGAAGAAATCATGGCCGGACTTTTCGACAACATCTTTGGTGCCCCCGGCGGTATGTACGCCGACATGCTCTCGCCCGAGCAGCAGGCAGCGATTCGCAGGCAGAGCATGATGCAGATGGCTGCAAAGCTGCTGGAGGGTTCTGGCCCGTCTCCCGTTCGCCGTACCCTTGGCCAGAACCTCGGCAGCGCATTGGGTGCCGGTGCTGAAGCCATGCAGTCCGGGCAAACCAATGCGGTGCAGCAGATGCTGCTCAAGCAAAAGCTGGACGAGGCGAAGATGACCGCCAAGCAGCGCGAGGACTTCACCGCGTTGATGTCTGGTTTGGGAACCGACACGACGATTCAGCCACAGGCGCCACTGACCCCATCTCAAGCATTGCTCGCGCCAACCGGTGGCCGCACTGGACCAACGCCACAAAACGCGGCCATGATTGGCCAGCAAGCCCCAGCACCTGTTGCCCAGATGTCCGCATCGTCTCCTGCCGTGCAGCAGTCGGTGTTCCAGATGCTATCGCCACAGCAACGGCAGTTGATCGCCGCACAGGGTCCGGTTGAGGGCAGCAAGACGCTGCTCAACATGACCCAAGAGGCCATGAAGTTTGGTTCGCCGACAGCCGAGTCGCGTGGTGGTCGTGCTGTTCTTGTTTCGCGCAACCCGTTTGGGCAAGAAAGAATTGTTGACGGTGCGCAGCCATACGAGGCATTGCCGTCTGACATCCGTGGCACCGAGTACGTGTATGGCCAGCCGCTTGCAGGGACAGGTCAGTCCGGAATGACTCGCCTTGGACAATACGGAACAGCAACCAAGCCACCATCAAATGTTGTGCTGCCAACCGGCCCCAACCAGTTTGTGCAAGGCCTTGGCAGTGGTGCATCCACCATGTTTATTGATGCAACCAAGGCGGCCAACTCGGCCAACTCCACACTGCAGACCATTGACCGAATCGCACCGGCCCTTGACAAGGCTGTGCTTGGCGTTGGTGCAGACTACCAGACCACCATGTTGCGCGTGGCTGATAAGCTTGGAATTGGTGGACCTGACAATGCAGCTCGTCTCAGCAACACGCGACAAGTTGTTCAAGGATTGGCGCAAGCCGAGTTGGACGCCGCATCTGCAATGAGAGGCCAAGGCGCGTTGTCAGACTCTGAGCGTGGATTGCTTCGCCGAGCTGCCATTGGCGACCAAACCATGACCGCTGGAGAGTTGACAACCGCAATGGCTGCAATGCAAAAAATTGCACGACAACGACTGGAAGACCATCGAATAATGTTTGAGAAAGCAGGCGGCATCCAAGGGGTTGGACCGATGGCATCCATGTTCCAAGTCACGCCATATCAGTCGCAATTCGATCTTGGTGGCAGCCTAAACACCGGTGCAAACCAAGGCCTTGGCAACGCTGTTCAGCAAGAGATTGATCGACGCCGCGCATCAGGTGGAGCACGATAATGGACGAAATCCTCAAAAACTTTACCGACGAAGAGCTGCGTGCCTTGCAGGCCGGAGACTTGACAAAAGTCTCTGAATCTAACTTGCTCGCTCTACAGCAAGCATTGGCTGTTCCAGCCCCGGCGGCACCAGCCCCGGCACCAGCAGTTCCAACCCAGCGCCTTCGCACATCTCTGCTAGGCGCAAGCCTTGGCACGTCTGATGAGATTGAGGCTGCGTTGACTGCTCCGTTCACCGGGCGCACCATGGAAGAGCAGCGCCAGAACATCATGGGCAAGGTCAAGGCCTACCAAAAAGACCAGCCACTGGCCTCTTTGGGATACGAAGCCTTGGGCGGCTTGGTACCCGGCCTTGCGCTGGCACCGTACACCGGCGGCAGCTCTCTTGCCTTAACCATCCCTTCGTTGCTTCGCACTTCAGGCGTCTCTGCTGCTGAAGGTGGTTTCACTGGCTTTATGTCCGGCGAGGGTGACGTGTTTGAGCGTGCCGCACGCGTACCACAAGCAGCACTGACCGCCGCTGTTGCTGGCCCAACGGCGCAGGCATTGGTTAAGGGCGGGACAAGTTTGGCGACTGGTGCTGTTGACTTTGCTCGTCGCAAGTTCGGGCTGCGACCAGCCAAGGCGGTTGAGGCCGAAATTCAACGGCTGGCCACCGAGTCAGGCATGACGACAGACGAGCTGGTTGCGGCCATCGGTCGCGGTGAGATCATGGCCGAAAACAAGACGTTGCGCGAGGCTGTACGTGGCTTGTATGTTCTTGGTGGCCAAGCTCAAGAGACCATTCGGTCCGGTCTTAATCCACGGCCCAGTATGCTGCTTCGGAACGCCATGAAAAATGTCCAGTCGGGACTGGCGCCACAAGGTCGCAGCAACGTATTGATGCAGAACAAGATGGATGAAGAGGCCATCAAAGCTGCAGAGAAGGCCATGTACGGCGAGGCATTCGGGAAGGGTGGCGTGGTCACACAGCCGCTGCTGCAGAGCTTTGCAACTGCCGCCAAGCGATCACCAAAGGCGGCTGCTGAGATTAGCGAGTATTACCGGCTGGCAACCGGGCAAAGCCCATTTTTTCGATTCAAACCAGACGGCGATTTTGAGTTTGTCCGCACGCCCACGATTGAAGATATGGAGGTTGTGCGTCGCGGCCTCAAGCAAGAGGTCAACAAAGCCTACACCTCTGGCTCTGGCCTCACTGGGTCAGCGTTTGATGATTTGGAAAAGGCATTGCGTGCGCAGATTGACTTGGCAGCACCTGCTGTCGCTGGCGCCCGCAAGCAAGCCGCAACGGTTCGCACAAACGCCGAGGCGTTTGCAGAGGGCCGCAAGGCATTGTCCAAAAGTGCTGATGAGGTTGAGGTAATGTTCTCGACTATGAACCCCGGCCAGATCAAGGCATTCCGCAATGGCCTGATGGACGCATTGCGGTCCAAGGCGGCAACAGGTTCTCGCTTCAGCCTGATGCGCAACTTGGCCAATGACGACACCAAGGAAGGCCAGATTCTGCGCATGGTTTACCCCGGCGACATGCTGGACGACACGCTTGCCGCGATTGGACGGTCTGTGCAGTCTAAGGCCGCGACAGACCGCATCCTTGGTGGCTCCCCAACGGCCTCAAGCCTGAAACAAGCAGACCGCTTCGGCATGAATGTCAGCGCCGACGACGTGCGACAGACCCTTAGTGGCGACATGTTCGCCGCGTATAGGTCACTGCGCAAGGTCATGAACCTGAACACCCCCGGCTTGACTGAAAAGCAGCGCGACGACATCGCCAAGGTGCTGGTTTCCACCAACCCCGACGTTGTGCGTCGTGCGTTGGTGGACCAGTCTGCAATGACTGAGCTGCTCAACACGATCCGCTCCGGTGGTGCCCGACTGTCGTCTGGTGCAGCAAGCTCTGCCGCACAAATCTCCGGCAACCGCTACCAGCAAGGACAGTAAACCATGGACCGAAACTTGCTTGATCAATTGTTGGGTCTTGGCGAAGCCGGTTTGACATTAGGAACTGGTGCTGTCGCTGGCGCTGCCGGTATGCCATATGGCCTGTTCAAGGGCATCACTGGTGGCGGCTACGGCACGCGTGAAGGCGTCCAGCAGGCCCAGCGTGAGGCTCAAGCCTTTATGGAGCGCAACACCTACCAGCCCCGCACCGAGGCCGGGCAAGGCCTTTTGCAGTCTCTTGGCAAAGCAATGGAAGCATCCAAGCTGCCGCCAGTTCTGCCGGAGGCCATGTTGCTGGCGTCCATCCCCCGCGCAGCAGCCGCAGCTCAAGCCGAGCGCCTTGGCATGGCGGCAGAAAAGGCGCTGGAAGCACCGCTTCAACGGGTTTACGACAAGGGTGGGCTTCCCAGAGAAATGCTTTTGGCGATGGGGCAAAACACAGTAAGCCCAGCAACCGTCTTCCACGGCACACCGCACCTGTTCAACAAGTTTGACTCGTCCAAAATCGGTACTGGTGAGGGTGCTCAAGCCTACGGCCACGGGTTGTATTTGGCCGAAAGCCGCGATGTTGCCAAAGATTATCGGAATGTTTTGGCAAGCCCAAGAAATCAAGTTTCTTCTGGCAAGGGCGTTTACATTGAGCCATCACCTATGGGAGACGGCACTTATCGGCTGTCGCAACCCAGCGAAATTGGCCAGATGAGAGGGCAAACTGGTGACGCAACTCAAGGCATTACGGACTACCAGTTCAAATCTGTTGCATCAGCTATCAAACACGCCAAAAAAACGGGGCTTTTGCCAAAGGGTGAAAGACCATTGCTAACTGAGATTGCGGACGAGGGGCGGTATAACCCTGTTACTGCCGCATCGCAAATGCAAGACCCCAAATACAACCAGCTTATTGCAAGCCGACCCGGCTACCTATACCAAGTTGATTTGCCGGATGAGCAGATCGCCAAGATGCTGGATTACGACAAGCCGCTGAGTAAGCAACCAAAAATTGTGCAAGATTTTTTGCTTAAAAACCCAGACGTACTGGATTACATAGCAAAAGCAGAAAGTCAGCGGGTTAAGCTAAACGAAATGAGTCCAATGCGAATTGAGAAACTCAAGTCGGCATCCATTCCGTTTGACGCAAGCAGAATGACTGGCAAGGACGCAATGACCGCAATTGCTCAAAGGTCTGGTCTTGGCAAAGCTGCTGAAGCTGAAAATATGTTGCGTCAAGCTGGCATCCCCGGCATCCGCTACCTTGATGAAGGCTCTCGTGGCGCTGGCAAAGGCACCAGCAACTTCGTGGTCTTCCCCGGCATGGAGGACATGCTGCGCATTGAGCAGATCAACAACCAGCCAGTCGAGTCGCTGTTCCGCTCGCTTGGCCGTTAACGCACCCCAAAAAACGCCGCAGTCAGCGGGTCGACTTTGATCTTCCTTCTGAGCTGCCGACGACGTGCGCTGGCGAAGTCTCTCTCCTCCACCGACACCTTGGCCCTGCTCCTGAGTCTGCGCTCCTTGAACGTCAGGTTGGCCAGCCGAGGTGCGTCCTCGCCGGGACCAAACGCGTACAGCGCCAAGTGCTTGCCCTGACGGCGCTGCCACTCCTTCACGTGCAACTGCCCAGCCTTGTGCATGTCGGACAGCACCCGCGCCGCCGTGCGCACGTGGCAATGGACATCAGCCGCCAAGTCCCAGCAGTTCATGGGCTTGTCTTGGATGGCCACGTACGCGTCCAGCATCACCCGTGGGATCACTTGCGCTCTCCACGCTTGTGCAGCACGCCCATGTGCAGCGACGGCAAGTTGTACGCGTCCATCGACCCGGGACGACCGGTGAACGGCTGCAGCTCCTTGCCCTCATAAATTCCGCGCTTGAACATGTCATTGGCCGCGGCTGGCACCAGTGGTGCGGGTTTGTGTGGTGTGTAAATCATGGTTGCACTTTCAGGGACGAATGTATTTTAAGAAAAGCGGTGGCCGAAACCACCGCCAGAGCAAAGGGTCAGCGCCCCGACTTTAAGGCCTGATCAACCTCTTCGTCCAGCATCTTCAGGATCGCCAGTCGGATGACCGCCGATACAGACATGCCAAACGTGTCCGCGAACTCGACCACGCGCTTGGCCTGCTCGGCTGTCAGGCGTGTGGCCAACTGAACCTCTTTGCTTTTAACTTTCACCAATCGTCTCCTACGTCTGCGACAGCAGCGGCTGGTGCTGGCTTGCCTGCAGTGATGCCGAAGTCGGAGGCCGCACTTGGGCGACCACCACCAAGGGCGTCACCCTTGGCCACCAACATGATGTTGTTGAGACCAAACGACACGCCGTTGTTGCCTGCCTGACTGTAGGCATAGGCATTGAGTGACACGCGGCCAAAGTCGCCGCTCACGATGTCCTGCGAGCCAATCAGGTCTTGGCCATGGGCGTCAACGGCACCGGGTTTGGTGACCGACTTGGCGTTGAAGAACCAGTGGCCAGCATACTCGGCACCCAATGGCGAGCCGTCCACCTTGGTCTCGGTGTCGCC
>Ga0315909_10006047_pt1 | contig 13753 bp, 11 predicted proteins | sample LakEriMetagenome_11_FD_203527 | JGI IMG/M metagenome (GOLD analysis project Ga0315909, IMG submission 203527) | Freshwater fungal communities from buoy surface, Lake Erie, Ohio, United States - Buoy 2 MA125 | ecosystem: Environmental > Aquatic > Freshwater > Lake | place: USA: Lake Erie, Ohio...
GCCATTGCACGGCGTACTGCAACGCCTCCAGCAACGCGGGCGCGGCAGCGATCAGGCGGGCGTTGGCGGGTGTGGTGGTTCCAACGCTTTCCCCTTTTCCAACTATGCTCGCAAACTCTTGCCCGGTTGCGCCGTTCCTGTTGATGTAAAAACTCCACGGTCCGGGCGTGTGTTGCGCCCCTTTCGTGGTGGTTTCGGCTTTGGTCTTGGTTTTCATTGTCTTTGTCCTTTCGTTGGGTTGGGTTGGGTTTAGTTCGTGCCGGTGGCCTGGGCGATGGCGGGTCGGATGCTGTTCGCTTCGATATTCAGAAGCCGGAACCGGGCGCTGTTTCTGATGGACTGCGGGAAATACGCTTTCGCAATCTGCATGATTTCCAGGGCGTCGCGGCACGCTTGCAACAACGCGGGCGCGGCAGCGTGCAACCGTTGCGCGGGTGTGTCGAGGTAACAGAGCGCGCCGCAGTGGGGGCACTGGCCGGACGGCATGATGCCGCCGGTGTCCACGCGCTCCCACAAATTGCGGATCTCGTCGGGCGTATCGCCGCGCCAGCCGCAGTTGTCGCACAAGTGCGGGGGTTGGTTGGGGGCGGGTGCCCCTTTCGTCGTGTTGGCTTTGGCTTTCATTGTCTTTGTCCTTTCGTTGGGTTGGTTATGGTTTGCGGATGGTCAGCATGACGGCGGCGATCCCGGTGGCGGCTTCCTTGAAGCTGCCGGCGGGGAGCGGGCGCCAGGTGGCGGCGAGGGGTTGCAGGGCGGCGGCGCGGTGGTGGGTGTCCATGCACAGGGCCGCCAGTGTGCCGCCGGGTTTCAGGAATTGCAAGGCGTGCTGAATATGGCGGATGTCGGCGCGCAGATGAAACGGCGGGTTCATGGCCACGGCATCAAACAAGCCAAGCTCGGCCGGGGTGACAGTGAGGAAATCCCGTTGCAGGATCCGCACACCGGGCCGGTCCTGGCGGTACAATTCGCCGGCGCATTGCGGCGCCACTTCGACGGCGACGACGGCGGCGGGCTGGTAGGGTTGCAGGGCGTCCAGGATGCGGCCGAGGCCCGCGGACGGTTCGAGCACGCGCGCGCCGGGCGGGAGATCGAGCAGGGCGACAAGCGCGGCGGCCATGGGGGCGGGGGTTTGGAACAGTTGGAAGGCGGCCACGGCGCGCGGGGCGGTGCCGTTCTCGTGGCGGTGGCGAAGCGTATCGAACCGCGGCCGCATTTCGTCCATGGCAAACCGGGCGGCGTCGTTGTCCATGCGGAGCGCGTGGAGGCGGTGGATTTGTTCGGGGTTCATGGTGTTGGGTAGGTAGTGGGCCGGGTTAGTGACTTCCCCGGCCCGGTGGGGTTAGGCGTGGACCGTTTCGGCCGGGGTCGGAGTTTTCCACAACGCGGCCGGCAGTGGGTTTTGGGGTTTGTCGGTCAGGACCACGACGCGGCGCGGGCTGTAGCCGGTCAGGCGGACTTTGCACAACTCGGGGCCGGCATCTTGTTCGCGTTTGGCCTGGGTGGAGTTCCACAGGTTAGACTTTGAGGTTACCACGCCGCCGGCGCGGATCCCGTAGGTTTCGGCCTTGGCGTGGGCGCCGCGGCTGTTCTCGCTGTAGGTGGCCTGGGTAACGCGGCAGACTTCGGCGGGCGTGAAGTGGCGGCGGTCGTAGTCATCAAGCCGGGCCACGTGCGCGGCGTTGAATAAGGCTTGCAGGCGTTCGGCGTCGGCGTCGGTCGGGTTGACCAGGGGCGGCGCGGACTTCTTCGGCGCCGCGGCCTTGTCGGCTTTCTTCTTCGCGTGGAATGCGGCCAGCTCGGCATCCGTCGGCGGCCGGTAGGCATTGGCGGCGAGCCGTTCGATGTTGAGGGTGACCAGGCAGGGGCGGGTTGCTTGCTGGGTGTAGCCGCTTTCCTTGGTGTAGCCGGTATGCGTGCCCCAGACTTGGACGGACACAACGCGGCCGGTAGCGTTGCTCTTGTTGACTTTCTGGATTTGGTGCGAGCCGATGAACCCGCCGGGCACCATTTCGACAAACGCGGCGCGGCCGCCTTGGGCTTCTAGCATTTGGTTCTCATAGGCAAGGCGGAGTTTGTAATGGCGGATCCACTGGGAAACGCTGGTTTCCTGGAAGTCGGGCGACTCGGGCGCATGGTGGCCAGCCAGCCAGGCGCCGGCAATCTGGGCGCCGGTCAAGGTTTCATCCTCGGCGAGCTTGTAGGCTTCCACGGGGGCGCCGGTAACGGGGTGGCGGATCTCGCCCCACTCGGCGGCAATGAAACGGCGGGCAATGTCGGTTTGCTTGGCGGGATCGGTCAAGCCGGCAATCGTCCGCCATGCCTCATAGCGTTCGACGTGCTCGGCCTGGTTTTTCTCGGCGCGGCGCAAGTCGGCCTCCAGTTCTTTGATCCGTCCCATTCTCACCGCCGGCGTTGACACGTAGAGCGCGTGCGCGATGACGCCCGCGGTTCGTCGTTGCCAATAGTCCGCTCTGTCCCAGGCGTCCACGGCGCGGCCGGCAATGCGATCATGGCGGGCGGCGGCGCGTTCGGCGCGGTCGGGGTTCTGGAATCCATGCGCCCGCGGGCCAGCGTCGAACCGGTCCGCGTGGCCGGTGGCTTCGGCGGTGCGTTTGTCGCGGTACCCGCTGAACCGCTCGGCGCGGTCGGCGGCGCGCTCGGCCGGGCCGGCGTCCTCGTCCTCGATGATGTCGGCGAACTCAAGCGCGGTGTCGCGGCGTTGCGGGGTCCAGGTGGCGGCAAACTCGCCTTTGCCGGCTTCGCTCTGCTTCGGTGTGCTGGTCCAACCCTCGGCGCGGAGTCGGTCATATTCGGGACGCGGGACGCGGCCAACGTAAAGCCGGAGTTTGTTATCTTCCGGGCAGTAGGTGGCCTGGCCGCGGGTTGTGATCGTCGCGGGCTGGTTTTGGTTTTGGTCGGTCTGCATTGTCTTGTCCTTTTCGTCTTGCCGGGATCCCGTCCCGGTGGCGGTGGTGGCCGGTTCTGGCCGCCTGGTCGCGGCCGGTAGTAGGTACCGGCCGCGCGTCAGGCGGTCAGGCGGCTGCCTTTTCGTTTTGGTTTGGGTGCATGATCTCGATGCCCTGGGCCTGGAGTTGTTTCAGGATCCAAGCCGCGGCCTTTTCGGGTGTGCTCCAAGCATCTTCCCAGCCCTTCGCGGCCGGCAAATACACGTCGCCGCGCTCGCTGGCGGGCGGGTCGGCCGGGTAACCGTAGCAACGGGAAAGTGCGTAGAATTGCCAATCGTTGTCGTTGTAGGTACTTTCGGCCACGGCAAACCACAGGCGGCGCATAAATCCAGGATGGCAGAGCGCGAACGCCAGCCGATCACGGTCGGCCGGCTGGTCGGCAAGTTTAAGCGTGACGCTGTCGGCGGTGCAATCTTTGCCGTTGCTATGCCCCGCCACGGCCACGACGGCCACGACTTCAACGCGGCATCCGGTAGCCTCGAAAGCGTCCACAAGCGCGCACGCGGCCGCCCCGCGGGCAAACAAAACCTTGGCATCCACGTTGCACGACGCCGCGACATTCACAACCAGGCGGACCACGCGCGCGGGCGCGGGTTCTTCGGCCGGTGCCAGCATGTTTTCCGGTTCGCCGGCAAGGTAGCGGCCGACATCAGGCACGGCGCCGGCAACGTCGAACGCCCAACCGGGCCGGCACAATTCGCGCATCACGTGTTGCGATACCTCGGCGCGGATCGCGTCCACGCGCGCCAAGCCTTCCGGCCAGCCTTGCCGGGCTAGTGCCACGGCGCCGGCAAAGCCCGCGGAAAAGTCCCAACGCTCGCTTGCGGAATTGTCGCGGCTTGACTCGCTACGACCGGCCGGGCCGGGAGTTTCGGCCGCGGTCAACCAGGCGTCCAGGTTCTCGAAGTGGGCGCGGCGCATGTTACTTGTCCCCCATGTTCGCGCGGATCTTGGCGACGCTGTCGGCGTCGAGTCCCTGCCAAAGCGCCGCTTTTTCCACGGTTTCACGGTCCACGCCGGCAGCTAGCAGTCGGGCGCCGTTGATGGATTGCCGCGGGCTGATCACATGGCGGATTTTCAGAGCGGCGGCCGCTTTGCGGGCGGATTGCACATAGGCAGCCCACGTGTCGTTACCGGCGCAGGCGCGCTCTAAATCTTCGTCGTAGTCAATATGCAGGAAACAAAACCGATTGAGGAAAGCGGCGCTGAGTTGCGCGGCGCCGATGTATTGCCGGTCCGCACCGGTTCCCCAGGTATTAGCCGCGGCCACTGCGAGAAAATCAGCGTGACGGGTAATGACTCCGTCGGGGAAGGAGCACTTGCCATTAGCTAACGCGGCATTGAGCACATCCAAAACGGCGGCGCTGCCGTGATCTACTTCGTCGAACAGAAACACGCCGCCGTTTTCATAGGCTTCCCGAAATAGGGTTTTGACATAACGGCCGGTGGCGTCCATGTAGCCTAGCAACGCGTGCTGCGACATCTGGGGGCCGCATGAAAACGGGAAATAACGGCGGCCGAGGGTTTCGGCGGCGTGCTCGACAATCGTGGTTTTGCCACTGCCGGCAGGACCAACAAGCCAAAGATGCACGCCAGCGCCGAGCATTTGCAGAACAGTGGCGAATGCTTTGTGCTCACCATCGCGGATCACGACGCCCGCGGGAGTGGTTATTTCCAGGCGGGTGCCGGGCCGATTGTCAAGCGCGGTCTCGATCATGCGCGCGACTTCTTCACGGTCCACGCTGGCGCGGACATGCGGCGCCACGGCGGCCGCAATCACGGCGGCGAGATCGGTGACGCCTGGCGCAGTAGCTACAGGCGCCGCCACGCTGGCGGGCGGGGTGCCGGTGGCGATTGCCTGCCGGAGTGCTTCATTGCTTTGCATCATCACCCAAGCGGCGGCGCCCTTGCCGAACTTTTCAACGGTCAATTTGACCAGGTCGGCGCGCTTGAGGGTTTCGAGATTATCTGTCATTGTCTTGCCTTTGTACTGGGATCCGCCCCAGTGTTGCGGCCGGGCACCATGCCCGACGCCATCACATATAGCGGGCGCTGTGCCAACTTTCGCCGAGGTTGACACAACACGCGGCGCGGGAGTGGTTTACAACGAAACGACACCCGCGGGAAAGTTTGTTTCGCGGCGGTTTTACGCTGACAAGGTGGCAAACACTGCCATGTTGTCCTGACAAATTGGCGAAATGGCGAACGCGCCACGGATGGTGACGTGTTGCGAGTGGCGAACGCGCCACGGATGGTGACGTGTTGCACCACGAACGCGCCACGGATGGTGACGTGTTGCACCACGAACGCGCCACGGATGGTGACGTGTTCCCGCGCATTTACTTACTTAAGAAGAAAAGAAGGGCACTTTGTGCGGGAAAACGGCGGATCGGCGGAAAACAAGCGCCACGGCCCGCTTTGATTGGTGACTGACACGCCCACAACCTGCCAGCCTTCGCCAGTACCTACAGCCACGGATCAAGCCGAGGGCGGTTTGTTGGCTTTTGCAACGCGGGTTTTGGCGCGGCACAAGGGGCTGACTCAGGCGCAACTGCTTATTTGCCAAGAGTTTGTGATGTATCCCGATGCCGGGAAGGATCGGCTTGCGGAATTGGCGTCGTGCTCGGTTCGGACAGTCGAGCGATGGTTGGCCGATCCCCAATTTTGGGCGATTGTCGGGGAGTTTGATATTTCCCAAATGCAACGCGCGCAAGTTCTTGCGCTTGCCTCGGCGAAGCTGCGGGAATTGCTTGGGCGGGCCGGTAAGTTGAACGCCGAGGACGGCGCCTGGTTAGACCGTCTGGCGCGTTGGACCGGGATTGAGCGGGCCGCGGGGCCTTCGGCGGTCGCGGTATCGGTGTCGGGGACCTCGGAGCTGGGCGCCAGGACGGCGGCGCGGGCCGCGGAGCTGGCAGCAGGGATCCAGGCGGAGCTATTCGGGCCTGATTCACAGGCGCAACGGTGCCCAAGTGGTGAGGGAAGCGGGGAAAAGAGAGTTGCCGATTCAGTCGAGGCGGGCGCGACGGTGCCGGCAGGGGGTGCGGCGTGATCGGCGGCGCGGATCGGCTGGGCGGTTCTGGGGGTGGTATGGGTGCCGCGGCGGGGCGGGGGTCGAATGGAACGGATGGCTTGTCTGAGGCTAATCGCGGCGGGTTGATCGAAAAAAATTTGCCGGAAAAAAATCTGGTTTCGACCGCGGCGGTGGCCGCGTTCGATGCGGTGCAGTTGAAATCGTGGTGGTCGGAGTTTCAGCAAAAGTACACGGGGGCGGCGTGGCAGGCGCAGTGGCGGTTGGTGGAGTGCCGGTATCACCAGGCGATTGAGCAACGGCGGTCGTTGGCGGAGCGTGAAGGTGGCCGGGACGGTGAGACAAAGTTTTTCCGCGAGGTTTGCCAGCGGGATTCTTATTTTCTCGGGAAAGAAGTCCTCGGGTACAAGGACATGAACTTCCGGTTGCACTTCCCGTTGTGCGTGCTGGTGAGCGAGCAACGGGTGCTGAAAAAATTGCTGTTGCTGCCGCGGAAACACCTGAAAACGACGCTGGCGACGATAACCGGCAGCATCCAGGACATGTTGCGGGATCCAGACTGCGCGTTGCTGATGGGGACGGGCACGGCGAAACTGGTGCGGGAAGTGACGCACGAGATCAAGCAGCATTTCCTGCACAACGCGCTATTGCGGTCGTACTTCCCCGAGTACGTGCCGACGGCGCGGGAGTGGGGGACGCTGGATGCGTTCACGCTGCCGTGTCGAAAGAAGATCCGCAAGGAACCGACGTGGCAGGCGGCCTCGACGGGGACGAGCCTGACCGGTGGCAGTTACGACAAGTTCGTGCCGGACGATTTGATTGACCTCGACGACGTGAACACCAAGGACCTGCTGGAACAGACGGAAATGTGGGTCTCGATGGTGCGGTTTTTGTTGAAGTTCCAGGATTCGAGTCCGCAGACGTGGAGCGGCACGCGGTATCACGCGGCGGATATTTACTCGAAAAAGATGAATGAATCCGTCGAAAAGGGCGGCGAGTTCATCGTGTGGTTGCGGCGGTGGATCGAGGACGGGAAAGCGATTTGGGAGGAACGGAAAAGCGTCCAGTTGGCGGATTACCAGAAGGTGATGACGACCGGGACGGCGATGCAGAAAGCGACCGTGATGGCGCAGATGATGCAGGACCCGACGCCGCTGGAAAACACGGTGGCGCGGGAGAAAATCCAGTATCACGACGATCGGGAAGCGGAGATTGTGGCCGGTCACGTGTACCTGAACCTGGACACGGCGGCGAGCGCGAAGGAGCAAGCGGATTATCACGGGTTCGTGGTGCATTTGTGTTGCTGGGCGGCCGGCAAGGACGGCAAGCCGCGCAAGGAGATCCACGCGCTGGAAGCGTTCCAGAAGCGGGTCAACCAATTCGAGTTTTGGGACATCGTGTTCGCGTTGGCGGCGAAGTATCGGGACCTGGGTTCGCCGGTGATGGGGGTCACGTTGCAGAAGGAAGTGATCGAGAACGTGTACCTGTCGAGCTACGCGCTGGCGATGGAGAAACACGGGTTTCCGTTGCCGCTGATGGAAGCGCGGATTCACAAGTCCGACAAACCGAAACGGATGTCGCAGTTGTACCCGTGGATCAACGATGGCACGTACCGGTTGCGGCGGGACCAGACGGAGTTTGAGAACCAGTTGGTGTTCGGGCGGAAATCGGAGTTTGACGACATCGCGGATCCCGCCAGCGACATCATCGCGGCGGCGACGTGGCCGGAGTCGCCGGCCACGGTGGCGGCGCCGGTCAGCAAGCCGAAGTGGACGGGCGTGAGTTCGGCCAAGGAAGCGTGGCGGATGCAGCACAAGCAGATGGACGAGCAGGAAGAAGCGGCGGAACGCGAGCGCGCGCAGGCGGAAGCCGAGGAACGCGAGTTCGCGGACGTGTATTGAACCAACCCCAAAACAGGAGAAAACAACATGGGACTGAGTGAAAAAGTAGCGAAGTACGCGATGCGGAAGTTGACCGAAAGCGGCTACTTGGCAATGCCGGTGCCAAATAGCCAAGTGCCGTTATTTTCTGCGTTGGAAGTGGCGCTGAATGAAGTGCGAGTTTCCAACGCGTCGTTGCGCGAGCAAAACCGGGAGTTGCACGATCGGGTGATGGCGTTGACGGCGCCGGTGGCGTTGCAGGCCACGGTGGCGGCGACCGTGGCGCGGGCGGCGAGTCAGAACCAAGTGCCCGCGAGCGATCACGGCCCAGCGGTGCCGACGGAGCCGGTGGAATTGCCGGGGGTGCAGGTGGGCGAGTTTGGCGGGGCGCCGGGGGCGCCCGTGGCGGAGTGAGCCGGTAAGGACGCATGGAAACGACCACCGTCAGACTGAGCAGCGAAACGAGCGGCGCGGATGTTGCGGGGCGCGGGCCGGGACCCGCGACCGTGGCGGCGGCGCGGTCGGCGTTGGCGACGGAGATTTTGCGGAAACACCAGGAAGCCAACCAATGGAAACTGGCGTTGGCGGGCGAGTGGATGTTGAACCAGGCGTTTCTGATCGGCAAACAGCACGTCGTTTACGATCGCGCGGTGCAGATGGTCCGGGAAGTGAAGGGGTCGGGGAACCTGCCGCGGATCGTGGAAAATCGGATTGCGCCGTTGACGATGAGCATGGTCCAACTCATGGACTCGAGCAATCCGCAGATGGAGTTGGTGCCGTCGCGGAGCCAGGAGATCGAGGATGCCCAGGCGGCGGAAGTGAGCGCGGCGTTGCTGGGGTACGTGTACAAGGTGACGGCCTGGCCGACGTTGACCAGTGAAATGAACTGGTGGCGGGCGGTGAACGGGACCAGCGTGATTCGGTTCTGGATGGACCCGACGGCGGGCGACAAACAGGTGTTGCCGCTGGGTGATTCGACGGTGGAAGTCCAGGAAGGCGAGATTCGCGGGGAAGTGTACTCGCCGTGGGACGTGAGTTTTTTCCCGTGCAACGCGCCGACGCCGCGGCACCTGACGGGGATCATGTTCACCACGTACATGCCGGTCGAGGATGCGCGGGCGAAGTGGCCGGAAATGGCGGCGGAGATCGTGGCCGGTGACGATGCCGATGCCTACGAGTTCTACAAAAGGCGCGTGGACCTGATGAACTCGCCGCAGGCGGCCCGGTGGGGTTCGACGGCCAACGGCATGGTGCGGGTGTACGAGTACATCGAGACGCCGAGCGCGGCGCGTCCCAAGGGTCGCAAAGTGGTGGTGGCGGGCCGGGTGGTGGTGGAGGATGGCGACAACATTTTCGCCGACATGTTCGAGAGCGAAGCGCCGAATTACCTGAAACTGGGCTGTGTCGTGTTTCGGTTCATCCCCGTGCCGGGCCGGATCCATGGACGGGGCGTGCCCGAGGACGCGCGGCCGTTGCAGGTGGAGTTGAACGAGACCAAGACCGACATGGCGCGGCATCGCAAGGCGAACATGCGGGCGCGGATTTTCATCCCGGACCAGTCGGCGGTGAACAAACTAACCAACGAGACGGGCCAGGTCACGTATTACCGGCCCGTGCATGGTGCGCCGGCAATCACGGTGGTGCCGCCGGTACCGATTGCGAACTCGACGTTTGCGATGCTCCAGATGACGGAGCGCGGGTTGATGGAAGTCAGCAACCGTCCCGAAGTGGCGCGCGGGTTCAACGATCGGAACGTGCGCAGTGCGGAGCACATGGGGATGTTGATGGACTCGGCGAACCAGCCATTTGGCGTGGTGGCCAAGGACACGGAGGAAGGGTACGCGGCGTGTGTGCGGCTGATGATGGGGTTGGCCGGTAGGTACTACTCGAATCTCAAGCTGTTGCGGATCGTGGGGGCGCACAAGGGATTTGCCGTGGACGTGATTCGCGGGGCGAACCTGTACACGGATGTCAGCGTGGTCCGCGGGAGCGGGATGCCGCGCAACAAGGCGCTCTGGAACCAGATGCTGGCCCAGATGCTGCCGTTGGTCAGTGCCAGCCAGGATGAAGCGGCGCAACGGGCGGTCCGCAACATCATCGAGCAACTGGACCTGGGCGGGGACCAAGTGGAGAAGCCCGACCAGGCCGACAAGGACGCGCAGGACACGGAACTACGGATGTTGAGCGCGGGGCAGATGGTGCCGGTCAAGCCGTGGGACAACCACATCGTTCATCGGGAACAGATTGCGGTTTGGCTCAAGAAACATCCGCAACTGTCGCCGTTCGCGTTGCGGGCGATCCTGGCCCATGACCAGGCGCACGGGCTGGCGTTGATCCAGATGATGACGCCGCCGCCCGCGGCGATGCTGGGGCGTCCCTACACCAGCAGCGATCGGACAACCGGTGACCGGTTGGGTGAGGCGGCCAAGCGCGACAACGCGGCGCGGATGCAGCAGCAAAAACAGCAGCAGGCGGAAGCCCGCGCGCAACAAGCCAAGAAAGGCGACGAATGAGCCAGTTGATTTGGAATGCCGGTCAGGTGGATGCCTACTTTTTCGTGGACTCGGACCAGTGGTGTGTGCCGGCCGGCCGGTACGCCGAGGCAGCCACCAAGGAACTGGCGGAGCGGGTCTGTGCGTTGGGGGTCAAGGCCGGTTGGCCGTTGAGCCTGACGATGCCCGCGGTGGTGAACGTGGCAGGCGTGGCGTGTGTGCCGGCAACGGTGGCGAAACCGCAACCGAAACCGGAAATCGGTTACGTGCGCGTCGCGGATCTGCCGCCGGAAGATTTGGGCAAGCTGTCGCGGGCGGGCTTGGTGGTGCTGGCCGCCGCGTGCGGGTTGCCGTGTTTGTACGCCGCTGACACGCCGAAGAAGGCGATTGTCGCGGACATTTTGGAATGTGTGGCGCGGGCCACGGTGCCGCCGACCGTTGAAACGGGCGCAGTCAAAAACGCGGATCCCGCCACGGAGAACAAGGGGTAAGCATGAACACGGGCGCAACATCGCAGGCGGCAGGCGTGACTGCCGCGGCCGGGTCGCCGTCGGCCACGGGGAGTAATGCGGGGTCTCCCACCGCGCAAACGGGTTCCGCTTTGGCGGGACAGAACCAGAACCAGCAAGGGCAAGCGGCCGGTGCGGGACCGGAAACCAACGTCGGGAAAATGATTCCCTACGAACGGTTCGCGCAGGTCAATGCCCAGATGAACCAACTCCGGGCGCACAATGCGCACCTGGATGAGCAGTTGCAGGCGTTGATGGCGCGGTTTGGCGGTGGCCAAGGCGCGGCGGCAGGTTCGGCGGCGGCCGGTAACGGGGACGAAATTGACCCCGCGGATCGGCGGTTGCTGGACTACATCAAGAACGAAGTGTCCAGGGAAAACCAACCGATCCGCGACTTCATCGAGGAACAACGGCTGGTGACGCGGCGCGAGCAAGCGTTGCGGCAACAGGCGGAGATTGCCGAGGCGTACCCGATTTTCAAGGACGCCGGGGCATTCGGTCGGGGGGCGAAGCTGGAGTTGACGCAGAAGTTGGCGCTCAACAACAGCCAGCAGCCGTGGGCGCGGCGGAGTCCGCTGGAGATTGCCGAGGAAGTGGCGGCGGTCTGGACGGCGGAACAGCAGCGCGAACGGCAGAACTGGTCGCAGTCGTTGGTGACCAATGCCCAGGCCAAGCAACCGCCAGCCAATGCAGGCGCGGCGGTGGCGACGGGCGGGGCGGCGGGGCCGATGGCGCCGGTGACGGGCAAACCCGTCGGGGCGAAGTCGGCAGGCCAGTTGTACCGCGAGTCGTTGGCGGCGCGCAGCTCCGCGGCGGCGCGTAGTGGGCAAGCCTGAGTGGGTTCACGTCGGAATGATCGAACACAAGGAGTAACGACAGTGAAACAAGCAGTATTCAAGATGCGGCTGGCGCTGGCGGACCTGGCTTTCAAGCTCGGTTTGTTTGCGCTCGTCTCGGTGTTGATGCCGTGGGTCTGTGGTGGCACAGACAGCACGGGGGGTGTGGTGACGGATGCCACGAACGTGGCGGCCAGCGAGTTCGCGTATGCCTATAAAGAGTTTTACATGGGCGGGATCGAGAACGCGAACCGCAGCGCGACGGTGTTGCTGGATCGGTTGACGGCCAAGGGCCAGCCGTTCCAGATGGAAGGCTCGAAGGTGATCATGGCGGTCAAGACCAAGCGCAACGGTGGCGCAGCGTTTACCACCGGTCGCGGTCCCTGGCCGACCGCGGGTTCGACGGACGGGATCCGTCCCGAGTCCACGCATTCGCGCCTGGTCCAGGCAGTGGCGTTTGACCTGAGCACGTTGCAGTTGGCGGCGACCGATCGCGGTGCGTTCGGGCGAGTCATGGACGTGGAAATGTCGGATGTCGAGGAAACGGGCCGCTTGATCCTGAGTCATGCGTTGTACAAGGACAAGACCCGTCGGCTCGGCACGGTGGCCAGTGGCGCGAACAGCACGACCATCGTGTTCGACAATGCCGGCCTCGAGAACGCGGTCAGTGGCGACATCACGAAGTATTTCTTCGTGGGTCAGTACATTGACTTCGTGAGCGGCGCCAATGCGACGCTTGATGAGGGCCTGGAAGTGGTCAGCATTAACCCGACAGCCAACTCGGTGACGTTCGACGCGACCGTGGACGCGGGAGTGGTGGCCGGCAGCTATGCCGTGCCGGGCCGACTCGGCGGTGGCGGCAACGACCTGAACCGTGGCGTCAGTGGTTTGGCGGCGGCCCTGGGCAGCACGACCAATACCTACTGGGGGATCAACCGTTCGACGGCGGCCAACGCTCTGTGGCGTCCCGTGCGTGTGGATGCCGGCAATGGTGGTGCGGCCGCGGCGTTGAGCCAGCAGTTGCTCCGCAAGCTCAAGGGCATTGTGCGCCGGACGGGTGCCGACCGCGGTGGCCGCATGGCGCCGGGGATGCAGGAAGGGGCGATGTGGCTGACCTCGATCGAGGACAAGGATGCCTACACCAACCTGCTCACCAACCTCAACCGGACGGTCAACACGTTCGAGTTGAAGGGCAACTGGGTGGCCATTGAAGCCGAGGGTTATCCGATGGTGGATGACGCCGACGCGCCCGTGGGCCGGATTCGGTTTCTGAATTGGGCCGACTGGAACCTCGGTTCGCCGACGGGGAACATCACCCCGACGCTGATCAACGCGCCCGATGGCTTGGTGTTCCGCCAAGTCTCAACCTACGACCTGTGGGCGGCGTATCTGTCCGCGGAACTGGAGCTGGGCTGCTTCATGCCGAATCGCTCGGGTGAGTTGTACAACCTGAACACGGCGGCCTATGCGGTCTAGCCGCGAGTGATTGACACCGTGGGCGGGGAGTGTGGTGAACACTCCCCGCCGCGGAACGAAACGACAACCCTGAAAAACCGATGAACGCAACCATGACAATCGAGCCGGGCCAGGAACGGATCCAGCGGACAGCGCCGGGGTGGTTTGTGCGCTGGCTCAAGGGTCATTGCCGGGACTTGCGGATTGTGTGGAACGCGGAACGCGAGAACTGGGAAGTGTGGCGCTTGGTGGATCGGCGCGCGGCGGGCCTGACCCCGGACGATGTCCCGGGCCATGTCTGGCATCTGCGCGAAGGCGACAAGTGGCCGCAATTCGAGTGCACGTGTTTGCGGGAGCCGTGTACGCGGCTCTGCGATGAACTCCAGCAAGGCGCCAGTTGGCTGTACGGCGGGCGCCGGCGGGATTTCGTTCGGGAACGGGTCAGCGACCCCGCGCAACGGGTGCGGGAGAGCAAGCGGCGGGCTTACGTCAGTGCGCACCGGGAAATGTACCGGGAACTGGCGCGGGCGGCGCGGCGCGACCTGGGGATGTCGGTGACGATCGGCGGTGTCAGGAACGAGCGGATG
>Ga0315909_10006048_pt1 | contig 13752 bp, 19 predicted proteins | sample LakEriMetagenome_11_FD_203527 | JGI IMG/M metagenome (GOLD analysis project Ga0315909, IMG submission 203527) | Freshwater fungal communities from buoy surface, Lake Erie, Ohio, United States - Buoy 2 MA125 | ecosystem: Environmental > Aquatic > Freshwater > Lake | place: USA: Lake Erie, Ohio...
GGCCAGGACTACCAGATCAACGCCCCGTCGCCTTCGCCTAAGGCTACGCCGGTCGGCATCTGATAGATGGCTGGCAAGGTCACCTGCCCTGACTGCTCGGGCCTCGGGGTCGTCTTCGTCCTCGATGTTCACGGCAGAAGAGCGCAGGTGGCCTGCGGTCACAGTGTCTGCATGCAGGCGCGCGAGGACCAACTCCTTGCGCGCCTTGCTATTTTATCCGAGACCCGCGACAGCGCGCGCGGTCTCGCGTACGCTAACACCGACGACCTCGTGAGGCGCGTCGTCGCTGAGGTCTCGCGTCACCTGCCAAGGGTCAGCAATGTCCGACAACCTGATAAAGGCCCTCGAGGCAGCTGATCGCGACTGGCGGAACAACGTCGGCGAGCACGAGCGCTCGAGCTTGGACCGCATGTTCGTGGCCTCGGGCTTTGCGCGTCAGGCACCAAGGGCATGGGATGCCAAGGTGCCAGACTGGTGCGGCATGGCCGTCGGTCTGTGGCTTCAAGATGGCGGGATGAATCACCCTTACGGGCGGTCGTTCCTGCACTGCCTAAACGTCGAGGCGTTCTTCACCTACGGGCGGCAACGCAACGTCAACCCAAAGCGGCTGGACACGCAGATTCAGCTCGACGGCAAGTGGACGCGCATCGATGCCGTGCAGGCTGGCGCCATGGCTCGGCGCTGGCTTGGGCGTTCCGACATCCTCGGGCGGCTGAACAACGACGCGCGCTTCCTTGACCTTGACCTGTTCAAGCCGGGCGACGTCGTCCTCTTGGACTGGGCGGGAGCCAACGACGCAGACCATATCACGATGGTCAAGAGCTGGGACGGGTCCAAGCTGACGACCATGGAAGGCAACGCGTCCGGCCTCGGACCAGCGGGCGAGAAGCGGCGGGAGGCCGTCGTCACTCGCACGCTCGACCTGTCCAAGTCTGCCAACGCTCGCCTCGTCTACGGCGTTGGGCGGCTGTCTCCCATGGATTTCAATATCAACCTCGTCAAGCCCTGACGGAGGACGTATGGCGATCGAGCTCGGCAAGTGGTTCACGTGGGGACGGATGGCCTTTGCGGCTGTCGTCGGCGTTGCATGGTTCGCGACGTTCGTGGCCGGTCAAGTAGCGGGCGCGAACAGCCTCGAGCCGCGCGTCGCCGAGCTCGAGAAGCGGACCGAAGCTGTCGAGGTCAGGCTATCCAAGCAAGGCGAGGACCTTGCGGAAATCAAGGGCTACGTGCGCGCCATCGCGGGCAAGATGGGAGTCACGCCGTGACAAGTGAGACGTGGGTTATCGTCGGCGCTCTGTGTGCGCTGGCGGGCACGTCGCTTGCCGTGCGCCACCTGACGGCACAGACGACCACGGGCGCGCGCGTCGGCTTCCTCGCGGTGCTCGTCGTCGCTGGCGGCCTGGGCTATTGGGTCGCTGAAGACCTCGACAAGTCCGGGCCGCTTGGCCTCGCTGCCGGTCTCGCCATGACTGAGGCAGCCCCGTGGGTGTGGCGCCTGATTCAGCGCGTCGTTGAAAAGCGAGTGGCAAAGTGAAGTGGCTAGCCCTCCTGCCGCGCGTCGTGTCTCTGCCGCTTGTCGCGTTGGGCGCTTTCCTGATTCTCCTGATTCGCGTCGTCTTCGACCGTCTGCGTGGCCGTGGCGCGCTTCCGAAGGGCCAGACGTGGATTGACACGGCCAAGCCTGTGCTACGCGCGGCAGAGGCCAAAGCGGAGGTCACAGCGCAGACGGCAGAAGCAGTCGCGCCTCACGTCGCAGAAGCTGAAGCGGTCAAGGCCGTCGTCGCGGAAGCAAAGACAGAGGACCGGGTCGCGCGTCGCAAGGCGCTGCGGGCCATGGCCAAGAAGGTGGACCTATGAGGCGCGCGCTTGCCGTCGCGCTCGCCCTCGCGTGCGTCCCTGGGCGAGCTCGCGCGGAGCTGTGCGAAGACACGGCCGAGCTGCTAATCGGCGAGCCTGCGCCGTGCGACGGCGTGCTTGTCGGGCCTCGTCGGTTAGGCGGGCTGCTCGAGGACCGCGAGCTGCGTCGTGCCTGCGGGCTGGAGCTCGACGCAGAGCGCAAGCGGTCGGCTATCGACGCGCGCACGTGCGACGAACGCGTGGCCATCATGGCCGGCGCTGTCGACTTAGCAGACGCGCGAGCCAACCGATTTCCTTGGGGGCACGTGCTGACGTCGCTTGCGCTCGGAATGGTCGCGGGCGCCTTTGCCGTCGGCGCCCTCGTCGCGAGATAAGCAAACGGGCAAGGTCGGTTATTACTCCCAGCCGTGCCGGTTTCGTAGCGTCGTCTTGCCCGTCTGCGGCTTTCTAGTCCAGCGGCCTGCGCTGTGTCAAGGCTGGCTTCCGGTTGCCTTTTCCCAAGCCCAGAAGGCAACGCCGGCAACGGTCACGGACCAGAAGGGCCACGCGACCCAGCTCGTAAATACGTCTATCGTGTGAGTGATCATCGTACCTCCTGCCGGGGCGGGGTCTTCTTGTGGTACCAGTCGAGCCACGAGCGCAGGGCGGCCTCATCGTTCTGGTGCACGGTGAAGGTCCAGCTTGGGTCGTAGGGGTCTGATACGAAAACTTGCTCATCAAGCGGGACGTTCGACAGCACGCACCGCGACCAGTCACTGACTTGCATGCGCTGCCACATGATGCAGTCAGGGCGCGGTGGCTTGGTTGTCTCGTTCATCGCTTACCCCCTGAAGGTCTAAGGTAAAAGTTTTTACCTTGTAAGGGAGGGCGCCGGGATGGCGCGCTACCGGGCGGGCTTAAGCCAAGGCCGCTGCGTCAAAGCTGCCGAAGGGCAGGGTCAGGCGCTCAACTCCGTCTATGACGATCGGCGTAGCCTTGTAGGTCTTGCGACGGTGCGACACGACGAGGTGGGTCTCGTGCCGCTCGAGCGGCATGATGCAGACGTTGGGCTGGCTGCGGTCCTCGTAGAGAGTCGAGGTCATGAACACGCGGCCGAGCTGCTCTTCTTGGTCAAGCTCGGCGAGGTACTCTGCCTGTACCTGGGCAAGGGCTTCGAGGGCTTCTGCGAGCGTGGCGGAAAAGGTCGTGTCGGTCATGGTCGGTCTCCTGCCGGGGCGGGGTTGCTGTCGCCCTCGGGTGAGTCGAGTTGTAAAGCCAGACGCTTGCACGGTCAACGGGAAAAGTTGATCGCGTGTCGCTTTTATTGGAGCGGCATCAACCTTCAAGTGTTTCTTGATAGTTGCACGGTCAACGCAGCATCAAACCGACTGCGGCAATGCAGGCTAGGGCGATGCACAGCCAACCGATGGCGTCGATGTCTTCGGGTTCGTAGCCCTTCACGACGCGTACCGGAACCAGCGGAGCCGACCGTTGTCGAGCTCGGCGACCACCTCGAGCTCGTCGCGCATCGCAAGCGCGAAGCCGCGGACCGACAGCGGGTAGGCGTAGCCTTCAAAGACCAGCGCGCCCATGCCCGCGCTCGAGGGGCAGTCGCGCAGACGGACCGTGTGCTTGTCCAGGTCGAGCTGGACGACGTAGCCTCTAAGCTCGTTCCTCACTTCGACCTCCCTTCAACCTCGCTCTTTCCTCCCGTCATGCGTTCGGCGAGCAGCCAATGCTTAGACGCAGCGGTGCAGCTCCAGCGGTACCGCGCGATGTTCGCGACGGCGGCCTCTGCAGTGCGCTCTGGCGCGCGCGGACACTTCGATGCGGCCCGAGGTAGGACCCGCAGGATGCGCGCGGCGTAGCAACGTGCCGCGGCCTCAAGGTCGTGAGCGTCGCTGTCGGACAAGCCGCACGCGCGACGATGGCCTTGCCAAAGCTGGAAGGGTCCGAGCGCCATGGCCTTGCCCTTTCGGTGGTCGCCGAAGAGCGGGCCGTGCCGCATGCTGGCCTCGATGCACCACGTAGCGACAAGCAAGCGCGGACGGTACGCGTCAACGCCGAGCTTGCGCTCTAGGCGTATCAGCCCGAGCAGCCCGAACAGGTCGACGTCGGGGCCTTCGCCAGGGCAGGCGTCGAGCGCCTCGACGATCGCAACTCGCTCTTCGTAGGTGGCTGGTTCTGTCGCATCCATGTCTGCTCCTGAAGAAAACCCGAGGCCCGGCTGCCGCACGGCTGACAGGCGGGCCTCGGGGGCGCTGGCAACGTGCCAGCTACCGCGCCGGTTTCGGAGCGGCGCGGTCTGTTACGGCTCGGAGCCCTCGACGAGGCAACGGAACGTCCGGCCGCGGCTGGTCGCCTTCCAAGACGCGACGCCGTTGATGCCCGTGGCGTCCTTGATGCGCACGGTTAACTTGTCCTTGCACGCGTCGCGCTCGGCCGTGAGCCGCTTGATGTCGGATGACAAGCGCGCGTACGTCGACCCAATGACGAGGTCCTCGGCGGTCGGCTCAAGCCACGTCTCGGGCTCGCGCGGGGCAGGCCAGACGAGGCCGGCGATGTCGGCGGTCATGTCCGTCGGCAGCTCGTCGCCGATGATGTGACGCAGGCGCCAGTCCTGGACGAGGCCAAAGATGCGCGACGCAAGCGCTGGATCATAGACCACAGTGTAGCTGCGTCGGCTGTCGTCGAAGGTGCAGAACGCTTCAAGGTGAGTCAGCTGCGTGTCTGTGACCAGCATCTGCCATTGCACTTGCACGACGTAATGAGGCGGCAGGATTGGGTTTCCGTCAACGTCTTGCCAGTCGCGGAAAGAGCGCGTGGTCTTGACCTCGACGAGGTGCCGCGTGCCGTCCTCCTGCAACACGATGGCGTCAGGACGACAGCCCGCCCAGGGATAGACCGGGTGAATCATCCGGCCTTGGTCGATGCCCGGACCACGGTACAGGCCAGCGCGGTACGGCGGACGCTGACGGTGCAGGTGACGATGCGACGTCTGCCAGCGGTAGGCCTTAAGCGCGTGGCGGTCGGCGTATTCCATCAGGATGCCGAGCTCGAGCGTGTGACCACGGCGCGTCGCGTCGCTAGGCTGGCTCTCGGTCAGGCCCTTCAGCCGCGCCCATACCGCAGACGGTGACTGCCAAGGCGACAGGCCAAGGATGCCTGGGACGTCGCTCGCTCCGATAGTGATGTCATGTGGGTTCATCGTCCCTCCAATAGCAGCTGGCGAACCACGTCAAGGCCAAGGTGGCGAGCCGAACGCCAGCCGTTCAAGAGCATCTCGTCGGCTAGGTCGTCGCCGTCACAGGCGGACGGAAGGACGTAGGGACCCACGGCGAGGCCGGGCGCGTCAACGTCGTACCATGCCACGTGTTCGAACGGCCCGAGGTGACCTTCAGCGGCTAGCTTCTCGAGCCGGCCCATGAAGTCGGGGCTCACGTCGTCGCGGCGATAGCTGTCTCGGGCGGCGCGCGCGATGGCATACAGGACGTCCTGATACGTCGGCTCGCGGTCTTGGCAGTAAGGCACGTGCCACTGGCGCTCAACGGGCTGGCTTGCAATCATGGCGTCGCGAACGCGGCAGGCCAGCTCGAACATCTCGGGCTGGACCTCCACATGCGCGTTCGGGCCGGCGCGCTGGGCAAGCAGGTGCTGCCATGCCTCGACGGCGCCGGTGATGGTGCATCGCGTCATAAGCCATGGCTCAAGGTAGCGGTTGGCGTGCTGCTTGTGGACGCCGAGCAGCTCGAGCAGATGAACGTAATGCCGAGCGAGGTTGTGAAGGCTGCGAATGATGCTGGCTGCTTCCTCCTGTGCCTCAGGCGACAGCCGCGCCTCGGCAGCCATGCCCGGCTGGTTCTTCGTCAGCGCTGACGGGATAAACGGCTCGTCCTGGGATAGCTCGAGCTGACGCTTGACCGGGATGGCCCGGCTTGACGAGGTCGACTTGCGCAGCATCCCGTAGCTCATGACCTGCGGGTGGATAAAGCGCGGGTAATCACATACGATGGTCAAAAGCCGGCGGTCTTCCCAGGTTGTGTCTGCGACGACGGTGGCGGTAATAGCGCTCATATCGGCCTCCTGTTGTCGTCGCCGGCCTCGAGCTCTTCGGCCTCTGCGATGTCGTCGTGAAGGCCGAGCATGAGCGACCACATGACCTTCCAGTCGGCGAGCTCGCCTTTCTTCCAGTCGGAAGGCTGCCACTCGCGGCCGGCAAGCTTGCGCAGGTAGGGCTCGCAGACCGTCAGCGCGGTCCTGTCGTCGCTGTCGAACTCAACCTGAAACGTGCGCTCGACTGCGGCGGTGGACGCGTCAAGCCAGCGCAGGGCGAAGCGGCACAGCTTAGCGAAGGCGATGGCCTCGGGCTCGGTCGTACTGTCGACGATGTCCGTGGCCACGTCCCGAATGTTCTGAGTGATGCGACCGAGCGCGGCCCGGTCGGGCATAGAGAGCGAGAGCGTAATGGCGTTCATGATTCACCTCCAAACAACGACGGCTGGATTGGGGCGCATTCAACCGACCGCAGGTTCTTCAACGCTTGATCGTAGTAGCTTCGCTTTAGCTCAACGCCGATAAACTTCCTTTGCTCCTGAAGCGCTACATATCCCTCGCTTCCGATACCCATGAATGGAGATAGAACGATGTCGCCTGGATTGGTCCAAAGACGGATCGACCGCCTTATGACATCAAGCTGCAAAGGGCAGATGTGGCGTTCGTCCTTGTCCTCGCGAGCCGACTCTTTTTGAAGCGTCTCGGATGGGTTGATGTCTTGCGACATCACCATGAATCCCTCGTCATCCACTCCGTCGGCGACAGCCCAGACTGGAGACGCGTATCGCTGCCATCTCTCGACCGAGAAATCGTCGTGCGTGTGCGCCACCGGAACGGCATTTTCCCCAGGCTTGCGCATCACGACGAGATAGTCGGCGATTCCCTGACGGCTCATGGAACTGTCCTTCCTGATTGTCTTATGGAGAAGGCCCAAAGCTTTCGTCCTTTGCATCGCTGTGACTGGGTCCTTCCAGATGCAAACCTCGGAATGATAAATCCAACCACTGGACTGGAACATCCGGATGAGCTGGCCTCTAAAGTCAGAAATGCCAATATAGCCGTCGCGCTCCTTGCTGGTTGGCAAGTTCATGCAGTGGAACGCGACCAGTCGGCCCGGCTTGATGACTCGCATCAGCTCTTTCACCAAGAAGGCAAAATGATCATGAAACTCGTCATGAGTCCTACAGTTGCCCATATCCCTAGCGCTGTTGCTATAGGTGTATAGGCTGGCGAATGGCGGGCTAAAGATAGAGAAGTCGACCGAGTCCGGCTGCAGTTCGGACACTCGCTCGACGCAGTCGCCCATCATTGCCCGGAAGCTTGAGCCTCGCTGGTCGTTGATGTTGTATTGATCATGTGTTGAATCAGCCGACTGAATATCCACGGAGTTTATGCTTGATGTGTGCTGAATCATCTTTGATGCCATGTGCATCGAATCCTTCTCTTTGCGCTTGATGTTCTTGGCCACCGATGACTCGACATCGGTAATGATAGCGTGCGCATACACTGTCGACTTTTGACCGAACCGCCAGCATCGGCGCGTGGCTTGGTAAAACTGCTCGTAGCTATGCGTCAGGCCGACAAAGACCATGTTTGCGCAGTGCTGCCAGTTCATGCCAAAGCCAGCGATCTTAGGCTTGGTGATCAAGACACGATGCAGGCCATTGGCGAAGCCAATCATGCGCGATGTCTTGTCGTCATCGCTGTCGGAGCCTGCAACCTGCACGGCGTCGGGTATGAGCTTGGCAAGTTCATTCCCTTCATCATTCAGCTCGCACCAGACGATCCATGGCTTGTCAGATGCATTAACCATCTCAGCCGCTACCGCGCATCGCTGATGCAGCGTTGACTTGCGCGCCGCGCGCTGGCTTTCCAAGTCTGTCGCGTGCTCCGCAAAGAGCATGCCATCGCGCTTAATGCCGGACTCCACATGATGATCGACGACCTTCATCGCTGGAAGCTCAAAGCCTTCATCGCTGTATCCAAGGTCGGATGGACGTCGAACCATGACGCCCCAAGAGCACACCCATTCCCAGAACGTGTCCTCGGCGTGGCCTTTGAGCCGCCATACCTGCGTCTCTCCGCCGTCGTGGCAAAAGAACGTCGCAAGCATCTCGGGCCGCTTCATTACACCTAGAAACTCTGCGTGATTGCCAAGCTCCACATGATCGTTAGGCGCTGGCGTGGCAGTACATGCCAGTTTGAACGACGTGGCTCCGAACATGTCGATAATCAGAGACCTGAACTTGCCATCGAAGGACTTGAGGATGCTGCTTTCATCCAGTACGACGCCAGTGAAGTCCTGAGCGCTAAACTTGTGAATGAGCTGATAGTTGGCGATGACGATGCCAGATGACGGCAAGGTTCCATCTCGACACACTGTGGCCTTGATGCCGAACCTAGCCGCTTCCGCTGCCGTCTGCTGAGCGACAGCCAATGGAGTCAGCACCAGCACCCTACCGCCGGTGTGATTGGCGACCGCGTTGGCCCATTCAAGTTGCATCAGCGTCTTACCCAATCCGCAATCGGCAAAGATTGCAGCCCTTCCGCGCTTCAATGCCCATGCAACAATGTCGCGTTGATATGGGAACAGCGAATCGCTCAGGCGTGGCGGCGAGCTAATGCCGACGGCTTTAGCCTTGATGGACTTGCCACTGATAAATGCTTCGTAGCTCACGACTCCACCTCCACGCTCGAGGGCAGGGCAGGCAGGCTGTCGAGGACGCTGGCGGTGTCAACCGTGTGATGCGTCAGCGCGGCCCTCTCGGGCTGCCGGTTCTCGTAGCTGTTGGCCTCATGCTGGTTGACAAGGCCAAGGTCGCTCTGGTCCTCGAGCGCGCCGAAGTGACCGCGGCTGATGGCGTACGTGACCGCTGTCTTCTGGGCCATCTCAAGTGGCCATTCGGCCCAGACGTTGCCGCTCTGGCTCTTCTTCTTGCGCGCGATGATGGCGCCAAGCGGGACGTCAACGCAGACCTTGTAGCCGTCGCGGTGCTGGCCTACGACGTAGACGGCCCGGACCTCGTCGAGGCTGGTCGGGTACTTGCCGCACGGCACGTGCTCGATACGGTCGTCGGAGCCAAGGACGACGCGATACTCGTCGTCGAGGTGCACGACCTGCGCGACCATGCGGACCCACCCCGCGCGGGCGGCGAGCTTCTGAAGCCCGCGGGCGGACACCTGCCATTGCAGCTGGCGACCGCGCGGGATGAGGTAGACGTCGGGCTTGACGCCTCCGGGCTGCAGGCCCGTCAAGGCGCTCATGGCTACGGCCTGCGCGATCGAGGCCCGGTCGCACTCGTAAATCTTCGGGTTCGCGACTGCGACTTGGCGCAGTGCCAAGGCGAGACGTCCGGTCGCCTCTGCGACGCGTTCGGCCGGGACTATCTGAGTAAGAAACTCAGTGGCGAGATGACTGACGTCGTCCCGGAACTGAGCGGCTGGAAGCTTTGATGTCATGTGTGTCTCCTTCGGCGGGTTGCCTGTTGCGATGTAAGACACGGAGCGTTGCCGATGTCAACGCATGAAACGGCGACAGGTCGTTTTTTTCTGTTGACATCGTAAGGCCGGCAGCGCTTTATCGCCTTCGGAGGCAGACACACATGAGACTTTCAAAGACCCAGGCGCGCATCCTTGATGCGCTCCAAACCCCGATGTCAAGGCGCGACCTCGCGGCGGCCATCAAGGCCCATCCAACCTACTGCGCGAGAGCGCTGAAGGAGATGGTTGACGCCGGCCTTGTCGAGCTCATCAACCCACAGCGGGCTTTCATCTATCGGGCGAAGGGCAAGATGGCCCTCGTGCCCTTCGACAGCACGGCGCCGATCATGGACGGCGGCGCCCAAGGCGCGGGCTAACGGCACCCGCGCCTCGCCGGCGGGTTGTTGCTCGTTAGCCGGCGTCAGGCTCGTCCCTTCGGTCTGCTTTTCCCTGGGCAGCGGAGGGGCGAGCCTTCTTTATCTCAGGGAGGTCACGCTATGAGCTGGGAAGCAGTGAATCAGTCGAGGTTCTGGGAGCTTGAGCCGATGCTTAGCTTCCCGAATCCGGCAGCGGAGAAGCAAGACAAGCTGAAGCGGGCTGGCATCATTCGCTGGGCCGGTTACGTCGAGCCGATGGTCCACCTCTGGCAGCGTCAAGGGCAAGGCGTCGTCGTGCCGATGGGCGCGGCGTGGTCAGGCCAGCGAACCGACTGTGGGGGGATGGTGGAAGCCAGGGTGGGAAAGCAGCCCGGTTCCGGGATCCCTTCCCCCCATCCCCCAGCATATGAACGCGCGGTCAACGACTGCGAATGGCTAATGGACCACCAGAAGGAAGCGGTGAAGGCCGCCGGCAAGTGGCGGTCTGGCGTTATCGTCGCGCCCTGCGGCGCGGGCAAGACCCAGATGGGCGTCGCACTGCATCGGTTCGCGATGACGGAGCGCCCGACGCTGGTGCTCGTGCACACCCGCGACCTAGCGACGCAGTGGGACCAGCGGGTTCGGCGGCTGCTGGGCATGGCGCCCGTCAGCCCGAGCGGCGCGGCGGCGTTCGTGAAGGCCGCGACGGCTGCGATGATTAACGTCAAGGGCATGGTCATCACGACAGTTCAGACGCTGGCCAAGGTCGACCCGTGGGACCTCGCGGGCATGCGGTTCGGCACGGTCATCCTCGACGAGGCACACCATGCGCCGGCGTCGACGTTCCAAGCCGTGCTTGGCAACATCGCGTGCGATACCGTCTACGGCCTGACGGCTACGCCTAACCGCGACGACGGCTGGACTCCTGCGATGTATGCCTGGCTCGGACCGAAGCGGTACGAGGTGCAGGCGCGCGACCTTCAGCGCGTCGGGCTGACGATGGCGCCGACGGTCTGCGAGGTCGTGACGCCGTTCCATTCGTGGTCCGGCGACTTCACGACTATCGTCAATGACCTGACAGATAGTGGCGACAGGAACGCGCTTATCGCGCAGCTGGTCGCCGAGCACGGGACGTTCCCGCAGCTGGTCTTGACGTCGCGCGTGGAGCACGCAGAAGCCCTTGCAGCGCTCATCCCGGACGCGGTGGCGGTCGTAGGTCGGACGCGCGACCGCGACGCGGCATTCGCGCGTGTGAGGGCCGGAGAGGCGAAGGTCCTGATTGCGACCCAGCTCGCCGACGAGGGGCTTGACCTTCCCGAGCTCGTCGCCGTTCACCTCGTCGCTCCGTCTAGGGCAGGCAACCGCGTCATCCAGCGCATCGGGCGCGTCATGCGTGCCAGCTCGGGCAAGGCCCGGCCGGTCGTCTACGACTACGTGGACAACATGTCTCTGTTGCAGTCGCAGTGGAGGTCACGGCGGAAGGCGTGCCTTGAGCAGTTGCCGGGGGTCACGTTCACGCGGAAGGTGGTCGGATGAGCGACAACATCACAGTCTTGCGGTGTCACGACAACGTCAGGCTGGCTAAGCTAATCACGCGGACGGAGAGCGGCCTAGAGGTCAAGGGCTTCGACGACGCGCGCACGTTCGCTTGGCGGCAGGTCACCGTCGGCGACCTCGACGACATTCACCTGATGCTTGAGCAGCTGCGGGGCGACCCTAAGTCGTGCGTCATCCGAGGCGAGCCAATGGGACACGTCGGGATGCAGTCCATCGTCAACCGGCGGCAGCACGTCGGAAGCGACGGCACGCGGCCTGACTGGGACCATCACGCGCTAGGGCGGCAGTGGGTGGCCTTCGACCTCGACAAGGTGGCGCAAGACTCTTTCCGGGGCGACGTGCCGGTGCCGAACGATGAGCAGGTGCGGGCAATCGTCTATCAGGTCAGAGCAGAGGTCATGCCTCCAGCGTTCGCGAAGGCCGCTTGCGTCTACAAGCTATCGTCGTCGGCGGGGCTTAAGGGCTGGGACCGGGTGTCCATGCATCTGTGGTTCTGGCTTGACCGGCGCGTCCATGACCTGAGCCTACGCGAGTACTGCAAGTCACACGGGTTTGACATCAGCTTTTCCAAGTGCGTCCAGCCCCACTACACGGCCGACCCTGTCTTCGAAGGCATGACGGACCCGCTCGCTGGCGTCAGGCTCGGACGCTTGCCAGGGCGGGCCATCGTCGAGACACCGGCCGAGCTGCTTGACGGTGATGCGTGGCGAGCCCGGGACCAAGCGCGCAAGGACGCGGCACGGAAGGACCTCGAGAAGGCCGCGCGGGCGGTCATGGCCGACATCCCTACGTCTAGGGCAGCGACGCGCGCCTATGCCCTTAGAGCGCTTGCCGGCGGCTGTCAGGACGTCCTGAGCGCGGCGGAGGGCACGCGGCACGACCAGCTCATCCGCGTGGCCTACAACCTCGGCGGCTACTGCCAGCCGGGCTTCCTCGACCAGTCCGAGGTGGTCCAGGCGCTGACGCGGACGGTCGAGGCGGTGTTTCCGGCAGGCCGTCAGCGGGACGAGCTACGCACCGTAGCCGAGATGGTCGAGGGCGGCGCACGCAGCCCGCGCGACCTGAGCCACATCGGGCGCGCCAAGGGCAAGCTAAGCGTGGTCCGGCCCGAGCCGCCTGAGGACGACGACGACGACGGTCTCGAGGTCATCGGAGCGACGGCGGTACAGCCGGCGCGCAAGGCTAAGGCCAAGGGGCTCAAATGGGCGCTGACGGACCGGGACGGGAAGCCTGAGAACGTCTCGGAGAACGTCGAGGCGCTGCTCGAGTTCATGGGCGTCACCCTGAGGCGCAACCTGATGAACCACTCAACCGAGTGGGGCGGCGAGCTGACGAAGACCATTCCGACGTCAGCCATGAACGCGGTCATGCTGGCGAACATCATCGATGCAGGTCAGCGGTTCGGGTTTACGCGGACGCAGCACCTTCAGGCGTACCTAGACAAGATCGAAGTCAAGCACGCCTACCACCCGGTCGCGGAGTGGGCGACAGGCACGCCCTGGGATGGCGAGGACCGCGTTTCAATGCTGCTTCACACCCTAGGTATCAGCCCGGACCTGATGGCTGAGCACGGGGCATTACTGCATGAGCAGCTGTTGCGATGGCTTATCGCTGGCGGGAAGATGCTCGTCGGCGACCACGGCGTAGCGGCCGAAGGCGTCCTTGTCCTTCAGGGGCCACAAGGGACGGGGAAGACACGTTGGGTGAAGGCGCTGCTCGGACCGAACCCGAACTGGATTGCCGAAGGCGTCATCCTCGACCCGGCGGACAAGGACAGCGTCATCCTAGCTACGTCGACGTTCATCGCAGAGCTAGGCGAACTGGATGCTACCTACCGCAAGAGCGACATCGCGGCCCTAAAGGCTTTCCTGACGCGCGACAAAGACATCTACCGAAGTCCCTACGCCAAGCGCTCCGAGACCTACCCTCGGCGGACCATCTTTGCGGCTACGGTCAACCCGTCGCAGTTCCTGGCTGATGACACCGGTAACCGTCGATTCTGGGTCATGCCTGTAGGCCAGTGTCGAAGCCTTGACCCTTCGGCCTATCAGCAGGTCTGGGCGCAGGCCATAGCCTTAGGCAGGCGCGGAGAGCGTCACTGGCTTGACGATGCATCAAGGCAGGATGCCGAACGGCTGCTCGAGCGGTTCAGGGACATCAGCCCGTGGGAGGACCTGTTCTTTGAGAGCTACTACCCACCCGGTCCGGAGACCGACAGTGTCGAGCGCGCGACACGCTTCGGGGTCATCCGCGATGCGATGCGACCGGACAAGAGTTGGACCACAGCGGACGTCAAGCAGTTCGGGAAGTGGCTACGCGGACGGTACAAGTGCGCGAACCATAACGGCTCCGCTGCGTTCTACGTCCGGCGGAGGGACTGAGGCCATGTGGGCCATGTGGGTCTCGTGTGGGTCACGAATCGGCGGAGACCCACATGACTTGAGCCGCCTGCAAGGCGGGGTTGAGC
>Ga0315909_10006050_pt1 | contig 13752 bp, 12 predicted proteins | sample LakEriMetagenome_11_FD_203527 | JGI IMG/M metagenome (GOLD analysis project Ga0315909, IMG submission 203527) | Freshwater fungal communities from buoy surface, Lake Erie, Ohio, United States - Buoy 2 MA125 | ecosystem: Environmental > Aquatic > Freshwater > Lake | place: USA: Lake Erie, Ohio...
GTTATATTTAGAGTCGGGAACACCAACAGGATTTGAAGCGTTTGAAAATAATTTTGCGGGAATTACATTAGACCAAAATTGGGCAAATCAATCAAGACTTTTTAATGACAACCCGCAATTTTTCTGTTTGAAATCTGATACAAATACACTACCATATGCCGTTTTTGATGATATATCAAATAATATAAGGGTTTTCGTTGAAAGGTGGTATTTGAGAACAGGTTCTATAACTTCTATAGACGCAGAAACTTTAACTAAATTTTGGGCGATAAATAGAAGGGCGAACACCTCAGAAGGACAATCTGCATATTCTCAATTACAAACTCAACAAGCGACATTGTCTAATTTACAAGCTAAAGCCCAAAAAGCTTTAGATATTTGGAAATCTTTGGACAACGTACCAACTCCAACCCCAACACCTTCACCAACACCATAATTTTTTTAATGAATTAAGATATTTATAAAATAAAAACAAGATGAATACAAAACTTATTTTAGATAATTATTTGGGGAAAAACACCAAAGTCACTGAAAAAGACATGGGTGATGGAACTAAACAAGTTTGTGATTTGGACACAGGCGATTGTTATACTATCAGGATGAAAGACGGTTTGATAGAAAGAGTAGATAATACCGTTAATAAAAATAAAAAAATCCAAGTTGAAACCAAAACTGGTATAAAACAATTATTAAACGGATAAGTCAAAATGAAAGTAGATTTAAAAATTATCGAAGAAATACAAAGATATAGAAAAATTAATAACTATATCAATGAACAAGAAGCCGCTTTACCCCCACCTCCTGAAGCAGCACCTGCAGCAGAGGTACCACCTCCACCACCTCCAGAAGGAACAGAAGCCGCGATTCCACCTCCACCACCTACAGGTGCGGAAGGAGAACCTATGGCGGATGTTGGAGAAAAGGTTGATACATCCACAGACCCTGAAGTAGAAAAAATTGGTGACAAGAAGGAAAGTGGAAAAGAAATTGAAGTTACCGACTTAGTAAAATCGCAAAAAAACGTTGAAAAAAAACAAGAAGAATATTTTGATAGTTTATTTAAACACTTGGATGATTTAGAGAATAAATTATCTACAATGGATACAATCATGAACAAATTGAATGATTTGGAAACCAAAGTAGAAAAATATAGAGTAAAATCACCCGAAGAAAAATTGGAATTGAGAAGTTTGGACTCAGGTCCTTACAATCAAAAACTGACTGATTTTTTTACGGACAAGCAAGATGATATGGAAAAATCAGGTAAAAATGAATATATTTTAACTCAACAAGATGTTGAAAATTATTCACCAAACGAAATCAAAAGAAGTTTCAGAGATTTTGATGAAGACGAACCTGAATTTACGAATTTTAAAAGAGTACAATAATATATCCCCGAAAGGGGATATTTTGATTTGACAAATATACGGCTGACACTTATTATTAGTAAACAAAAAATAAATTATACATTATGGCGACAAACAGTTTAGACGCGATTCTTGCTCAATACGAACAAGCATCAAAAGGGGGTTCATCTTCCTCTTCAATGTCACAAGATGAAAGAATGAAAAAATACTTTGCGGCAATCCTCAAAGATAATGAAAAACAAGGTCAGAAAAGACTTAGAATTCTACCAACAAAAGACGGGTCATCACCATTCAAAGAAGTTTGGTTTCACGAAGTTCAAGTAGATGGAAAATGGCAAAAGTTCTATGACCCAGGTAAAAATGACAACGAGCGTTCTCCTCTTTCTGAAGTTTACGAAGAGCTTATGTCAACAGGTAAGGATTCCGACAAAGAACTTGCTAAGCAATATAAACCACGTAAATTTTACATTGTAAAACTTATCGATAGAGATAATGAACAAGACGGTGTTAAGTTTTGGAGATTTAAACACAATTACAAGAACGAGGGTATCCTTGACAAAATCATCCCGATTTTCCGTACTAAAGGAGACATTACTGACCCTGACAAAGGGCGTGATATCATCTTAGAGATGACCAAGGCTAAAACACCCAAAGGAGCAACTTATACGGTAATTCAAACTATTATGTATGATGACCAATCCCCAGTTCATTCTGATAAAGAAACATCAAAATCGTGGGTATCTGATGAACTTTCATGGGAAGATGTGTACTCTAAGAAACCTGTAGAATATCTTGAGGCAATTGCTCGAGGAGAAACTCCAAAATGGGATAGTGAAAAGGGTGGTTATGTTTACAGTAACTCTACAGTTTCAGAAGAATCCTTTGGTGGTAAAAATAGTAAAATTGTTGACCCACAGGCAGATTCAGAACCAGATGAAGATATGCCATTCTAATATTTAATTGAACTTGGACATCATATCTAACTATGTGTCCAAGTTCTTATCTTTTTATTTTAAAAAACTATATCAAATGAACAATGACAACAAAATTACAGAAAAAATGTATGAAGCACTATGTCTAAAATACAAGGCAGAAATGTTAGAAGCGGAAGCGACTCTATTAGTTTATTTTTCTAATCCAGTTGGTATCGGAGAACATCCACAACATATTGAAGAAATGGACAAATTAGTAGAAAAAATTGCCAACGCTCAGGACAAATTAGAAACAATTGAAAAATTTTATAAATACAATTAATTATGGCAATAAAAAAGAATGACTTTAGTTCGTTGAAGAAGAAATTTTCTACTTCAGCGAAGTATAAACCACAGAGATACTTCGATTTGGGTACTGACTTTTTAGATGCGGTTGGACTTCCTGGACCTGCTATTGGTCATATTAATATGTTTTTAGGTCACTCAGATACTGGCAAAACCACTGCTCTTGTAAAAACAGGGGTTGATGCTCAAAAAAAGGGGGTTTTACCTGTTTTCATCATAACTGAGCAGAAGTGGTCTTTTGAACACGCTAAACTTATGGGGTTTCAGTGTGAAGAAGTTGTTGACCAAGAAACAGGAGAACTCGATTGGGACGGTTTCTTCATATTTAATAACAACTTTGATTACATCGAACAAATTACAGATTACATCAACAGTTTACTCGATTCGCAAGAAAAAGGGGAATTAGATTATTCGTTATGTATCATGTGGGATTCAGTTGGTTCAGTACCTTGTAAAATGACCTATGAAGGTAAGGGAGGAAAACAACATAATGCTTCAGTTTTAGCAGACAAAATTGGAATGGGTATAAATCAAAGAATTTCTGGTTCTCGTAAATCGGACTCGAAGTTTGAAAATACCTTGATTATAGTTAATCAACCATGGGTTGAACTTCCTGATAATCCTTTCGGTCAACCAAAGATTAAAGCGAAAGGTGGTGAAGCTATATGGTTAAATTCATCGTTAGTATTTTTATTTGGTAATCAAAAAGGTGCTGGAACAACAAAAATAACGGCGACTAAAGATAAAAGGACAGTCAAATTTGCCTCGAGAACAAAAGTATCTGTTATGAAAAATCACATAAATGGTTTAGGTTATGAAGATGGTAAAATTATTGTAACACCACATGGATTTTTAGCGGGTAAAGATAGCGAGGAAGAAAAGAAATCAATCGAGAAATACAAATCGGAGTATGCTGATTATTGGAAAGAAATACTCGGGGTCGATGGAGAATTTGCATTGAAAGAAGAAAAAGAAGTGTAATACATTAAAAATGATTAAGTGACTAAAACATTATTAGTTGACGGTAACAATTTATTCAAAATAGGTCTTCACGGGGTTAAAGATTATTACCATAATGGTAAACATATCGGAGCGATATGGCATTTTCTCAATACCCTCAGGAGATTCATCGAAGAACGTAATTTCGATAAGGTTGTTGTATTTTGGGATGGAGAAGAAAATTCATTAGCCAGAAAAATTCTTTATCCACAATACAAAGAAAACAGGAGAGAAGAGCCCAATCCTTTTAAGGAAGAATCTGCAAATTATCAGAAAGAAAGAATTAAACAATATCTCGAAGAAACTTTTGTAAGACAAATTAATGTTCCTCAAAACGAAGCGGACGACTTGATTGCTTACTATTGTCAAATTTCGGTAAATGAAGAAAAGACAATTTTTTCTTCTGACAAAGATTTGACTCAGTTAATTTCAGACAAAGTTTCAATTTATTCACCATCCACAAAACAATATTATAAAAATGGGGACAAAATTAAAATTTACGAACATGAATTTCCCCATTTTAATATTAAAACTTTTAAAGTTTTATCAGGAGATAAATCTGATAATATTGATGGAATTTACTTTTTGGGTGAAAAAACATTAGTTAAATTATTTCCCGAGATACTTGAAAAACCGATTTCATTTACCGATATTTTGATAAAGGCTGAGGAACTCTTGAAAGAAGATAAAGATAACAAAGTCTTAAAGAATTTATTAACAGGTAAAACCAAATCAGGAATATACGGTAACGAATTTTTTGAAATCAACAACAAAATCGTAGATTTATCAACCCCAATCATAACCGAAGACGCGAAAGAACAAGTCAAATTATATTATTCAGAATCTTTAGACCCCGATGGTCGAGGACACAGAAACATAATAAAAATGATGATGGAAGATGGTATATTCAAATATCTTCCTAAAGGAGACAATAATTGGGTAAATTTTTTGACCCCATTTTTAAAACTAACAAGAAAAGAAAAGAAAAATTACAAAACAAACAAATAATATGAAAGAGCAAGAATCAACAAAATTAGAGTTTCTTATGATGGTTAATGATAACATCATTGTACAACGTTTCTTTAACGTAAGGGATTATAATCCCAACGCTAAGAATTCATTACAACTTTATGAATATCTTCAGGAATTCAAAGAGATGTTCGAATATAAATTAAAAATGAAAACTGTTGAATATATGTTGGAACATCAATATGAAATTATGTCCAACCCATCAATCATGGACACATCCAACACAAATGGTCCTGAGCACTTTAAAATCTTTTTGAAACTTGGTGATATGACAATCTGTCAGAGACAGATGGACGCAAAACTTTTTCCACCAAAAATAAGATACACCGTAGACATACGTCCGCACATAAAAAGTTTGCTTTCGGACTTAACTGACATTTTTTCAGCTAAAAAATTAACTTATCAGTATCTAGATATTCCTTTGACCGTCTAATATTTATCATAATAATAAAGGAAAAAATATGGCGACGAACAAAAATTTTGATTATTTAGGAAACACTTTTCAGATTCAATTACTGAATCAAATCATAGTAGATAAAGACTTTTCACGTTCTATTATTGATGTTTTGGATGTAAATTATTTCGACAACAAATACTTCAAAATTATCACTCAGATGGTTAAGGAGTATTATTCTAAGTATGAACACACACCTACTTTCGATACTCTTGAACAAATAACCAAATCAGAACTACAACAAGAATTGGCATCGAAAATAGTTTTGGATACTTTGACAAAAATTAAAGATGCCCCAATCGATGGTGGCTCTTTTGTTCAAGACAAAGCTTTAAAGTTTTGTAAACAACAAGAATTACAAAAAGCAATTACTAAGGCTCAAAAAGTTATCGATGGAGGTGAATTTGAGAATTATGACAAAGTTGAAACAGTAATCAGAGAAGCTTTACAAGTTGGAGAAAGAGAAGATGGAATGTCAGATGTTTTTTCCAATTTGGATGACGTTCTAAACGAAGATTTTAGACATCCGATACCTATAGGTATCCCGTCGATTGATAAGCTTTTAAAAGGAGGTTTGGCAAAGGGAGAAATCGGGGTTGTTTTAGCACCAACAGGTGTCGGGAAATCTACCTTACTCACTAAAATTTCGAATCACGCTTTCAATCTAGGGTATAATGTTTTACAAATTTTTTTCGAGGATAATCCAAAAATTATACAAAGAAAACATTTCACTCTTTGGACTAAAATTCATCCTGATGATATGTCAAATAAGAAGGATGACGTGATGATTAAAGTACAAGAAATTAGAGATTCAATGGAAAATAAACTTGTTCTGAAGAAATTACCTTCCGACACAATGACTATGTTACAAATCAAAAATCAGATTAGAAAAATGATTGCCGATGGTATAAAGATTGACATGGTATTATTGGATTATATTGATTGTGTAGTTCCTGATAAGAATCTTGGAGATGAATGGAAATCTGAGGGGTCAGTAATGAGAGCGTTTGAGGCGATGTGTCATGAATTGAATCTAGTGGGATGGACTGCGACACAAGGAAATAGAAGTTCAATATCCTCCGAAGTAGTTACAACAGACCAAATGGGAGGGTCAATCAAAAAAGCACAAGTAGGACACGTAATTATATCTGTAGCTAAAACTTTACAACAAAAAGAAATGAAGTTAGCGACTATTGCAATTACTAAATCTAGAATCGGTGATGATGGAGTAGTTTTTGAAAATTGTAAGTTTGATAATGGAATGTTAGAAATAGATACAGATTCTTCAGTGACTTTCTTAGGTTTAGAAGAACAAAAAGAAGAACAAAACAGACAAAGGATTAAAAACCTTTTAGAAAAAAGAAAACAACGAGAAAATAATAATTAAAAATATGGAAAAAATTTTAGTAGAGAATCCAAACAGGTTTGTGTTATTCCCAATACAATATAATGATATTTGGGAGTATTATAAAATGCATCAAGCCGCTTTTTGGACAGCTGAGGAAGTAGATTTATCAGGAGACATTAGAGATTGGGAAAACTTATCCGACAACGAAAAGTATTTTATCAAAAATATACTATCTTTTTTTGCCGCTTCTGATGGTATTGTTAATGAGAATTTGGCGGAAAATTTTTATAGAGAAGTCCAATATCCAGAAGCAAAGTTTTTTTATGGATTTCAATTAATGATGGAAAATATACATTCCCTAATGTATTCCTTATTAATCGATACTTATGTCTCAAATCCAAAAGAAAAAGATGATTGTTTTCACGCAATTGACAGATTACCTGCGGTTCAGAAAAAAGCAAAATGGGCATTAGATTGGATTAAAAATGCTTCTTTTGCAGAAAGATTGGTTGCATTTGCGGCTGTCGAAGGAATTTTCTTTTCAGGTTCTTTCTGTTCAATTTTTTGGTTAAAATCTAGAGGTGTTATGCAAGGATTGTGTAATGCAAACGCCCTTATTTTTAAGGATGAAAATTTACATTGTGATTTTGCAATTCACTTACTCAATAATCATATGGAAGACAAACCAAGTGAAAAAAAAATAAGAGAAATTTTATTATCTGCTCTCGAAATTGAAAAAGAATTTATTACAGAATCTTTACCTGTTTCTTTAATTGGTATGAACCAAAATTTAATGAAACAATATTTGGAATTTGTGGTTGACGGACTATTAGTTAAAATGGGGTGTAAAAAACAATTCAACGTAGAACAACCATTTAAATTTATGGAACAAATAGCAGTAGAAACTAAAGGAAACTTTTTCGAATCAAGAACTGTTGAGTACCAAAAAGCTAAACTCAACGAAACACTATCATTTACTGATGATTTTTAATTAAAAAAACTATGATGTCACTAAGAATAAAAAAACGTAGTGGAGAAGACGCGTCTTTTAATCCACAAAAAATTTACAATAGAATAAAAAGAGCTGCAAAAGGATTGAATGTTAATTCTGATGAGATTTTTATTAAAGTAATAACATCAGTACCAACTGAAGGTATTATTACAACTAAAGAACTCGATAAATTAATTTATGAAATTGCGGCATCTTACACAGGTAGTCACCACGATTACTCAAGATTAGCGGCGTCTGTCGCAATTTCTTCTTATCATAAAGAAACAAATCCTAGTTTTTATGATACTATGATGGAATTACATTCTCACGGTATTATTAATGGTGAATTTGTTGATACAATGGTTCTTTATGGTAAAGAAAGTATTGACGAAGTCATAAACCACGATAATGATTATAACTTTGATTATTTTGCGTGGAAATCTTTATCGGAAATGTATTTGTTAAAATTACCAAACGGTAAAGTTGTTGAAAGACCTCAACATATGTACATGAGAGTTGCTTTATGGGTAACAAAATCTTTCGAACAGGCCGTTGAATATTACAAATCATTGTCAGAACAATTAATATCTCCAGCGACACCAATCATGATTAATTCAGGTACGAAAACACCTCAATTAGCTTCTTGTGTTTTACATTATAATGATTCGGATTCAAGAGAAGGTCTACTTAATACCATGAGAGATATTTCAACATATTCCTCTGACGCGGCAGGTATCGGACTTTCAATGTCAAATATCAGAAGTAAAGAAAGTCGTATTTCAACTTCAGGAGGTTATGCGGGAGGTTTGTTAAAATACTTAAAAATAGTTAACGAATCACTTAGGTTTTTTAATCAACAAGGGCGTAGACCTGGTTCTGCGGCTATATACATCGAACCTTGGCACAAAGACATTTTTGATTTATTAGACATTAAGAAAAATACAGGTGCTGAAGAACTACGAGCAAGGGATTTGTTTACTGCCCTTTGGATTCCTGATAATTTTATGAACGCAGTTAAAAATAATGATGATTGGTATTTGTTTTGTCCTAACGATATTAAAAAGGCGGGTATTAAACCTTTACAAGAATCCTATGGAGATGAATACGAATCCAATTATAATTTAGCAGTATCTATGGGGTTGGGTAAAAAAGTTAAGTCTCAAGAAGTTTGGAATAAAATTATCGAATCTCAAATAGAAACAGGTGTTCCTTATCTTTGTTCTAAAGATAATGCTAACAAAAAAACTAATCATCAAAACATTGGGGTTATAAAACAATCAAATTTGTGTAATGAGATTTATCAGTACACAGATGAAAATACAACTGCAATTTGTACGTTGTCATCAATGGTTCTTAAAAACTATGTTGAAGACGGTGAATTTAATTACAAATTATTGTATAATGAAGTACGAAAAGTAGTCAAGGCTCTTAACAAAGTTATTGATATTAATAACTACTCAACCAAAAAAGGTAAACAAGGTGGATTAGAACAAAGAGCGATTGCAATAGGGACACAAGGATTGGCTGACGTTTTCTATTTGATGGATTACGTGTTTACTTCCGAAGAAGCTAAGAAATTGAATAAAGAAATTTTTGAAACAATATACTTTGCGGCGATAACTGAAAGTATGGAATTGTGTAAATCAGGTGAATACAAACCATATATCTACTTCGAAGGTTCTCCAATGTCAAAAGGGATTTTCCAATTCGATATGTGGGGACTTGATTACGAAGGATTGAGTAGATTATGGGATTGGGACTCCCTCAAATTAGAAGTTTCCAAACACGGAGTTTGTAATTCATTATTTACGGCTCAAATGCCTGTGGCATCATCTGCAAAAATTACAGGGTCATATGAGATGACAGAACCCGCTCATTCAGCAATCTTTAACAGAAGAGTTGTTGGAGGAGAAATCATGATTGTTAACAAGTATTTGATTAGTGATTTTGAAAAAATTGGTATTTGGTGTGAAGACCTAAAAAATGAAATAATACTAAATGAAGGTTCGATTCAGAATATTAATTTCATAAATTATTTAGATACTGAAGACAAAAAGTATAACTCAAAAGTAAAAAGGATTGAACATTTAATCCAAAAGTATAAAACAATTTGGGAGATATCTCAAAAAGAACTAATAACAATGGCGGCGGATAGAGGTCCTTTTATTGACCAATCTCAATCCATGAACATTTATATGGCAAATCCTAGTTTATCTAAAATATCATCATCTCATTTTTACGGATGGGAAAAAGGGTTAAAAACACTTTGTTATTATGTTAGAACTAAAGCGATTTCTACTGGAGCAAAACATTTAGCGGTTGACATTTCAAAAATAGAGAAACCGAAAACAACCCCTCAACCAATGAAAATTGAATATCAGAATATGAATTTACCACCAAAACCCGAAAATAGTCAGTTTGATTGTTTTGGGTGTTCATCTTAATCGAGACATCAATCCCGACAGTTAGTCGGGATTTTTATTTTATATCTATTTATAAGAAATAACCGCGACATATATTTATAGAATATGGCTGAAGGTAAAACATATGGTATTAATTTTCCTTTTCAGGATTCGCTCAAAGGTAATTATCTGAGTTTATCACAGGATGTTGATGCGGAAATCAGAAGTAATTTAGTCCATTTATTGTTGACTAGAAAAGGTACAAGATATTATTTACCTGATTTTGGAACAAGATTATATGAATACATTTTCGAACCTATGGACGGTCCTACTTTTTCAGATATTGAAGCGGAGATAAGGGACTCAGTTGATGAATATATGCCAGGTATAACAATTCAGAATATATCTGTAAAACCAGCGTCTGAAGGTGAGGAAAATAAAGGTACTTTTATAGAAGATGACAAAAGAGTTTTCAGAGTGCCTGGTATTGGTGAATTGGAACATACGGCAAAAATAAGGATAGATTATATCATAACCGATTCAGCGTTTAACGAAAGTGATTTCGTTATTATTAATATTTAATAATATATGGCAAATAAAAAGATATCATATACAACAAGAGATTTTCAATCTATAAGAACTGAGCTCATAAATTTTACAAGGACGTATTATCCTGAGTTGATTGATAATTTTAATGATGCTTCAGTTTTTTCGGCTCTTTTGGATTTAAATGCCGCGGTTTCAGACAATTTACAATACAATATCGATAGAAGTATACAAGAGACTGTATTACAATATGCTCAACAGAGGTCGTCGATTTTCAACATTGCAAGAACTTATGGGTTAAAAATACCAGGACAGAGACCATCTGTTGCTTTGGTGGATTTTTCCATAACAGTACCTGCGTTTGGAGATAAGGAAGATTTAAGATACTGTGGTATATTAAGGAGAGGTTCACAGGTAAATGGTGCTGGACAAGTTTTTGAAACGGTTTATGATATCGATTTTGCGTCAGCGATTAATGCTGAGGGATATCCCAACAGATTGAAAATACCAAATTTTGACTCAAACAACAAACTATTAAACTATACAATTATAAAACGTGAAACAGTAGTTAATGGTATCACTAAAGTTTTTAAAAGAGTAATAACACCAAATGATGTTAAACCGTTTTTCGAGTTATTTTTACCTGAAAAAAATGTTTTAGGAATTACAAGTGTTATATTGAAAGACGGTACTCAATATTCTAATGTCCCGTCTTCACAAGAATTTTTGGGTTTAGATAATAGATGGTATGAAGTTAAAGCATTAATCGAAGATAGAGTATTTGTTGAAGACCCTACTAAAGTTTCGGACTCACCTGGTATTAAAGTTGGTAGATACATACAAACTAGTGATAAATTTATTTCTGAATTTACTCCTGAGGGATTTTGTAAAATGACCTTCGGTGGTGGTACTCAATCGGCAGACGAACAACTTAGGGAGTTTGCTCGTAACGGATATAAGTTAGATTTGTATAAATACTCCAACAATTTTGCATTAGGAAGCACTTTGAAAGCTAACACAACTCTTTTTGTTCAATATAGAATTGGAGGAGGTACTGGTAGTAATTTAGGTGTTAATGTAATTTCACAAATTGGTAACGTTTCATTTTTTGTCAACGGACCTTCTGAATCAATTAACACAAGTGTTGTAAACTCTCTGTCTTGCACAAATGTCACTGCGGCAATAGGTGGAGCGGCGGCACCTACATTAGAAGAAGTGAGAAATTTAGTTTCCTTCAATTTTGCGTCACAAAATAGAGCAGTGACTGTAAACGATTATGACTCCATAATCAGAACAATGCCATCACAATTTGGAGCACCTGCAAAGGTGGCAATAACAGAGGAAAATAACAAAATAATAATAAAAATGTTATCTTATGATGAAAATGGTAAATTGACTGAACTAACATCTAACACTTTGAAAAATAATGTTGCTAATTATCTATCTAATTATAGGATGATTAATGATTATATTTCTATACAAAGTGCAAATGTAATCGATTTGGCAATTAATATTGATGTGGTATTGGATAACAGTCAGAACCAAGGTGCGGTAATTTCTCAAATTATAAATCAAATTACTGAATACTTTAGTCCTGCAAATCGACAAATGGGGCAAAATGTTTATGTTTCTGAGATAAGAAGAATAGTACAAAGTGAAAACGGTGTTATATCAGTTGCTGATATTCAAGTTTTCAATAAGGTTGGGGGACAATATTCATCATCCCAAACTTCACAAAGATATTTGAATGATGAGACAAAACAGATAGAATTGATTGATGATACTATTTTTGCTGAACCCTCTCAAACTTATCAACTTAGATTTCCCAACAAAGACGTGAACGTAAGAGTTAAAAACCTCAAAACCGTTAATTTCTCTTGATAATTTATTTTATAAAAAAGTAATTTATCTTTTTGAAAATAGACCATAAACTATTTATCAAAAAAGGTTAACGAATGTCCAAATCATATAGAATAAGAACACAAGTTGGTGTTGATAAATCCATTAAAGTATTGTTAGAGCAAGATTTTGATTTTTTACAAATCTTATCTCTAAAAATATCTCAGAGTCAAATTTATACACGACCATGTTCTGACTATGGTGTAATCATTGGTAGGGTTACCGCTAATGACGGATTTGGAATACCAAACGCAAAGGTATCTATATTTGTTCCATTAACGACTGAAGATGAAGAAAATGCGGTAATCTCAGAATTATACCCTTACAAAACACTCACAGATTTAAATGAAGATGGGTATAGGTATAATCTTTTACCCTACGAAAAACAACATAGCGGTCACAATCCAACAGGAACTTTTTTTACTAGAGAAGATGTTCTCACTGACACAACACTGATAGAGGTTTTTGACAAGTATTACAGATATACTGCGAGAACTAATGAAAGTGGTGATTATATGATATTTGGTGTACCTGTTGGTTCTCAAACTTTACACGTTGACGTTGATTTATCAGATATAGGAGAATTTTCTTTATCACCACAGGATTTAATTAGAATGGGTATGGCAACTCCCTCACAAGTTGCGGGAACAGAATTCAAATCCTCAACCAACTTAAACGAGTTGCCGCAGATAATCACAATCAATAGAACTATCGAAGTTGAACCACTGTGGGGACAAACTGAAATTTGTAACATAGGAATCACAAGAACAGATTTTGATTTAACATCAGAAGCAAATATAAACATAACCCCTACGGCTATTTTCATGGGGTCAATCATTTCATCAAATGATGACTCTTTTATCAATAGAAAATGTAAACCTAAATTAAAAAGTGGTAACCTATGTAATTTGGTTACAGGGTTTGGAGAAATTTTAGCAATCAGACAAACTATTTTTCAAGATGAGAACGGAAGGCCAATACTTGAAACAGTTGCATTAGGTGAAGGGGGTCAAGTTATTGATGAAAATGGAACTTGGCTTGTCGATGTACCAATGAATTTGGATTATGTGATAACAAATGAGTTTGGGGAAAGAGTTATATCAAATGACCCAAATAAGGGAGTGCCAACTAAGGCAAAATATAGATTTAAAGTAAAGTGGAATCAAGAACCTACATTGAACGAAGCGATTAAAAGAGGTTATTTTTTAGTTCCAAATGTAAAAGAATGGGGGTGGGTGAACACTACTAATGACCCACTTGTAAATCCATCAGCACCTATAGATTTTGTTCATGCAAATAATTCATATGCATTCAGTTTAGATTGGAATGACTATGGTGATACAGGTACAACAATAGGTTTACAAATGATTCAAGAGGCGATAGATTGTGAAGATAGATTTTATCCTTTGGTATACAACAAAGTATATACTATTTCACAAA
>Ga0315909_10006051_pt1 | contig 13750 bp, 9 predicted proteins | sample LakEriMetagenome_11_FD_203527 | JGI IMG/M metagenome (GOLD analysis project Ga0315909, IMG submission 203527) | Freshwater fungal communities from buoy surface, Lake Erie, Ohio, United States - Buoy 2 MA125 | ecosystem: Environmental > Aquatic > Freshwater > Lake | place: USA: Lake Erie, Ohio...
TGTGAATTGATGTTGATGCCCAATGCTTTTTAAATTGGGATTGCCATGATATGAGGATTCTTCAGTCATTACCTGATTCAATTTGTTCTGGTTGTTGGGCTTGTTTCATGGCCTTCAACAACTCATGAGTTGACCCAACAAACAAATTGTTTTGTGTTTGTATTTTGGGTTTATCTTCTTTTTCCAAATCTTTCTTTCGTTTCTGAACTTCTAGTAAATCTTTTGCGGTATCAGACACGGTTTTAATAAGTTGCCCCGCCACCTCATAGGCACGAGGATGGTCACTGTTCTTGGCAATGTGAAGAATGCCATCAATGGCTTCATTCCCTTTGTCAATGAGTGTCCGAAGAGTTTCACGTGCATGGTCGGCGTCATCATCCACCGGTGTCTTTTCAAATTTTTCAATTGCCTGAGGTGTTGTGGAAACCACTTCAAACTTATCATCAAGATTTTCAAACATTATTCACCTGTGTATATTTCGTCAAATTCCTGTATGAAGGAGTAATCATCTAATGGCGATGCTGTTTCTGGATCCAATGTGGTGGTGATACGAGTTCCCACTTGTGTATTGGTGGGTGTGGTTCCTGGCGCCAAGGTGTTGTCCGCATAAATGTTCTGGATAACCGTCTTGATGAGATTGGTGTCATAGACATATCCAAAGAAGTTCAACTTCATGGTGAAGTTTAAATCCCAAATCACTGACAAACGTTTGTCGAAGTTTCCTTCCCATTCATCTTGATAACTTACACTATCCAGAATGATTTGCAAATCATTTTTCACACCCAGTTCTGGAATGGTGTTGATGGTGACATTGAAATCAGGATTGAAATAGGGAAGAATTTGTTCAACAATTTGTAATCCATCTTCTTGATTCTTGGCAAACACACTCATACTTATACCCATGTTATATGGGGTTGACACATAGGCATGCCGCACGCCTGTATTGGTGTTCCCTGCAGTATCCACGGACCGTACAGTTTGTGTCATGGAAAGTTTTCGTGAGGCATCATAATTGAAACTGGTGATTTCAAAACCAATTCTAGGTAATGTAATGGCAAATGTGGCACGACCAGGTTCAAGGTCAGGAGCTTCACGAATTCTGTCAATGAACTTTTGCTTGGGAGCATAACTTAATGGTACGAAAATGCTTTGCAACACATCACCATTTTCATCTGAACGACGAAGTTGGATGTTGTTGAACAAGGTACCAAAGGCGATTATCGCCTTGCGAATATGTTGATGATAGAAATACTGTCCTTTAAACATTAATATTCACCAAACGGATTAATGGCGGTGAAGTCTAGAATATCAGTTCCTTCAGTTTCAAATGATGCATTATCACTGAAAGGTACTTGTGTTCGTGTGGCATATTCTTCCTTGATGATGCTGTATCCTGTTGTGGTCAACAACAAATCACCGGACTCCAAACGAATTTGATTTTCAAAGAGATTTTGTGTTGAGGCGGTTTCTGCAGAATCAATTTCTTCCACGCCTGTGTTGAATTCTTCTGAGCTGTATTGATATAATTCACAACTCATGCTGTACACATAGAATTTTCCTAGTTGATAGAAAGGGTTCAAGTGTTGCACAAATTTAATTTCAAACATGCTATTCGTCTTGGGGAAATAAATTAAATCCCCTTCAGCTGGACGTGATGGGATTTGAAGAAGTTCTTCTGGGTTATCTCCCACCACATCATCCCATCTACGCTTCGACACCACGAACGTGGCTTGGTCAGTAACTTGAATACCAAACTTTGTGAACAACTCACCATCACCTTCCCATCCTTCAATGTTGGTGAGATACATTTCCAAAGGATAGGCGTTTTCAAAGCGGCTCAATACATCTTCTCCCAGCACTTCATCTTGTTTCATGGTTCTGCGTGGGAGATAGTATACATCATGACCATAAATCTTGATGCTTTCAATGATTAAATCTTCAAGCAACCGTTGTTCATTTGTGGTGCCTGATGTGTTACCGTTTTGAAAATAGAAATTGGTGGCCATGTTAGCCTACCATGAAGTCAACAGGCAACTCGTAGCGTGATTGCATTTCTCGTTCCAATTCATTGATTTCTGTTAGGGCTTCATCAAAAATGACTTGACCGTTCAATGTCACACCACCAGGCAACGACATCCCACCAAACTTCTTCATGTTCTCACCCCATTGACGTTTGATGAGAGCTGTGGCATATCTACGAAGAAACATATCATTATATACTTCTGTCCATTCTTCAGGATCCAAAGCACGATACACTTCAAAGATGACGTAATCACCTTCATTGAAAATGTCATCCATGTTCACATCAAGATAGATTTTATCTTGCTTTCTGTTGAAACGGAAGGTGCGTGAACCCGCAAACATATCATCCAATAATTGCAAATGCATCTTCACTTGATTGTAATAGATGACATCCGTGGACAACAAGTTGTACATATCATTTAAACGGAATTGATACACCACATCAAAAATGTTGGTGTTGGCGCGTGTGCTACCAGAGTCACCTACAGGAAATACACGAACCACACCTGTCACGGCATCCGAGACATCAAAGGCACCTGATGTCCAACTTTTTTCCGTGTATGCTGTGGTGGCGTGTGATGTTGTTGAGAATCCTGAAGTGCCACCTGTGATGGTTTCACCATTTTGAAATGTACCACTGACATTTCGAATCTTCAATTCATTGGCAGATTTCACAGCATACACTTCGGCAGTGGCACCTGATGTGGCACCTGTGATGGTTTCTCCAATGGTGTATTGGGCAGCAAAAATTGTTGAGAGCTTCAGAATGGAAGCCTCAATTTGCGCCTTGAGATATACTCGTTCTGTGCCATCAAAATGATATTCATTCCAATAATCAATGGCATCTTGTACTCTATCTTCCACTTGGTCATCATCAACGTTGATTTCAATCACGGGATAACCAAGTCTACGAAGGCAATAATCTTTTAATTGTGTTCGTGTGGTGATTGCCATGGTTCCTCACCATAAAAAGGAAAGTGCTATTACTAGACTATTTATACGAACTAGTAATAGCACCACCTATTTTTTACAGAAAATTACTCAGCTGAAATGATTGGGCTGAGGGCAGCTAACGTATTGGGGGAGATTTCAAGTGAATCTGGGAAATCTGATAATGAAAGTGACACATTGGAGAGTTCCACTTCCGTCAACATCAATCCAGAAAGTTCATCATTGGCAGCTTTGATGTTTTCTGGGGCAATTTGCATGGTGTTTTCAATGTCATTACCATCCTTGTCCTTGGCAGGAACAATTTGTCCCAAGTTGTCCTTGATGGCATACTTTTGCCGAGTTTCCGTTAACATCTTGTCAAGTGATTCCACAAGAGGTTGAAGGGTGGTGCGTGCCATTTGAATCTTCCATGCCAACTTGGCAGCAAACTTTTCGTTTGATAGTTGATTCAATCCTGCAAACACATCTAACATTTGTTGGTTCGTTAACTTCATGATTTCACTCCTAAATGAAATAGTTTCAGAGACATAGGTTAAATTTAATGTTTCGTATGGAGTTGTCAAGTCCATGTTTCACCACTTATTCAGCGGCAGGTGCTTCTACTACAGGTGCCCAAGGTAACGTCTTGCTGGTTAATGCTGCCTTTTCCAGTTCCTTGGCAACCACTAATGCAATATGTGCCTTTGTGGCATCTAATGATTCCAATGATGACACCCAGGCAATCATGGCATCTTCAGTCAATGAACTGAAAGCCACGAATGTTTCAGCTTCTGGTGCATCAAGTTTCACAGTGGTGGGGAGCATGAAGGAAACTGTTCCTTCTGTTCCTGTTACTGTGATGTCCATTTCCTTTACAACATCTGTTAATCCATTTTCTGATGCAACACGTGCACCGTTTACTTTATATGTATATGTGATAGCCATTGATTATTCTCCTGCTGCTGGACCGGGATTTGGTGAAGGGCCTGCGAGATTTTGTCCCCAAGGAGCAGTATCAACATCTGCCCATGGGTCATTCTTCTTGGTGATTTGCTTTTGAATTTGTTCGTTCACGTGTTGTTCATATGTTCCTACAACCACGGCTTGAACCCATCCCAACACTTGTTCTTTGGTTAAATCTTCATATGCGGTGAATCCTTCGGCTTGTGGTGCTGATAATGGTGTGGCGCCTTGAAATTCACCTGTGGTGCCATTTTCATCCGTACCGATTTTCTTCCAACGTACATGCACCAATACATTTTGCATTCCGTCAAGTTGTGGTGCCTTCCGAAGATTGGTGATTTCCCATGTGTATGTAATTGCCATTCTGTTCTCCTACCAGGATATCTGGTTCTGTTTGAGAGTTATGAGTTATTTATACGATTTTCCAGCTCTTCAATTTTTGCTTGTTGTTCCTTGATGGCTTGCACCAAAATAGGAACCAAACGAGTGTAATTCAACGTAAGATAGTTTTCACCTGACTTGGATACTCTACGAGGATTGGTTTCATCACTGAAATCATTTTCTACGTCAAATGGTGCAAGTTCTACGAGTTCAGGATAGAATGCTTCTACTTCTTGGGCACTTAACCCAATTTGAGTTTTACTGCTTCCAAAATTGAAACTGTTTGCCAAGGCGTTATCCACATACTTGAATGGTGTCCATGACTTGATGGCTTCTAATGCTCCATTCAATGTTCCGGTTTTTTCCTTTAATCGTTCATCTGAGTAATATTGCACTAAATCTTGCCAGACATAGAATCGTTTATCATATGTGGCTTGAGCACCAACTTGACGATTTTGTGGATAGCTAGAACCCACGAACCCAGTTTCAAATGATGTGGTGATGGAAGCAATTGTCAATCCACCGCCAGGAGTGAAGTAGAGTTGCGCATCGTTCGTACCATCAGAACTTTGGTCAGCTCCGTAAAACAACATACGTCCTTGGAAGATGGTTCGATACATATAACTGGTGCTGGCTGGGTCACAGTAATATCCTGTGTCATTACTATCATAGAAAATAGGTGCTCTAGCACTACCTGCAAATACTGTATATCCGTGTTCGAAAGTAGTATTGGAACCGTTCCAATACCAAATCCACCCACGACTATTATCATGTACGCCAACGTTGTCTCCAGTAGTAGACATGAATACGTGGCGAGTACCTATGCCCCACCCAGACCATCCGTTTCTTCCGGTACCGTATGTTGTTGCATTACCGTATGAATTTCCTTCACCGTGAGCAGACCGTAATCCATATCCGTAATCTTGGAAATATAATCCTGTACTTCCCTGTGGGCGGAACCAATCATTGGCAAGTACATATGATAACTGTGATACACTATTTGGGTCACAATAATATCCTGTGTTATTATTATCGTAGAAAATCGGTGCGCGCATATCATCACGGGAACGTGTACTTCCTGTCAATGAGGCAGCCCAACTACCGTTTACAAGCACTAATAATCCATGGTCATTAAGATTACCAGCAATACCTCCTGCATTAGGATGCGACCATGCCATTCCATAAAGATTTCCTGTTGTGGTTCCATCACGGGCCAATTTATATGAATTGCCCATGGAGAATACACCTTGATATCTATATGAAGAATAAACACCTACAATAGAACACCCATAATTGTAATCAAGATATAAATCTTCGTTACCATCAATTCTGATGCCACCGTTGGCAACAACATAAGACAAACGTGCCGTCCCATTCGGGTCACAATAGTAATTGGTGTTATTAGCGTCATAGAAAATAGTACCATCAACACGCCCATCAAAATATCCACCCTTCACTACATATACACCATAGCTAGAATTGGTTGAGGATGTACCAATGCCCATGCAACCATTACCAACAAGATAGTAAAAATACCAAAGACCGTTGGCTTCACGATATACACCGCCGTTACCGGCACTATCATACATTCCAAAATTTACAGAACTATGGGCGGCCCACATACCACTATAGCCATTTTTACTTCCATCTATACGAAGTTGTGTATATGTGGATCCATTATTCGGATATAAATGTGCACCGTAATGATTGGGCCAATATAATCCAGTTCCTCCATCTATTTGAATCCAGTTGTTTGGGCGGAAATATCCTCCTCCGGCTAAAATTAAATTGTACAGATAGGTGGTGGAGTTTGGGTTCACATAATATCCGGTATCATCTTGGTCATAGATGATGGTTGGACGGAAATCAGTAGCGATAATCGCATTACCGCTATAATAATTTAAGTACATGAGGTTTCCGTTTGCACAGTCTAGATGCAAATTACCATTGGTTGCACATACTGATGCAGTACTATCAGGTCTACCATTAGTTCCAACATACAAGTATGCACCCCATGATGTATTTGGACCATGTAACGTACCACCACGAATTCTTAATGCAGAATTACCTGTGCTATTTGGATCTATATAATACCCTGTATCATTATAATCATAGAAAACGGGAGACCGCATAGAACCATCGGACATCATGTTACCTGATGTATCTACACCTGCCAATGTTCTACTTGCTGCTACGGAATAGAAATGAAAACTTTCTGTACCCACTACTTGACTAGTAGTACGTTTACCGACATACCAAGCGGATCCTGACCCACCGCCATTGTAATACACCATGGCTTCATAACCATTACCTGGATTGATATTTAAATATGTATGCTTGGACCCAGATAAAGTTAAATCATACAGAACTGAAGTACTAGCGGGATTGGTGTAATATCCTGTATTATCACTATCATAGAAGATGGGTGCTCGGAAACTGTAAGGTGAATAACTATATCCTCCGTTACCTGCTCCATAAACAATTAATAAATCTTCGCCTCCTGAACTACGCACACGAAATCCTGACAAGGTGTATGCTCGTAATTCTTCATAATCATCATCGGCATTCCATAGATAATGATTGGTGTCACCATTAGTTCGTAGATATAATCGTGAATCATTTAATCCAAATGAACCAGACATATTGATGCCACCGCCAATCGGGATAGCATAGGATGAATAATTACTAGTAGTTAATCCGTTCGTGACAGTTGCTGCATTACCCGTGATGTTGATGCCCCACGTTCCGCTTGCACCGCTACCAGTTAGCGAGGGCGAGTAAGAGGTATAGTTGCCGGAGTTAATAAACCGCACCCAACCCGTCCACGACCCACCATATCGCCCCCGCATATACATCTCATTCGCAGGAGTGCCATAGGCATACGCCATCTGCGTAACATTGCCGGTGCCGTCGTTTGAGGAATATTCAAGATTAAACGGGTGGTAATAATTGCCACCGCCCATTCCATTAGTCGCCGTACCAAGTAGTAGCGTGTAGCCAGTACCGGGGCGCGTGTTGGAAACATCGTTCCAGTCGGCAGTTCCTCCGGTCGTTCGCGCACCAAGGATGTTTCTGACCCACGCCGTTGTGGCAATGTTTGTGCTGGTGTCGGAGTGCGCTTGCGTTGTGGAAGTAGTCGCGGAGCCAGCACTTCCGGCACTTCCCGTGACGCTGATTCCCCACGTTCCGCTCGCTCCGCTACCAGTTAGCGACGGCGCAAACGAAGTATAGTTACTCTCGTGTAAAATGCGACGCCAACCCGAATAGTTGTCGTTCTGCCATTGCGTTTTAAACGTCAGGTCGCCTGTATGCGAGGCGTAAAGCTGGAACGAGTGGTTGGCGGTGCGCCAACTCAACACGCCCCCATAGGTGTACACGTTGGGAGGTTGATTCGAGTAGCCGCCGCCGTTGATGTTATCCACTTGGTCAATACGTAGCTCGCCTACACTATCAGTCAGGTCCTGGAAGTTGCCGGTAAAGACTCCGGCATACCGCATTATGGGATACGAACTGTAGTTGCCAGCATGTAAAATAACATTGTTATTAACAGTCGAACCTGTATATAAATTAGGAGTTCCCCCGTTACCTCCAATATTGAAACTTAGGGCCCCAGAAACACCATAATCATATGCATCTAATTTTATAGTAGTACCATCATTATACAAGTAAATGAGTTTATTGCCACTGGCTGCTCCAACCATGTTTGTAGCATAAACACCGTTATAACCTGAACTAACCGTTGCTCCACCTGCATAAATTTTTGTGTCAACAGTTAAATTTCCGGATAATGTACCTCCCGTCAATGGTAATTTGGTACTATCCGCCACGGTGATGTCGGCGCTACCATTAAATGCCACACCGTTAATTGCACGTTGAGTTTGTAATGTTGTGGCAGTTGAAGCATTGCCTGTGACATTACCCGTCACATTACCTGATAATGTAGCTGTGATGGTACCAGCGCTGAAATTGCCTGATGCGTCACGTGCCACAATTGTGGATCCTGTGTTGGCACTTGTGGCGTTGCTCGTCACCGTGAACGTGGCGGCACCTGATCCATTGTAACTTGAAGACCCAGACAATCCTGTACCTGACACATTCATGGTCAAGGTGTCAAGATTGGTTCCTAACGCCTTGCCGGAAATGGTGCTGTTGGTGAGTTTTGCATTTGATACCGAGCCATCCACCAGCTGTGAGGCATTAATGGTTTTGTTTGTTAATGTTTGTGTGCCTGTTGTGGTGACCAAAGGAACTTCTGATCCAGACAATCCTGCCTTCCAGTAATCATTGGTTTCATCCCAGAGCAACGTGGCATTTGTGGAAACACCTCGTTCCACTTCAATGCCTCCATCTTGTGATGGAGTTCCTGCTTCATTGCTATTCAACACAATGGTGTTGTCGGCAAGATTGATGGTTTCTGTGTTGATGGTTGTCGTGGTGCCTGATACCGTTAAGTTGCCTGATACGGTGACATCATTGAATGTGACATTGCTGTTTGTGGCAACAGCTTGTCCAATGGATACTTGTCCTGAAGAAATTGATACACCTGTGCCTGCCGTGAAATGAGCGCGAACTTCTGTGGCACTTGGACCTGTGTATGTAAAGACACCTGTACCTGAATCATAGGCAAGACTCCCATCACCACCTGAATCCGTGACACTTACAGCACCTCGTGCGCGGGCATTGGTGAACCAGAGATTGACAGGACTGCCATCTTCGGCAATATCATCAGTAACTAAAGTGCGAGTGCCACCCAATGATGTGGCAACTCCATTAATGGTGATGCTGCTATTGGTTAATGAACTGTTACCAATGTTGGATAATGTGTTGTCGGCACCACTAATGGTTTTATTGGTGAGTGTTTGACTACCTGAGTTTGTGGTCACCGTGTTGTCAATGTCCAACGTCACGGTGTTGTTGGTGACAGCACTTGTGATACCTGTGCCACCTGTGAATGTCAATGTATCGGAAATCAATGAAACGGAATCGGTGCCGGTATCACCGGCAATTGATATAGATGAGCTAACTGAGGCGGTGCTGGCAGATGTGATTCTACCATACGTATCAATGGCAAGAACAGGAACCGCTGTTGAGGATCCATACGTGTTGGCAGTGACACCTGACGTGTTTAATCCAATAGTTACGGAAGCTGTTTCTGACCCAGAACCTGACACCGTGATGCCAGTGCCTGCCGTGATGTCAGAGACATAGTTGCCTGTGGTGTGAGTACCCAACACCACGGTGTTGTTGACTATGGATGCGGTAAGCGTGACGTTATGAGAACCATCTATACTGACATTGCCAGATAGATGCCCATCAAGTGTCAAAGTACGTGGTGTTGCCCAAGCCGAAGCCGTGGCAGAATTCACAGTAAGTGTTCCTGTGGCAGAAACACCTGTACCTAAACGAGCAAATTTTCTACTTATGGAGTCAGTCATGTATCATCCTCGTATACAAGATACGATTATTTATTGTAATTTATTTAAACGATTTTTTAATTCTTGAATTTCCTGTTGTTGTTCCTTGATGGCTTCTACTAATATTGGTATCAAGGCTCGGTCACGTATAGATAAATATCCCTCTGCATCCTCACGAACAATCTTTGGAACTACTTCACGGACTTCTTGTGCGATAAATCCAATGTCCTCTTTTAACTTCGTGTATTGTGCTTCATCGGTATCTTCATTCCAATTAAATGTTACCCCTCGAAGCTGTTTCACGATGTCTAACGCACCTGCTAATTGTTCTATGGTATTTTTCTTGCGTGCGTCAGAAGGTGACCCATATGCGGTGATATTTGCCGATGCAATAATATTTCCTGTTTCACGTAATGCGATGACCGCACCACCTGTTCTGTTACCGGCGTGAACACGTACACCATAACTAAAGCGCATTGCACAATATCCATCATTCAAGTCTACGATATCACCGTCATCTGCGAGTACGATACCACCGCCCGTGGTATTTGCTGTGCTGACAAATAAATTGTTAACAACTCTTACGTTACTGTCACCTTTTCCAATAGAAAATGCTTCTGTACCGTCATACCCAGTTACATAGAAAATATGTCCGTTGTAGGTTTGATGCGCGTGATATCTAATGCCCGTGTAAAACGCGATGTCCATCGGTTGCGTCCAAGTACCAGCACGTTTACCAATAAGATATTGGTAATCGCTATCAGTATGCCAGTTGATAATCAAACGACTACTTGTGGAAACGTTTTGACTTCCAATGTACATACTTGTTCCTGCTGGTGTTGAAATCGCGCCACTCAGTGTACCGCCACTTAACGGAAGAGCATAACTGCTAAAATTGGCACTGTGCAGCATTGTGCGCCACGTTGCCCATCCCAAATTATTGCTAGTACGATACCAAAGATTGCCGTAATCCGAATTGTTGTGGCGATTATCAAATCCGAATTGAGCGCGGATACCTGAAGTGAACCGGAACCCCATGACGCCACCATAAGAGAACGGCGCGTTCCAACTTGTTCCGGCTGCACCATAACTACTGTACGCTCCGCCGTCATCCAAATCGGTATCAAGATTTGTTGAAGGACCAGTGTTTCGCGTCACCGACATGATAGTTGATGACATGGCGTGGTATCCATTAACAACTACGAATGGACTATACAACCCACCAGTTAGCGTTCCACCGCTCAACGGTAGTGCATAAGAATTATAATTACCCGCATGAAGTACTTGATTGGTTCCTTGTAACACCGTTGTGGCGCTGAATGTACCATACACATCTAATTCACGATATGTACCACCGCCGCCAAAACGAGCAATAGCTGTGTAACTATCTGCTGTAGCGTGCGCATAATCCAAATATAAAGGAATGCCATTACCATCATCATATTTTCTCCAACGATGGCGGAACTGCCCGTTGGTGTAGTTACCATCCATGATGAATCCACGAGTGCTAGCATTAGACGCTAAAATTGATCCAGTGACAAGCTGAAAATATCCGGTTTGAACACCTAGATTTCCTGTAATCATTCCTCCACTTAATGGAAGATAGGAACTTAATGATGAGGCAGCGGCATAATAGGCACCTTGTTGTCCATCTAGTAAATCAGCATCTAATCCAGATGAAGCACCATCATTACCTGAACCCCAAAGTGTTCCGGCACCTGAATTGATGTACACATCACCGCTATTGAAGTTGAATCGAAGTTGATTACTGACTTCATGGGCAATACCTACGTGACTGTATCCATCACGATGCAACCCAATAACAGCTTTTTGGTCTGAGGAACGAATTTCCAATGCAACTGTGTTGTAATAGTTTGTAGTGCTTCGATTATCTCGAATGATGATGGTGCCATTGTTTTCCGTACCTGCCGAACGCATGAAACTAGATGCTTGTAATCCATCAACTAAATCGGCATCTAATCCGGATCCAGCGCCATCATTGTCACTAGTCCAATAGGTGCCTGAATATCCTGAAATGTTGGTTGCCGTGGTGGCATTGCCAGATAATGCAGCTGTAATTGTTCCTGCCGTGAAATTACCTGAAGCATCTCGTGCCACAATCGTGGATCCTGTGTTGGCACTTGTGGCATTGCTGGTGATGGTATAGGTGGCATTTTCTCCTGATCCTGCCACGGACAATCCAGTACCTGCCACGGCAACAGCAGCCACATAATCGCCTGTGGTGTCAGTACCTAAAGCAACGCTGTTAGCAGCAATTGTTGTAGTGATGCTGATGTTGCCAGATCCGTCGAACGCTGCTGATGTTCCAGTCACATCACCTGATAATGTTAATGTTCTACCTGTTGCCCAAGCTGTGGCTGTTGAGGCATTTCCCGTCACATTACCCGTCAAACTACCTGTGAAGCTGGATGCTTGTACAGGAGCTAGTGCAAAGCTACCATGGGTGATGTCAATGTAAGCAGACGCATCTGGTTCTGGTGTGTATTGATGGAAGAACTTCCAAACACCATCGCTGGCATCTCGAAACACACCGGCGTGGCGGTAAGTTCCATCATTATAGTTACCTGCAAATCCTAAATCAGGGTTGGTGACAGCAGAACCGTTGTTCAAATAAATCATATTATCTTCAACTGCCAAGTTCGTGGTGTTCACCGTCACCGTGGTTCCAGACACGGTGAGATTGCCATCCACGAGTAAATTGCCAGTGACATTGACATCATCATCAAGTACCGTGGTGCCCCCGGTACTATCAATGGTTAAGTTGCCTGATGATGTATCAATTTCATTGGCTCCTGTGACACCTACGCGGATGTTATCGGCAGTGACACCAGCAAATGTGACATTATCTGTAGTGGCAACAGCTTGTCCAATGGAAATTTGTCCTGAAGAAATTGCAACACCTGTACCGGCAGAGAAATGTGCGCGAACTTCAGCAGCACTAGGACCTGTGTAGGTGATGACACCTGACCCGGAATTGTATGATAAGCTACCATCGCCGCCGGCATCTGTCACACTAATGGCAGCACGACTGCGTGTATCGGTGTACCAAAGATTGCTGGGACTGCCATCTTCAGCAATGTCATCGGTGACTAAGGTTCTGGTACCCCCTAATGAAACACTACCGCCGTTAATTGTAATACTGCTATTGGTGAGAGAACTGTTGCCAATGTTACTTAACGTATTGTCGGCACCAGAAATTGTTTTATTGGTGAGAGTTTGTGATCCAGTCAACGTAGCAACGGTGCTATCAATGGCGAATTGCCCGGTTGTGTATGTTAATCCTGTGCCTGCTGATAAATGAGCTCGTACTTCTGTGGCAGATGGACCTGTATAGGTGAACACACCTGTTCCTGAATCATAACTGAAACTTCCATCACCGCCTGCATCAGTTGCCGATACGGCTGTACGTGCGCGTGTGTTGGTGAACCAGAGATTCACAGGAGTGCCATCTTCGGCAATGTCATCGGTTACAAGAGTGCCTGACGCACCCAAAGCAATACTGGTGCCATTCACGGTAATACTGCTATTAGTTAATGAACCGTTCCCAATGTTTGATATGGTGTTGTTGCTACCACTAATGGTTTTGTTGGTAAGAGTTTGTGACCCAGACAATGTGGCAACGGTGTTATCAATAGAAATGGTGACGGCGGCGGTTTCTGACCCAGACCCAGATACGGAAATGCCAGACCCAGCAGCAATCGTGGCAACATAATTGCCTGAGGTATCCGTGCCTAACACCACGGCATCACCTGATACTGTGGCAGTTAATGAAACGTTGCTTGAGCCATCAATGCTCACACTCCCAGATAAATCACCGCCGAGTGTAATGGTTCGAGCTGTTTGCCAGGCAGATGCCGTGGCGGCATTGCTTGTAATGGTACCTGTGCCACTGACATTTTGTGCCAATCGTCCTAGTTTTCTATTAAATGATTCCGTCATGTTGATTCCTTATGTTAGCAATAACATCCGTATTGTGCGTCAACTACACCACTACCATTTGTTGTGAACACAAATCCTGT
>Ga0315909_10006052_pt1 | contig 13750 bp, 4 predicted proteins | sample LakEriMetagenome_11_FD_203527 | JGI IMG/M metagenome (GOLD analysis project Ga0315909, IMG submission 203527) | Freshwater fungal communities from buoy surface, Lake Erie, Ohio, United States - Buoy 2 MA125 | ecosystem: Environmental > Aquatic > Freshwater > Lake | place: USA: Lake Erie, Ohio...
TAAGAGACAAAATCCAACTATATCTCCAAATAGATTTACCTCTAACGGTTTAAAATCTTTATTGGAAGCTGCTTCTGGCAAAAGAAAAGACGATGAGACTGAAGAACCAAATGAACCACAATCTCCCGGTTCAGCATCAGGTGGTGGATTTTCGGGTTCTGGGATGCCAGAAAAAGGCTATGGTGGAAAAAAAGGTGGTGATTTAGAACCGTTATCTTTAGAGGGGGCAAAATATACAGTTGGCCTTCCTATGGCTGCTTTGAGAGCTGGACTTGGATTGCAACAGGCAGATTTTTTCCTTTCTAAGATGCCTCTTGGTCTTGGTCAATACGCAGGAATGGGTGCTTTATCATTTGCCGCTCCTCAGCTTCTAAGATTTGCTGGGGAAGAAGGTGCTGCATCAGAAGCAGAAAAAAATATTTCTGATTATGAAACAAAGGATTTAGATCCAGATGAACTTGATGTGTTTGACACAAAATCGTTTTCTGGAAAATCTGATGAAGAACCAAAGACACTGCAAACAAAAACTATAAAATATGGAGATAAAGAAATAAGTGTTAAACCAGGTTCTTTACAGTATAAGTTAAGCGATCCATATGGAGTAAGACCATTTGTTGATTTTGCAAATAAAATGAAACAAGCACAAGATAGAAAAAAACAATCTGAAAAAGATATGTTAGACTTGGGCAAGCAAAGAATGCCTACTGGTAAATTTTAATGAAGAGAATAAAAACTGCATTACAAAATGCAGTAAATAATCAACCTCCATTACCAGAGGTAAAAGGTCTTTCTTCTGAAATAAATTTAGATGGTCTTGAGAGATATTTAATAGAAAAATCTCCAAAAAGAGAAGAACCGACCGAACCACAAAAAGTCAAAGAATTAAAAACAAATCAAATATCGTATGAAAGAGCTGGATTAAAGGTTGTTGAACCAAAAGACTTATCAGAAATTGTGGAATTATTAAGCCAACATATTTGTGACGTTGAATTTACAAGATCTACATTTCCTAGAGGAACAAGAGTGATTAGATGTACTTTAAATGAAAAATTTTTAGGAAGAAGATTTGTCGGTATGGGTCCAATAGGAGATTTAATAAAAATATGGGATATTGATCAGCAGGGATGGAAAAGCTTTTACGCAAAAAGCGTAAGAAAAATTAGTTATGATGCTAATCCTTATGAACCAGGATCAAATACATAGAATGTGGCAAAAACAGACTATGATCTTGACGTTCTAATACACGAAGCAAGAAAAGCTGTTGATTGCTATGAGAAGTATTTGCTAGATGTTTCTGACTGGAGAGATCTAGCAAAAATTATGAAAACATTATTGGAAACTATTGAAGCGATAGAAAAGAAGAGGAAACATGGGAAGTAGAAGATGCTGTTCTTGTGAACAAGTTGTTAGATGTGAAGGATGCTGTTCTGATTGTATGGTAAGCTATACATTGGAGAGAAAAGGAATTTTATTAGAATCTGGTTCTCCATTCGGAATACAAGGTGATGCAGAAAATCCAGCAGGCAATGCAGATCCATTCATGCCTCAAGTTCCTGGAGATGAAATTATAGTGCATTTTGGAGGATCTATTAATATCGAAGGGCGAAAATTAACAGACGCACCAGTTCAACAGAGTTATAAAAACATTGGAAGTTTTTGGACATGGTATCCTCCTCCTTTTATGGTTGATTTTAATCCTAGTTTTCCTTCGTGTACAACTTTACCAATTTTTGATCTTTGTGCTCCTGTTCCCGGGCAAGGATCATCTAGTTGTCCTCCAGACTACGGTTTTTTCCCCTCAGCCCCAGCGTTTAGTGAATATAGCACACCCGGATCCAGTCCTCAAACTGGAGATAAAGATAATTTTTGTTACTTAAAAAATAATCGAAATCTTCCTGCGATACCATCATCTTTCAATCTTTGCGCAGAATCAGCAGGCTTAATTGGGTATTATTCTAATTTTCAAGATTGCGGTCTTCCTAAATTTGATACTATAAGTGAATATGATCCTTATGATGGCGGATATCCAGAACAACCAGTATCTCCTATATTTGGGGGGGATTATCCAAACCCAAATAGCGTTCAGTTTAAAATAGGAGGATCTATTAACTTTAAACAATCATATCCTTGCTCTACAGCAGATGAAGATAATTGTTGTAGATATTCAGGATATCAAATACTAGAAGTAGATAGATGGATTACTGGGGTAGGTTATGATGCACTGCATATAGCCGGACAATTTGGACAAATACTTCAAAATAGACCAAATTCATGCAATTATTTAGGATTAACAAAATATAGAAGAAGAATTTTAAAAACGTATTATCCATGGGCATGGCAAATATTTTCATATAATTTAGATAAATTATTACCATTTGGCAATCCAACATGGCATTGGGCATCTTTGGGAACACCAGAACAGGCACAATTAGTTAAAGTAGGTCAAAAGATACAATTACCAAATGATAATAATTTGTATTTAACATCTTTAAGATTTCAATTTTTAGGATTTGCTTTTTGTGAACATCATTATGATAGAGCATGTGGCTGTTTCTTTAAAACAGATGATATAAAAGATGAAGTAATTTTTGGTAGATATATTCCAAGAAGATTTATGTTTGCTTGTTCTGGAATTCCAATGTTTGAATTTGATATTTATGAAGCAATTAAAGATGGAACATTTGCAGAAAGTGAAGTTGAACTTCCTGAATTTATAAGATTATGGAAATCTTTCACTACATGGATACAAAACCCAAATAGAAATTTATTTGATTATCTTACACCTGGACAAAGTTTATTAGATTCGTTATTAAGTGAAGCAGGAGTAGTACATCCTAATAATGTTCCTTCTATAGAAGAAATTAATAAAATGCGTTCTATGTTTGATATTTTAAGTAGTAGAAAATATTCTGGAATAAGAGCTACAGATTGGAGATATGAGGCTACTCTGGATATAATTAAAGCAAATGATTTTTATAAAGAAGCAATAAGAAAAAGAAAATTATTGATAGATCCTGAAGATGATACAGAAGTTGAATTTGATATAATTCAGGCAGTAGGTGGATTTAATTTTACAATTGAACAAGTAAGATCAAATCCAAAGCAATATTGCAGAGAAATTTTTACTAAGCCTTTAGGTCCAGTTAGAAAAAGATGTAGAATGAATAATGCTCCAGTTTCTACAAGTATATGGAATAATAATGGTGAAGGTAATTTAGTAACACTAACAAGCGAACATGGAGTTAATGTATTAGTACCAAGAACATTCCCCTTAAATAATTCTATTCAACCAGAATATGTTGTAGACTCTCAATTTATAGATTTACAGGCAATAAAATGGTTTGATATAGGAAAACCATACACTCAGGCACAAGCTGGTGAAGCTTTTGGAATTCCAAGATTTAATGGTGATTTATCACCTCCAGATTTAGAAAATTTTCCTGATATAAACTGGACAGAACAAGAATTAGCTCAGGATTTAAATAATAATTTATCTCATTTAATGTACACTTATTTTTATACACAACCAAATGGGTGGGATTGGATTGGATATGGCCCACAATTAAATGGTAATAAACCAGAAAATAATTGGTGGAATAGAAAATTTACTAACACACAGTCAAGCACTATAGAGAATTTATGGTCGATTACAAATCCTCACACTCCCCTTAGTAGAATTGGTGGGTATGAATATGCTTGGAATCCAAATGCTAGAGGATGGTTTAAAGTTTAATAAGTCCGAAAATCTCATAAATAGAATACTCATATGTCATGTAATTGTATTGGTAATGTTTATATTAACGAAAATGGAAAAAGTACTCTTTTAACTGAGTACATGTGTTTTGATATTATTGCAAATAATCCATTTTGTTGCGACAACTTTAATAATAGCTGTTTAGATAGAATTTATTTTGATTCATCTGCTAGTACTTACATAGGATGTCATGGATGTCCTTCTTCTGACGCAAAATGTTGTCAAAAAATTCAAATAGAAGCAAATAAATTAAATCCAGATCAAAATTCAAGATGTTGTGAAAATTTTGATTCTTATTGTACAGAAGCATACGAAACACTAAAAAATTCTAGCGGCAATTTTTGTAGCAGCTCAGAAGATTTATTAAATTTTTATACAACCACATATAGTACGGATTATAGACCCTGTGGATTTGATGACGCAACAGCAGAAAATTGTATAAAAGATTTAAAATGTTATGAATATAATTCTGAGGATTGTAAAGATAAAATATACGAAAAGTTAATGGACTTTTCAAGTCCTTGTCATTGCACTTGCTTGAAACAAGCAGGATATGTTGATGAGTGTTTAAAACATGTAATTTTTAGAGAACCATCTTGCTGCCACTCATGGACAGCAGAATGCGATCAAATAAAAGAAGAATTATCAAAAACTTTTGGCAATCCTTGTACAATCGCAACACAAGATACAAATGCTATTGGTTTATTGGTAGATCCTTCAACTCCAAATCCAACTGTTATAAATTGTGGATGCACAATTAAAGGACTCCCAACATTTGAAGACATTCCATGTTGTTTTAAAACATATTGTCAAGCATTGCAACAGTTGTATGTGGATGGAGTTTATACTGATGGTCCATATAATTGCAATGATCTTGGTGAATTTTTAAATAAAATTTTAACTTCAACCGATCTTAATATACCAGATTGTCAACCCACTGATTATCCACTAGCTGGTGGTCCACCATGCCCAAATAGTTTATGTAATGGCTGTGATTATCTTATTCCAGCTGGTGGCGGTGGGTGGTTATTTGGTTTTGATAATATTTGTCCGGATCAACAGTGTCCAAAATGGCCATGGGGAGCAATTAAAGGATGTAACGTAAGAGGAGTAGACGCAACAGATTCAGTTTTAGGTACTCCTCCAAGAAACCCTCCAATAACTGGTCCAATTTATCCTATAAGTCATAATCATAATGATTGCGCATATCAAATGGCTTCAATCATTTATTCTTATGGTTGTCAAGATATTTTCAATAGCGTAGAAGAAATGCAAGATTTTATATTAAATCTTGCAAAAAGATTTGCAAATCCAGAACAAGAAGTAGAGATTCAAGCTACAAACTGCACAGAATGCTGCTCAATATGCAGATATTTTGGTAAAGAATCTACAGAATGTTCTGGTTGTGTAAACACATTTAATTTTATAACAGAAACTCCTGCCATAAACAACGATAATTATCTCGTTTATGAGGGGCAGGGAATCACATTTATAGCATCACCTGTGAGAACCCCATATCTTTACTATCAATTAGTTTCTGCTTTAGGATTACCAGTAATTGATAAAAATGATATAGATGCTAGTGGAAATGGCATTAACGGAAAACCTTTGGGAATGACTGGATTGCTTGGAGCAGTGGGAGATATAGTTAAATTTAATTTGAAGATGAAAAGCGGTGATTCTTTTGAAGGACCAGAATATTTCAGAGTAAAATTAATAGAACAAACAAATCCAGATGGCTGTGCATATGGAACATTTCTTTCTAATGCAATTACAGTAAAAGAAACTCCAACGTTTACTTTATCTGGAGTTCCCTTTAATTGTCAGGTAAATGAAGAAAATTTTTCTTTAACAATAACAACCACAAATTTCCCAGCAGGAACCATTTATTATAGAATTATTCCTATAATAGGAGCATCATCTGAAGATTTTGGTATTCCTATGAGTGGATCACTGTCTATAGTAAATGGCAGTGCAACTCTTAATATTCCTATAGTTCCAGATCAAATTACAGAAGGTTCAGGAGAAAAATTTAGAGTAGAGTTTAGTACTACTAGTAGTTTTGATTCTATTGTTGCAACAACAAATAATTCTTGTCCTAACGGCATACAAATAATTGATACTTCTGTTACGCCTTTGAATGTAACTATAACAGCTTCTCCGACAAATCCGAATGAAGGAACCATTGTTACATTCCAAATTCAAGCTAATCAAGCAGGAACTTACTACTATACAATAAATTCTAATGGTAGTCCTTTTGTACCAGGAAATGATTTTATTGCTAATACAGATCCTTTAGCTGATGTAAATAGTAGTGGTTCTTTTAATATAACTGTACCTAATGGCACTGCAACAATCTATAAAAGAATAAATCCAGATTCTTTGACAGAATCAGCTACAGAATCTTTCTTCATGGAGATTAGAAAAGATTCTACTAGCGGAACTATATTAACAACTTCATCAATTATTACCATTATTGATAGTTCTGGAACTCCAAGTTATAATATATCTGGACCATTAACAGTAGTAGAAGGTAATAATTACACATATAACGTTGTTACTACAAACTCTGCATTTTCTACATTACATTATAGAATTGTTGCAGTAAACAATTCAACTATTACTACAGCAGATTTTGGTATTCCTCTTACTGGTTCATTTATACTATCTCCTTCTGGAACATATAATTTGTTATTGCCAGTTTTAGAAGGAGAATTAGAAGCACCAGAAGAATCATTTAAGATAGAATTGTGGTCTAATGGTTCTTATACAGGCAGTGCTCTAGCAAGCACCCCAACCATAAAAATATTAGATACAACACAAGATGTTTCTATTAGTCAAACTTCTACTTTAATTACAGAAGAACAAAGTGTTACATTTACAGTAACTACAATAAACATAGACGAAGAAATATTAACATATAAAATTGTTTCTACTTCTGGAAATATAGTCGCTGGAGATTTTACTCCACCATCTTTAACTGGAACTTTTAATCTAACTGGTTCTACTACAAAAACAGGAAATTTTACACTAACATTAGCTAATAATTTCCAGTATGAAGGACAAGAAAAATTCAAAGTAGAAATTTATAAACCTTCAGACACTACTCCAATAATAACATCTAATGAAATAACAGTAGTCGATGCAGATTCTACTTTAAGTGTTTCGACATCTGCGATATCTGTAGTTGAAGGCAATTCCTTTAACATTACAGTAAATTATACTAATTATCCAAATTCAAATGTTTACTATAGATTAGAGACAGCATATGGAACCGCAATAAATTCACTAGATTTTTCTGGGGGGTTAAATGGTGCTATTCCAATATCAGCTTCTAGTACAAGTGCAACATATACTATTCAAACTTTAGAAAGAGACATTTATAGTGGAACTAGAGGATTTTATGTAGTTGTATCAAATACTCCTGGAGGCGATGGAGAATCTACAGGAATTATTCAACTTATTGATGCTAATCCAGATTACATAGAAATACAAGTTCCAGTATCAGTTACAGAAGGAAATTCATTTAACTTTACTGTAAATGGAACAAATATTCCAAATGGAACAATTCTTTATTATCAAATAGTTGGTCTTTCATCGTCAGATATTGTGGGCGGAAGTTTAACTGGTAATTTTAATGTAGTAAATAATACAGCAACGGTAACAATAGACACAGTAAATAATACTGCGTTTGAGGGACCAGAATCATTTACTATTAAAATTTTTACTAACTCTGGACTTACTATTGAAGTATTAGAATCAGATTCAATAACTTTGTTTGATGGAACAAAAGTATATGGTCCTCTATCTCCAAATTCAGGCAATATAGTAGAAGGAACATCACAAAGTTTTTCTCTTGCAACAGAAAATATAGCTACAGGAACTACAGTATATTATAAAATAATATCAGTTAGCGGACCTGTAACTGCTGATGATTTCTCTCCAGCAACTTTGACTGGTTCTTTCAATGTTGGAAGTTCATTTAATATAACTCTAGCAAATAATATAGCTTCTGAATTAAATGATGTATTTAAAATACAAATATATTCTGATTCTTCTTATCAACAATTAAAATATACTAGTGGCAATTTTACTATTAAAGATGCTGCTCCAAAATATTTTATAGTAGCAGATAGAAATACTGTTGATGAAGGCGGAACAGTATCATTTGATGTAACTACAGAAAATGTTCCAGATGGAACTAATTTAATTTATTATATTACTGGTGATACAGATCAATTTGATTTTGTTCCTGTTGGAATCACAGGCGCAATAACTATTAATAGTAATTTTTATAATTTCAGTCTTGGAATTTCTGCCGATCTTTCTACGGAAACTGGTGGAGAACAATTCCAGGTAGTTATTAAACAAAATGATGCTGGACCAGATTTAAGTGACCCAACTAGTCCTATTACAATAAGTGATACATCGGTATCTTATTATACAATTTCTCCAACATCTGGATCTATAATAGAAGGAAATTCTCAGTCCTTCACAGTAACAAGAGTTGGTGCTGGGTCTGATGGTACTTTCTACTATGGAATCACCGGAATAAAGGGAGGACAGGAGCTACAAGAAACAGATTTTGTTGATGGATTTGTTGATAGCTTTAGTATTTCTTCTGGAAGTGGATCATTTACAATTACAACAGTACAGAATGATTCTCTAAATAGACAATTTACTGTTAAAGTTGGATCAACAAATGATCCTTATAATTCGGTATTAGTAGAAACTGGTATTTTTAATATAACAGATTTAAATGCTGATTATACTGTTATCGCATCTACCGACACTGTAGTTGAAGGAAATGGAATAACATTTGATATAGTAGCATTAAATGTTCCAAATGGAACTATATTACAATATGCTATAACTAGCACTAACGGAGTAAACTCTTCGGATTTTGTAGGAGGATTAAACGGAACAGTTACTATACAAAATCAAGCTGCCAGTCTATTCAAGCAAACAATTTTTAATCCTGTTTTTGAAGGTCAACAATCTTTTAGTGTTAAATTTTACACGACAGATCCTAACAATCCAGAAGTAGTCTCACAAGAAATAAATCTTGTAGATGCTTTACCTGAAATAACTCAAATTAATCCAAACGGATGCATTAACTGCGGATGCGTAGAAGGTCAGGTACAAGAGGGAGAAACTGTATCATATACTGTTAATGGAACAAATATTCCAAATGGATCCCAATACAACGCAATTCTTCAACTTTATCCTGGACAAAATGGATTTGTTTCTTCTGATGTATCTCCATCATCACAAACAATAACATTTAACAATAATACAGCTTCTTTCAATGTAAGTATTTCTACTACTGGTATAAATCAACTTTATGAAGGAACTGACGAATACATTGTAAGAATTAGACAGGGTACAACTATAAAGAAAGAGTCTGGTTGCTTCACTATAATTGATGCACCACCATCAGCAACTATAACACCCTCAGTTTCTTCTTTGCAAGAAGGACAAGAAATAATATTTAATATTTCTGCTCTAAATGTTCCAAATAATTCTCAGCTTACATATGAAATAACAGGAATACAAGCAGAGGATTTAGTTGATTCACAATTGTCTGGGTCTTTTGTTGTCACTCAAAGCTCAAATAATTATATCGGTTCATTTACAAAACAAATAGCAACAGATTTTATTACTTCAGAAAATGAGTCTTTGACATTAACAATAAGTTATGAAGGAATTGTATTAGATGATGTTACTATACCAATTATAGAAGATACACAACCACCAGCATATGAACTATCTGTAAACAGACAAGTTTTATTAGGTCAACACTGCGAATTAAGAGTTTCTTTTGTTACTCAAAATGTTTCTCCTGGTAGTAAGTTTAGATTTAAATTATTACCAGCTATTGGAACAACAGATATCAATCCTGAAAATTTTACACCGTCTGAAACAATTAGAGATTTTGGTACTGACGAAACAGGAAAAATATCATTTTCATATAAATTAACAGATTTTAATGATATTTTTGAATTTAAAATTCATGTTTTTTCTGTTGTTAATGGAATAGAATCTACTGAAGAAGTAAATATATCAGAAACTTTATATTCATTTGGAATAGGACCAATTTCATCGTCATCTACTAGCTCTGTGTTGTATTTTGCCAATGGTGCTGGAGTAATTGTTCCTCAAGGATCTTCTGGAGAACCAGAATATGCATGTCCTGATTGGCATTCTGATTGTAACAACTTTTGGCTTGGTGGATGGGATTCTGATGACCCTCCAGAAGCATTATATTGTGCTAGTGCTAGATGTCCTAGTGATGGAGGAGACACACAAGAATGCGAAGGTAGCCAAGTTACATGGATATATTATCCCTGTGGTTGCGTATTTGAAGATGGCAGTGGCGAAATTGGTACATGTGTAGCTTGCCAAGGTCAGTGTGTAGACAACACTACTCCTACTGGAACATGTCTTTGCGAAGATTGTAAGTTAGAATTTGAAGATCAAATTGGTGACGATGGATCATTCCGTTGTTTTAATGCTTTTGTTACCAGATTATGTCCGGGAGTTTGTTCTGTAGAAGGACCACCCCCTGGGTGTCTTTGCTCAACTTGCGATGAAAATCCAGGATATACAACATACACTTCTACACCAGAAATATTTTTAGCTGTTCATCATGTACCTTATTATAGGTCACAACAAGAAGCAACTGATCCTGAGTGTGATAATTTTTGTTCAAATGAATTTGGTAGCTGTCTAACATGTCCACCAGGGGGTTTAGAAGGATCTTTTTCGTGTATGTGGCGTTCGGCAACTGCTTGTGGTTGTGTTGAAGGAGATACAATATGTAAATGTTATAGAGGAAATCCAGTTTCATTTGTTTCTTATACTAGATTTTTTACTAGAAAATTTAGATATGATCCTAACGGAACAGATAATACTAGTATTATAGTTAGTGATGAAGAACAAAATAGGTATAGATCAAATAATATTAAAGTACTTACTAGAAAAGGTCAGGATAATTGTAGAGCTTGTTGTAATCCTGATGATTGTATTGCTTCTACTGGGCAAGCAGTTTATAGAGAGGGTGTTGCTGTAGGATGCGCCATACAAACAGCAGATCCTTTCCAGAATGGAACAAATTGTTATGGTACAATATATCAAGTAGATTCGTTTCCTACTATTATAACTGATAAGATAAGAGATAGTTCAATAGTTTACTTATCCAATATTTTTGCTGGAGTTAGTTCTGCATATCTAGGAAGTCAAGATTTTGGTGATAATGAATTTCCTAGTCTTTATAGCTCACCTTCTTCTAATTTACTTGCTATTGATTGTGTTTCTGCGTTTGGATATGCAAAATGTAGTAATCAGGGATATATCTACGGCAAACCATTACCTCCAGAGGGAATATCAGGAATTACAAAATCTTATGATGCTCCACATAAATATGAATTATATACTCCCGAATGCTGCGAATTAATTACTGGATGCGCTCCACAGTTCGGTTGTCAAAGTCAATATGGAGTTGGTTGTTCTGGATTTATGACAAGTGAATGTTATTCAAATGCAGATAGGTATTGCATCCATTCCGGATGTCCATTACTTGCAGATGGAGAAAGATCAAAAAATCCATTTGTTTACTATTATCAAGGGGTTAGTGCTGGAGATACTGGACCATCTAGTGAAGGTGGAATTCAAATATCTGATTGTTTTAATATTTTTGATCCATCTTTTGGAGCACCAGGAACAACATATTTTGATTCTTTCAATGATCTTGATCACTCTTTTTTAAGTTATCCCTATGAACCAGGAGGATATCCCCAAAGAAGAATGAGTCCTCCACAAAAAACTGGAACATGTTTTAATAAAACAGCTTCCACACAATTTGAAGCAGTTAAATTCATTGCTGAAATTAGTAAATATGGAAGTCCAGCAAGAACAGAAGTAATTAAATATCTGAAAAATGTAATTAGATTAAATATAGACGAATTAGTAACAGATTGTTTCTGTAGTAAAATGGATTGGGCATATTCTATATTCGAATATCCTTATACTCATGAAATTCCTTCTCCAGATTTTGGAAGACCTTATTCTTGCCCAAAGGCAAAATTCATCGAAGAAACAATTGCCAGATTAACGGGAAATGGCGATCCACTTCCAGTTCCATTCCTAGCTTTAGAGGGAGAGGACAATCCTGGTGCTTTTTCATATCATGATCCCGCGCAACAATATGGCTCAGATGATTTTGCTCCTCCTCTTCCGACAACATATTCTAACTCCATTTTCCTTATTGACATTAAAGACGGAGGAATAAAACCAGAAGATTTTGTTTTCGAGACATTACAAGTTTATAATTTTACAAATTTCCACGATCCTAATACAGGGCAACATTTCCCAGAAATTTTTAGAAATCCATGCAATCCATGTAATTCATTTTATAACATTTATCAGCATAATCAAACCAATTTTGGATTTAATATTATTGGAAGTGGATCGGATACAAAATTAGAATTCTTGAGTTTTTCAAAATATAATAATTATGGAGATGTTAGAAGTGATCAAGATAAACCATTAGTAAAAATTAATGAAAAGAGAACTTTAGTTCAACAAATTCAGGGTGGTAGAATTTATAATAAAGATGTCTGTGAATTTATTCAATCTGTTCTTTTTGCTGGAATAGAAGTATTACATCTAACAGAACCATCTCAATCTCTTTATCAACAGTTTGCTTCTGGTTTTACTGGGCCATTAAAAAGAACTGAACTAGCTAAAGTTTGGGATGCTCCGTTTTCCCCATTCAACGGACCTCCATTTATAGAATATGCTTTCCAAGAGGCAAGAAATTTTCTGTATATTTGGTCTGATGTAGGTACAGATGTTTATGGTGTACTTATTGGCAAGTACAGTCCATTCAATGTAAATTTAGGAATAAGTAGAAAGTTAATTCCTACAAACACATTAAATTTACCAAATTGCTCTATTAAAGTTTATGACAAAAATGATAACGAAGTAGAATGCAATGGAATCAATGAAATCATAATGGCAGGAAGATGTTTTAGTGGACCTGTAATTTCCAAAGAAGTTTGGGAAAGAATGAAAGTAAAGTGGCTAAATCAATTTGGAGTAGATATAGGACCGCTATCTTTTGGACAATGGGTTCAGAGTGTAGATAATTTTGATGTAGTAGATCCTTTTAGTGGATTTACTTTAAGAAGACAATTTTATATTATTCTAAAAGAATCCTTATATGATCGACCTACAGGTATTCCACCGTATTCAGAACAAATAGTTCACGCAGATGAAGAAAGATATTTGGAATATACAATAGAAGCAAACGAAAATCCGTATATTACATTAGAAGATCTAAAAGCTAGAATTCCATTTGAAAAATGTTATGAATTGCCTATAATACCTACGTTCGATTCAATAAACATACCATGTTTTACTGGACTATGTACAAACATTGTTGGTGCATCTACACCAGAACAATGTTTAACAGTGATTGCTGGTTTTGATAATATAGATATTAGTTGTGGTAATTTAGGCAATTTAGATAATGATGACTACGAAACAATAGCAACTAGTGTTAATGGCCCATCTCCATGTCAAGCTATTACCGCCGATAAAGTAAAAGATATTTTAGAAGATATATGTGAAGTAAATCCAGCATCTAATAAGTGTAAGTTTAAATATAATAATAAATTGTATAGTGAAAAATAATTATGACGAATTTTGACAACAATAATTTTCATGAAAACTTTGAAAAAGAATATACCTTAAAGGAACAAAAACTAAGTAACGCACATGAGGTATTTTCTTATTATTATGATCCAGATAAAAAAATTATTAAACCTAGTAAATTAAAAACATACAATCAAAAAATAAAGTATAAATTTATTCAAATAGTTTTATATTTTAAATATTTGAAAGTAGTTAAATATTTAAATTTTGAATATTCAAATATTAAAGAAGGAAAAGTATCTGACGAAATCTTTAATAAAAGAAAAGAAATATGTTTAT
>Ga0315909_10006053_pt1 | contig 13747 bp, 19 predicted proteins | sample LakEriMetagenome_11_FD_203527 | JGI IMG/M metagenome (GOLD analysis project Ga0315909, IMG submission 203527) | Freshwater fungal communities from buoy surface, Lake Erie, Ohio, United States - Buoy 2 MA125 | ecosystem: Environmental > Aquatic > Freshwater > Lake | place: USA: Lake Erie, Ohio...
ATGGCCTGTTTGTACCCCAAAACAAGTCATTAAGTCATGATTAAGGATGAACAGGTCATCATTGGTGGCCTTACGGCTGAAACAGTCTCAGATAGGCTGGAATCGGTTTTTTTGCCGGTAACAGCTCCACGAATCCACTCACCGCTCAATGATTTGCCATCGCGTGGCTTTGAATTGATTGATTTCGCTGACCAAATCATTGAAGGCGGGTTCATGCCATGGCAAAAGTGGTTGGCCGAGCATTCGCTCAAGGTAAAACCCGATGGCCGGTATTTTCATCCAATTTCAGTTGCAACCGTGGCCCGTCAAAATGGTAAGAGCACCTACATGATGGCGCGAATTCTCATGGGACTTTTTCATTGGAATGAATCGTTGCAGGTTTCCACAGCTCACCGGCTGGTCACATCGCTGGAGCAATTTAGATCAATTGTGCAAATTGTGGAGAGCCATGATGATTTGGCTAAACGCGTGAAGCGGATTAGGTGGCAACATGGAGCCGAGGAGATTGAAACCACGGAAGGATCGCGGTTTGTCATTAAAGCTGGTGGATCAGCAGCTAGAGGTTTATCAAAACCGGAAAGCGTGCATATGGATGAAATCCGAGAGCTGCACGATATGGAAACTTTTGCCAGCTTGCGCTACACATTGATGGCTGCCAAAAATCCGCAAATCAGCTGCTTTTCCACGGCCGGTGATTCGCATTCAATTGTGCTCAACCAATTGCGAGAACGCGGATTGGCTGCAGCTAGTGGTGCAGCTGATGATGTGGGCTATTTTGAATGGTCGGCACCTACTGATGAAATTAGCTTGGAAAACGCGGCATTCGCCAATCCCGGCCTTAACATAACAATCCACCCCGACAATATCCGCTCGGTTTTCAATGATCCTCCGGATGTCGTACAAACCGAGGTTTTGAATCGTTGGGTGCAAACTATTTCCAGCGTTATTGGTGCCAAAGAATGGCAAGAGTGTGGAGATGAAACAATTGATCTTGATGAGGACAAGCTCACATGGATGGCCATTGATATTTCACCGGACAGAAAGCATTGTGCATTGGTCGCTGCCCAAAAGCTTGGATCAGAGAGCTTTATTATCAAGCTGTTGCACACATGGGAAAACACCATTCAGCTAGATGATCGGGCAATTGCAAATGATGCAGCTAGTTATTGCCGGAAGTATCCTATTGAGTATTTGCTTTATTCAAGGCGCACAAGTGGCGCGGTCGCAGCTCGAATGCAGCCGGCCGGTATTCCAATCCATGACATGGATGCCGATTATCCGCAAGCTTGCGATGAGCTTTTGGGCGCAATCAATTCCGGGCGTTTAAAGCACCGAAATCAAAGCTCACTCACAGAGCAAATGCTTTCAGCTGTGCAATTGCGTAGAGGTGATGGCGGTTGGGTTATTGGAAGGCGTGCAAGTCAAACGGCCGTTTGTGCTGCCGTAGCAGCAGCACTCTGCACACACTTTGCGACACGCCCAGAAACGGAAATTGATGTTTTAGTGGGTTGATGCTTGACATTTTGGGAAAATCGGCCCATGGGATTATTCGACCGCAAAAGCAATTTGCAAGCTGTCGCGCCATCGCGCGGTGCTGATGTAGCTGCACAAATTGGGCCAGCTCCAACACTCGATGCATTTTATCCATTTGGTGGAGCTGACTATCTTGCAAGCCGTGAAGAAGCTATGAGTGTGCCAGCAATTGCCCGCGCACGAAATATGATTTGCAATTCAATTGCAACCATTCCAATGATTACACGCGACAAAACAACAGGCCAAGTCATTGATCAACCTGTTGTTATATCTGATCCAGATAAACGCGTACCCGGAGCAGCATCATGGGTGTGGGCGTGCGAAGATTTACTTTTTACGGGGTGGAGTTATTTTCAGGTCATGTCACTATTTGCTGATACCGGCAGAGTGCGCGAAATGTGGAGAGTTGCACCAAATCGCGTTGGCACATTTTTAGACTCCAACGGTACGTCAATTCTTTATTACACAGTTGATGGAAAACAAGTGCCAGATTCTGGCGTTGGCTCGCTTGTTGTGTTTTATGGCAATGATGAAGGTTTATTGAATCGAGCCGGTCGTACAATTCGTGCCGGTGCAGAGCTTGAAAGAGCTGCTGCAATGTATGCACGCGAGCCGGTGCCATCAATGGTTTTGAAATCAAATGGCACAGCATTGCCAGCTGACCGCATTGCAAAGCTTTTGGATGCTTGGGGTACAGCTCGCAGAAATCGTGGCACCGCTTTTCTTAATGCTGACATTTCCATGGAAACAGTCGGATTCTCACCAGAGCAAATTGGCCTTAATGCAGCTCGCGAAATCATTGCAACAGAATTAGCCCGTGCCGTTGGCATTCCGGCTTACTTTATTGATGCGCCGACTGGATCATCCATGACCTATGCAAACGCCAGCACGGCGCGTCAAACTTTGCTGGATTTCTCGCTGCTTCCGCTGATGAACAGCATATCTTCGAGACTTTCAATGCCAGATTTCACGCCATCAACACAGCGCGTGGAATTTGATTTGAAGGCGTATCTCCGCGGATCAGAAAAAGAGCGTGCAGAGATTTACAAGATTTTGTTCGACATCGGAGCAATCACTACCGATGAAATTAGACAAATGGAGGACATGATCTCATGAAGCTAACAACACCAATGCAGATTACAGCTGCAGATTCAGATGCACGCACAATCACCGGCCGAATCGTCGCATTCAACGAGCACGCAAACGCGAGCACCGGCAAGGTTGTTTTTGCCCGTGGCTCAATTGCTGTCAATGATGTATTTCTTAACCTTGAGCATGACAATACTCGCAGGATTGGGAAAAGTATCGCCATGAATGTGAATGACAAAGAAATGACAGCTACTTTCAAAATTGCTAACACAACAGCCGGCACCGATGCACTCGTTGAGGCAATGGATGGTTTGCGCGATGGTTTCAGCATCGAATTGGCCGTTGATAATTATGAAATGCAAAAGGATGGCACCATGAAGGTGCTCAATGGACAGCTCACAGCTGTGGCATTGGTTACTGAACCGGCTGTGCGATCTGCACGCGTTTCAGAAGTAGCAGCATCAGAAGATTCTGAAACTCATGAAGTTGCAGAAATAACAAACCCAAATGAAGGAGACAAAGTGGATAACACTACCGAAAACACCGCTCCTGCCGTTGAACCGGTAGAGGCTCCAGCAGAAGCTGTGCAGGCATCACGACCTGCTTACTACACAGCTCCACGATCACCTATTGTGAATAAGGTTTCATACCTTGAGCACTATTTGAAGGCAACAATTCTTCATGATGAAGATTCACGCCAATACATCAAGGCAGCAGATAACACAACAGGAACAGCACCCGGAATGGTGCCAACACCACAAAGCACACAGGTTGTTAATGCATTGGCTAACGCTGATCGCGGAATGATTGATGCGCTAAGCCGTGAAACGCTTGTGGGCGAAGGAATGACATTTGAAATTCCTCGCGTTACTGCCGTGCCTACTGTGGCCAATGTTGCAGAAAATGCAGCTGTTACAGAATCATCACTATCAGCAACATTTTTGAGCGTACCTGTTCAATCTTTCAAAGGTCGCGCAATTTCAACTGTGGAACTCATTGACCGCAGCCGTCCAGAGTACCTTACAGCTCTCCTTCAGAATCTTGAATTTGCTTATGCAAAAGTAACTGATGAATTTGCTGTTGGCACAATCGCTGGTGCAGGTCAGCAAACAGGTGTGAATGCAAACTCATCAACAGGATTCCTTGCTTACACATCACAAGCTGCCGGTGCTGTTTATTCATCATCACTCGGATTTGCACGCAACATCGTTGTTTCTCCTGGACAATGGACAAACATCATGGGTTACAACGACAATGGCGCACCTCTTTACAATGCAGCGCAACCTTCCAATCAAGCAGGATCAGTCCGAGGCGATAGCTTGCGCGGTGTAGTTTCACCGGGCCTTAACCTCTTTGTTTCTCGCTCAATTGGTAACGCTGGTGCAACAACATCAACCGGAGATTTCTCAATGGCTGTTATCAATCCAGATGCATGGACATGGTATGAGTCACCACGCTTTACATTGCGCACAGCAATTCAAAGCGATGGAACCATTGACATTCTTTACTATGGCTATGCAGCAATTGCTCCAAAGATTCCATTTGGCGCATGCTGGAACCAGACCTGAGCCGAATAAAAATAACTCATCGGTAGCGGTCGCTCCCGAACGCTAACGATACGAAAGGAACCGAGATGCCAGCAATAGTCACAGCCTCACAGCTGAGGTCAATTCTTGGTGTCTCGGTTTCCTTGTATTCTGATGCACAGCTTGATTCATTCATTGATTCAGCTGAACAAACAATTTTGCCTTTACTGACCCAATACCAATCATCGGTGACATTTGCCAATGTGGATAATTCCGTCATTTATTTCACAACTATTCGGCCAAATTATTTTGTGCCGGGGCAATCTGTCGTTGTAACCGGGGCCGGAACATACAATGGCACTTATACAGTCACCGATGATCGGATTGAGCCATACACATTCACAGCTGCCACAGCAGCAGCTGACCGGACTTACCCATTGCCATTCATCCCAGCTGCAACAGCCACATTAAGTGGATCATCAGCAGCAGCTTTATATGCAAACACACCACCAATTGAAAACGCCATTTTGGTTGTATCGGTCGAGATTTTTCAGAGCATCACAGCTCCCGGCAATCAAATCATGTCAGACACATTCCAGCCACAACCTTTCATTTTAGGCCGAAGCCTTACAAACAGAGTTATTGGGCTTTTGGGGCCGTTTATAGATGTCGAAACGATGTGCCAATGAGTATTGAATCCGCAATTCGCACACCATTGAAAACAGCTCTTTCAACTATTGCTGCCAATGTCTATAACGGCATTCCCGAGACAATGACATCTCCAAGCATATGTTTAATCCCGGATGCACCATATTTGGAAAGCGTTTTGATAAATGGCTCCACCACAAAAGTAAAAGTTAATTTGACTGTTACCGGTGTTGTTGGATATTCCAACAATGCTGCAGCTTTGGACAATCTCGAACAATTGATGATCAGCATCATCAGCACAATGCCGAACGGCTATGTTGTCGGCAATGTTAATCAACCACAACCATTGGAAGTCGGTGCAGGCAAATACCTCACAGCCGATTTACAAGTCAGCACCTATTACACCAACTAAGGAGAAATCATGCCAACAACAATCATCACGGGCAGAGACATCACTTTCACCATTGCTGGTGATAGTTATGATGCTCAAGCTACATCAGCGACTTTGACTGTTGATTCAACAATCAACACATATCAGACACTCGATGGCAAGGCGTACTTTACAACCGACACTCAAGGCTCATTTGCTGTTGAAATGTTGGCTGATTGGGGCGCAGCAAATTCACTTTGTGAAGAACTTTGGACAGCTGCAACAAACGCACCAAATACTGGTCTTTCTGTCATATTTGGAGCAGATTCTGGAGCATCGTTTGCTTTTGATGTGCAGCCAATTCTGCCATCAGCTGGAGGCACAGCACCAGATGCACAGACTGTTTCGCTTGCATTCACATGCGTGACAACACCTATTTTAACAATCACTTAATAGAAAAGGACACGGGAGCATGAAACTACCAATCACAATCGAATTCACTACCGGGGAGAGCGCAACCTATACCGCGCTCCCACCGGAGTGGATGAAGTGGGAACAGAAAACCGGAAACACGATTCAGCAAGTATCTGAGAAATTGGGCATTGCAGATTTGATGTTTTTGGCGTATCACGCAAGCAAGCGCGAGGCAGCCGGAAAGCCTGTCAAGCCATTTGAGGCGTGGTGCGAAACTGTGACTGACATCAGCATGGGAGAAACCGAAAACCCAAAAGTTACGAATCCGGATCAATAAACCGGATTCTTTGGGAACTAGCAATCACCACCGGATTGTCACGATCAGAGTTTCAAACGGCCGAAGATGTTTTAACTGTTTTTGAGATTCTAAGGACAAGAGATGGCAACTGATCCAATCACTTATGATAAGAGTGATTTGCGCGGAATCACCAGAGCTTTTAAAGCTATGGATGAAGGTGCTGTCACACAAGCAAAAGCCGTTTCAAATGGATTGGCCACTTATGTGCAATCCAAAATCATTTTATCAGCTAGTGGTCGGCCAAATAAAGCGGCATCACGCATTGCCCAAGGCTCACGGGTAAGCAAGTCATCAAAGATTGGTGAATTGTCATTTGGCTTTGTATCTCAGAAATTTAGCGGTGGAGGTACAACCCAACAGCTTTGGGGTGGTTATGAATTTGGATCAACTAAATTCAAGCAATTCCCGATCTGGTCAGGTCGTGGGCCTCGCGGTGGATCAGCTGGATATTTCATATATCCAACCTTGCGAGCCGAACAGCCACACATCATCGCGCAATGGGAGAATGCATTTACTAAGATTTTGAAGGAGTGGTGATGGCCGGTCAAAGTAGAACACTCAAGCTCTCAATTCTTGCTGATATTGATGATCTAAAAAAGAAGCTCACCACAGGTTCAGCCGAGGTTGAAGGCTTTGGTTCAAAACTAGGCGATTTCAGCAAGAAAGCCGGCATTGCATTTGCTGCTGCCGGTGTAGCTGCTGCAGCTTATGCCAGCAAATTGCTCATTGATGGTGTCAAAGCTGCCGTTGCTGACCAAGCTGCACAAACTAAATTGGCAACTACTTTGGAAAATGTCACCGGTGCAACAAATGCTCAAATTAAAGCGGTGGAAGCACAGATTCTCAAAACATCTTTATTGACCGGACGAACCGATGATGAGCTTAGGCCATCGCTAGATCGTCTATTGAGAAGCACAAAAGATGTAACTCGAGCACAAGAATTACAAGCTTTGGCTCTGGATATTTCAGCCGGCTCTGGAAAATCTTTGGAGGCTGTTTCAAATGCGCTTGCAAAAAGCGCCGAAGGTCAGAATACAGCTCTTGGAAAACTAGGCGTTGGCATTAGTGCTGCAGAGCTTAAAACTATGTCATTTGAGCAAATCACAGCTAAATTGGCCGGTACATTTGAAAACCAAGCATCAAAGCAAGCCGATACTTTTGAAGGCAAAATGCTCAGATTAAATGTGGCATTTGATGAAGCCAAAGAAACTGTCGGATCATATGTGCTTGATGCTCTTACCCCATTGCTTAACGGCTTTGTAAATAAAGGCATTCCAGCAATTACAGATTTTGCAAACAAATTGGGTCAAACTTTGGGGCCGGCATTTGCTGCCATTTTTAAAGTAATCCGCGATGATCTATTGCCAATTTTAACAACATGGTGGAGATTCTTATATGAGGAAATTATCCCGGCCATTGGGTCTGTTGTTGGGCCAATCCTTGCTGGATTGAAATCTGCATTTGATAAAATCAAAACAGCACTTTCAGAAAATTCAGCAGAATTGCAGCCATTCTATGATGCGCTCGCTAAAGTGTGGGATTTCATCAAGAAGTATCTTGCTCCACTTTTGGGTGGTACTTTTAAACTCGCTCTTGAAACTATTGGCACACTCGTTGGTGGGTTAGTTACAGGCTTTTCAAAGCTTGTTGGATTCATCTCAAGCACAGTCACCAAGATTAAAGAATTTGTGAATTTTGTTAAAGATAATCCGGTCACTCGCTTTTTCTTTGGCGATTCCAATGACAAATCTTTAAAGGTTTCAACCAATCCGAACGAAGGAGCAGATTTCGGCAAATATCCCGGATTTGATACTGGTGGAAATACATTTATGCCATCAGCCAATTCACCGACATTTACAGGCGCACCGCTTGATGCCTATTCACCAGCTATGCAAGCTGCCATTTTGAGGCGTGAAGAACTAAAAGCTGAAACAGCTCGATTGAGAGATGCACGGGCTACAGCTGCTGCTGCTCGAACAGCTGCAACTGGTGGGTTATCTACAGCTGAAAGAATTGTAATCAATGTCAATGCTGCATCAATAATTGATGAAGAAGGTTTCACCCGTGCTGCAACAGAGGCTTTCAACAATTCTTATTATCGTGGCACTAATGGTGCAACAAATCTGATTGGCATTTAATGAGCATTTTCAATCCTGTTTGGCGTGTCAAAATTGGCGGCATTGAATACACAAATTATGCGTTGGCCAATCTTTCAATCACAACCGGGCGCACAAACATTTATGAGCAGGCGAATGCCGGATATGTCAGCCTTGAGTTAATCAATTTGGATCAATCAAACATTGACATTGAAATCAATGATTCGGTGACTGTCGAATTGCAAAATTCCACAGCTACATTTGTGCCAATTTTTGGTGGCACAGTCGTTGATTTTGGCATTGGCATAGCTGCATCAGGTGTTGTGGGCATCAATCAATCGGTATCCATTACAGCTCTTGGAGCTTTGGCTAGATTGCCAAAAGCTTTAACCGATGGCGTGCTCACACAGGATTTTGATGGGGATCAGATTCTGACAATTCTGACAGACCTGCTCATCAACTCTTGGAATGAGGTGCCAGCAGCTCTTACATGGGCAACCTATGATCCAACCACCCAATGGCAAGATGCAGAAAACACCGGATTGGGCGAAATTGACACACCCGGCAGCTATGAATTAGCAGCCAGATCATCATCCACAATTGATGTTTATTCATTGGTTTCAGCTCTAGCCACATCGGGATTGGGCTACATATATGAAAACGCTCAAGGCCAAATTTCATATGCCTCGGCAGACCATCGCTCAATTTATTTGGCCACGAATGGATATACCGATGTATCGGCAGCTCAAGCCATTGCTAATTCACTTTTTGTGCAAACCCGAGCTGGTGACATTCGAAATGAAATTGTTATCAAATATGGCACCAATTCAGCCTCCGAGGTCACAGATACTGATGCAACCTCGGTTGGCTTATACGGCCGATTAGCTCAAATAATCACAACAACCATTAAGCATCAAGCTGATGCCGAAAGTCAGGCAGCATTTTATCTAACTCTCAGATCGTATCCTCAAGCAATGTTTAACCAAATCACTTTTGAGCTGACAAACTCAGAAATTGATGATGCTGACCGGGATGCCTTGATTTCCATTTTTATGGGCTTACCTCTACGCATTACAGATTTGCCACTCAATATGGCTGCAGGCACTTACCTTGGATTTGTGGAAGGTTGGTCATGGCGTGCCTCATACAATTCGGTATCAGTTACCGCGATAATTTCTCCGCTGTCATTTAGCTTGCAAGCCATGCAATGGCAAGATGTTTCAGCGTTGGAAACATGGAATTCAATTAGCGGAAGCCTAAATTGGGCCGATGCGTTAGTCGTAGCGTAAGGAGAAAAAGTGAGCAATCCAACAAGCAATTTTGGATGGCAAATGCCAACACCAACAGATTTGGTTACGGATTTGCCTGCCGATTTTGAGGTATTTGGTCAAGCTGTTGATTCATCATTGGCTGATTTAAAAGGTGGCACGACCGGACAAGTGCTGTCAAAGAATTCAAACACCGACATGGATTTTGTGTGGGTAACTGATGCAGCTGGAGACATTACGGGTGTGACAGCAGGTACAGGCATTTCAGGCGGTGGCACATCAGGCACAGTCACAATCACAAACTCCATGGCAACAGAAATCACAGCAAAAGGTGATTTGATTGTTGGCACGGGATCAGCAACTTTTGACAATCTCGCAGCTGGAGCCAACGGAAGCACACTCGTAGCAGATAGTTCCACTTCAACAGGCTTGCGCTACACGGCTGGAACAGTAATTTCTAATCCCATTCTTAATTCAGCGATGCAAATCTGGCAGCGTGGCACTACATCTGCAACAACTGCTTCTATCTATACTGCTGACAGATGGCAAAAGGGTACTGGTACGCATTACAACAATAGCCGACAGGTTACAGGCGATACAACAAATCTTCCTAATATCCAATATTGTTTAAGAGCACAAAGAACTGCTGGAAGCACCACCACAACAGGAGTTGAATTATCTCAATCTATGGAATCTGCAGTCTGTATTCCTTATGCTGGCAAAACAGTCACAATATCTTTTTATGCAAGAGCAGGCGCAAATTATTCTTCTGCATCTAACGCATTGACTATGTACCTATATTCTGGAACTTCTACTGATGCAAATCTCTTTGCGGGTGGATTTACAGGAGCAGTCGTAGTTGCAAGCACTACCGCCACTTTAACAACAACTTGGCAAAGATTTACAGTTACTGGCACAGTTGGTGCAACGGCTACACAATTAGCACCATATGCTCTTTATTCTCCAACTGGCACAGCAGGTGCGAACGATTACTACGAAATAACTGGCGTACAAATTGACATCGGCAGCGTGGCACTACCGTTCCGCACTAATGGGGCAACACTTCAAGGAGAATTAGCCGCCTGCCAGCGTTACTACTTCCGCAATACTGGAGCGTTGGTTTATCAAGGTTCAGGCGGTATTGCTGGCAGTACTACTAACTCTTATCAACAGATTAAACATCCAGTAACAATGCGTGTTGCTCCTACAAGTGTTGATTTTTCTTTATTGGCATTACAAATAATTACTGCAAGTTATACTGTAACTGGTTGCACAATTTCACAAGCAGCACCAGATATAACTTTACTTTTCATTACTGTGGCAAGTGGTTTAACTGCAACCACTCAAAGTTATATGATAATAAATCAAAATAATGCAGCAGCGTATCTCGGACTAAGTGCGGAGTTATAAAAATGAACAATGTAACCTATGAGACAGTAACCAATTTTATGACTGGTGATGAAGTTGAATATGTCACGATAGACCACGGCAACGAGCAATTTACCTCTATGCTAAAATCAACTTATGACGAGCAACAAGCGGCACTATCCACACCAATGATTTCGGACGATGAGTAATTTCCCACAAGGTACATTGCCTCGATTGATCCAAATCGCTCTTGCCGAGGTTGGCACAGCTGAGACTGGAAACAACGAGACAAAGTATGGCAAACACATGAAGGCTGACAAGCTGCCATGGTGTGGGTCATTTCTTAATTGGTGCGCGGATCAAGCTGGTGTGAAAGTGCCAAATGTGGTCAGCACAAAAGCCGGGGCTGAGGCATTTAAGAAAAACAAGCAATGGCACGAAACACCAAAGATTGGCGATTTTGTCTTTTTCGATTTTATCATTGATGACAAGGTTACAATCAATCACATCGGTTTAGTGATTCGGGCATCGGAAAAACAAATCGTGACAATTGAAGGCAACACATCGGGAGCTGGAGATCAAAGAAACGGCGGTGAAGTGATGGTCAAATCACGCACCTTGGGAGCGCGGTCATTTGTTGTGGGATATGGCCGACCGGCTTATGTCTCATTTACCGGTGATTTACCGGACAGACCCAAAGGAGAGAAATAATGAATCAAGCAAAAGCTTTGTTGGCATCATGGGCAAGAAGCTCGGTTGCTGGAATGTTGGCTGTCTATATGACTGGCAACACAAATCCAAAAGATTTAGCAATGGGCTTAGTTGCTGGATTAGTACCAATGCTTGCGCGTTGGGCCAATCCAAATGATGTGGCATTCGGTAACAAGAAGTGAGTGTGGGCGAATGGATGGCGGTCGGTGGATTTGTCATTGTGCTTCTGAGTGCCATCTTTTCGTCAATGCGATTCATGGTGAAATCGATCATGCGCGAGCTTTCACCGAATGGGGGCAATTCTCTCAAGGATCAAGTGAGCAGGATTGAAAGCCGATTGGATCAACTACTGCTCGAGATAGCGTTGAAGAAGTAGCGACACGCCACAATCCACGCGGGAATCTTGAATTTGTCGGTTTTGCCTGTCACTCTCTATTTCGGGAGCTGAGACACGGCTCCCAGAAACGGGAGCAAGAAAATGACAACAAGTGAAATTGGGCTATTTGTGCTCATGGCGATTGCCTGCATTTTGTGGGCAATTGTCAGTTATTCAGTCGGTTACAAAGAAGGCCACAAAGAAGGTTATCAACGAGGCAAAGCTGTTGGCCGACACATCTCAGCTCAGGCGGTGCGCTAATGGCGTTCATGGACGATTACGAAGGCAACAAGCAACGCACCGACCGCTGGATTGCCACTTATCCTCAAGGCCGGCTCGAAACGCTCATCATTGAATTTAACGCAGAAAAAGGATATGTGCTGGTTCAAGCTAAAGCTTTTAGAAATCAACTAGAAACAGAGCCTGCTGGTGTGGATTATGCACACGGCTATTTGGCAGCTTATCCGGACAAAATGAAACGCTGGATGATTGAGGACACTTGCACATCAGCTTTGATGCGCGTGATGGCTTTGGTCATGGGAGGCACGGAGAAAGCCACCAAAGAGGTTATGGCCTTGGTTAAGACAGAAACACCAGCTGCTGACTATGACTACTGGACAACAAAGCATGGCGATGTGCCGAGCTATCAGACCAGAGAAGAAGCCGAAGAAGTCAAAGACACAGCTTGGGAAGCAAATGCCGCGCCCATGTGCTCACACGGATCAATGCGATGGAATCAAAGCAAACCCGATGCAGCTAAAGCTTGGGCCGGATACTTTTGCAGCGAGAAAATTAAAGAAAATCAATGCAAACCTCGATGGTATGTGCTGACCAGCGATGGCACATATAAGCCACAGGTGTGACCATGAGCGATTACATGGAGATTCTTAATCCTCAAAGCATGCTTGGCAAGCTTTATTATCAAGGCGAAGTGGTAGAGATTTATGAGATTGAGCAATGTGACAAATGCTCAAAGCTGACCAAACTAGATAAATTTGGTTACCAAACAGGTTATGACAAAACAGAGAAAGTGATTTGGTTTTGCGGTGATTGCCGATGATCACAAGAGTTGATGAAACTCAATGCATGGTGTCAGCCATTGAACATTGCAAGGATCGCAATGCAGACCATCCCACGCGCTTTCAAAAGAATCTTTCATGGTTTGAATATGTAGCGCAAATGGCTGAATCAATGGCAGCTGAAATGGTTGTGGCTAGGCGATTGGGTTATGACTATCAGCCAGGCATCACATGGGATAAATCCAAAGCTGATGTGGGCGAACACATTGAGGTCAAATGGTCAGCCAATCCTGCATCAAATCTATGGATACAAGAAAGCGACCGGGATGATCGTGATATTGCTGTGCTGGTCACGGGTCATTCACCAAAGCTGCACATCATTGGCTGGATTCCTGTAGCCATAGCTAAAAAGCCACGATACAAAAACACAAGCCAAAACAATTGGACTGTGCCTCAAACTAATTTACAACCCATCGAGACATTGCAATGGAGTAACTATGCACATCCTTATGTTTGATTGTTCAATCTGCAAAAAGCTTTACGGAAAGCCAAAGCAACGATTTGGTTTGAAGAAAGGTGCCGAATTAACAGAGCATGAATGGTTTGCCCAATGCATGGGATGTGGCACATTTGGGATCAAGATTGTTGATGATGCTCGCATTGGTGAGTTAAGCCAATGAGAAAGTTATCCACAGGTGTTATCCACATGTTGATGAAACCTGTTGGAATCGCTCAAGATTACGCTCCTTGCTTGACATGGTTGCTACCATCGAGACTCGTTAGCGAGCCGGTTAGCCGGTTAGCTCGCAGACGATTCTTGGTGGTTTTGGGCGGGCTTTGTGTCATTGGCATGACACCGGCTCATGCAACAGAAGCTGTTAAACAAAGCACATCAATTGATTCATTAAAGCTTTATGCACATTCAAGGATCATTAACTACAAAGAGTTTCAATGCTTTAACACCTTGATAA
>Ga0315909_10006055_pt1 | contig 13746 bp, 16 predicted proteins | sample LakEriMetagenome_11_FD_203527 | JGI IMG/M metagenome (GOLD analysis project Ga0315909, IMG submission 203527) | Freshwater fungal communities from buoy surface, Lake Erie, Ohio, United States - Buoy 2 MA125 | ecosystem: Environmental > Aquatic > Freshwater > Lake | place: USA: Lake Erie, Ohio...
GTGCATGGATTGGTATTAACAACACTTATTATAATTTCAACTTTGGAACATCGTCTGTGTCACCGTCTGCTGGAACTAATCCAACATTTTCAAGTTTGCCTACAGGGTTGTTTCCATTTGCTGCGGCTTATAGCAACGGTCTACAATTCAACTTCGGTCAACGTGCCTTTGCCTACACAGCCCCCTCTGGCTTTAAGGCATTGTGTACAACTAATCTGCCTACGCCGACCATCGGTGCTACTAGCACTACACAGGCGAATGATTACTTTGATATAAATCTATGGACAGGTACAGGTGCAACTAACACCATTACCAATAGCGGCTCAATGCAACCAGATTTTGTTTGGATTAAATCTCGGACAACTGCAAATTCACACCGTTTATTTGATGCAGTTCGTGGTGCAACAAAAACATTGTCTAGTAATGATACCGCAGCAGAAGCAACAGAAAGCGACTCATTAACTTCATTTAATTCTAATGGATTTACCCTTGGCGCTGATACTTCTGGTGGCGGTGTAAACGTCTCTACAAGGAGTTATGTCGGTTGGCAATGGAACGCTGGCGGTTCTAACGCTACCAACACCTCTGGCACTATAACCAGCACAGTCAGGGCGAATACGACTAGCGGGTTCTCGATTGCAACCTATACTGGCAACGGCTCTGGTGGCGCTACGGTGGGTCACGGGCTTGGAGTAAGTCCGGCGATGATTTTTACTAAGTCCAGAAGCAACTCAACAAACTGGATGGTTTGGCATCAAAATCTAACCGCCAACTACGCTTTTGAAGGACTGAATACAACCGGAGCAGAGACCAGTGGAGGTTCGCCTTCTAAGTATGTTCGTTCAGTTTCTTCAACTCTTGTGACAATTGGTAACGACATATCTGTAAACCAAAGTGCTTCTTACACTTATGTTATGTACTGCTTCGCCGCAGTAGCAGGGTATAGCGCATTTGGTAGTTACACGGGCAATGGTTCGACTGATGGCCCCTTCGTCTATACAGGATTCAGACCAAGGTATGTGATGGTTAAGCGAAAAGACTCAACTGGTTGGTGGTATCCGTTTGATACGGCTCGTAATACTTACAATGTCACGAACAGTATTATTGAATTAAACGGTGCTCTTGCAGAGACAACAGGAAGCAATTACGCAATAGATGTTTTGTCAAATGGGTTCAAACTTAGGTCAACTCATATTGATGTAAATACTTCTGGTGGCACATACATCTACGCTTGCTTTGCCGAAAACCCATTCAAGTATTCTTTAGCGAGGTAATAAATGTTTCAACTCAATGGCAACCCAATCTCAATAGATTCTGAACAAATCGTTAACGGTATTCGCTACCCACACCTGCGTGACCCTGCCCTGCGTGAGCAACTAGGTATTGTAGAGGTAGCAGACCCAGAGCAGTACGACCAGAGATTCTATTGGGGCGTAGGCAATCCCAAACTTCTAAACGACCGTGAGGAAGTAGACCAAGACGGCAACCCCATGTACGTCAAAGTCTTGGGTGTGGTCAACGGACAACCTGCGATGGTTGACTCCACAGAGCGTCTGGTGACCAAGGGACTCAAGAGCCAATGGACTTCTCAGGTTAAGCAGACTGCTGGATCGTTGCTTGCCCAGACCGATTGGATGGTAGTCCGCAAGGCAGAGCGTAACATTGATGTGCCTGCTACCGTAGCTGCCAAGAGAGCAGCAATCGTGGCTGAGTGCGATAGGCTCGAAGCAGCCATCACAGGCTGTGCAGATGTAGAAGCATTGATTGCTGTAATCGGTAACCAAAACTGGGGTGAATAATGTCATCAATAGACCAAGTCAAAGGCCAACTTGATACCCATGAAGCAGTATGTGCTGAACGCTATGCAGGCATCAATGCTAGGCTAAAGAGACTAGAACAGATCTTGCTTGGGACTACTGGTTTTATCGTGGTTCTCTTACTAAGCTTAGTTCTTAAAGTAGGTTAATATGAGCAGAAAAGTATCAGCAGTTACAACTAAGTCTACTACCACCAAGGAAACTATTCTTACTGTTCCTACCAAGAATACTGGTCTTTGGCAGTTAATGTATATCATTAGTCTTACTGGTAACGATACTCCAAAGGTCTACTGGTACGATATTTCTACTAACACTGAGTACTTCATTGTTGGTGGTAAGAACTTAGGTGCTGGTGAGTTTATTAGATTAGATGGAGAGGCAGAGGTAGTTTTACAAGCTGGTGATGAGATTCGAGTACAAAACTCAGGTACTCAGACAGTAACCTACATAGCAACTGTAGAGTTCATGCCTGAGATGACAGTTCAATTCCAATTCTAAGGAGAATAGTATGCCAATGGTAGACGGAAAGAAATACCCTTACACTAAGAAGGGCAAACAAGAGGCAGCTTCGGCTAAGATCAGCAAGCTTCGTAAAGAAGGTATGCCACAGAAGCAAGCAGTAGCTGTTGGCCTAGCCATGACTGGTATGTCTAAGAAGAAGAAAGCTAAGAAAGGATCTTCTCGTGGTTACTAAGCCCGGCCTCTATGCCAACATCAATGCAAAGCGTAAACGGATAGCAGAGGGATCTGGAGAGAAGATGCGTAAGGTAGGCTCCAAAGGTGCTCCTACTGCTAAGGCATTTAAACAGTCTGCAAAGACAGCAAAGAAGAAATAAATGGTAAAGAAAGTATATCAGAACCCAGAAGGTGGCTTAAACGCTAAAGGCAGGGCATACTTTAAGAACAAGGAAGGCGCTAACCTGAAGCCTCCCGTGTCTTCTAAAGAGGCTGCAAAGTCTCCTAAGAAGGCTGCTCGTAGGAAGTCATTCTGTGCTCGTATGAGTGGAGTAGCTGGTCCTATGAAGGATGAGAAGGGCAGACCAACAAGGAAAGCATTAGCACTTAGGAAATGGGATTGCTAAATGGCAAACAAAACTTATCTAGAACTTGTCAATGATGTACTGGTTAGGCTTCGTGAGAACGAGGTTACTTCAGTCAACGACACAGCATACTCCAAACTAATTAGCAAGTTCGTTAATGACGGTAAGAGGCAGGTAGAAGACGCATACAATTGGAATGCTCTGTCTGAAACTCTAACCGTTTCTACTACTGCTAATCTATTTAACTATGTAATGACTAATGCTGGTATTCGCTTCAGGGTCTTTGACGTTATAAATGATACAAGCGATTGGTTCATGGATAACGCTTCTACCAGTGATATGAATAATAAGTTTTTAAATCAAACTCCTGAGTTAGGTTCTCCTCGCTACTATAACTTTAACGGTGTAGATTCTAATGGAGATACTCAAGTAGATCTATATCCTATTCCTAATGGTACATATATTATTAACTTTAACATCATTAAACCACAGGCACAACTAGCTCTTAACTCAGACCAGATAAAGGTTCCTGATGAGCCTGTTATATTCTTGGCCTATGCAAAGGCATTAGCAGAGCGCGGAGAAGATGGTGGGTTAAGCAGCTCTGAGGCTTATGCTTTATATCAAACATCTTTAGCAGATCATGTGGCAAACGAAGGCAATCATTATCCAGACGAATTTACTTGGGACGCTGTCTAATGGCATCTCCCTCACAAACGGCTAGTATCGCAGCACCGGGATTCTTTGGACTAAACATCCAAGAGTCTGCAGTGTCTCTGTCTTCTGGCTTTGCGCTAGAGGCTAACAACTGCGTGGTTGATAAGTATGGTCGTATCGGTGCTCGTAGAGGTTGGACACCTGTAAACACAGCAGTCAACACAGACTTAGGCGCTGCTAACCCAGTAGAGTTTATGTTTGAGTTAACAGATAATGGGTCTAGTCAGTTCCTTAGTGCGGGTAACAATAAGCTGTTTACTGGTACTACAACGATGACTACCAAGGCTGTACGAAACCAAGCTAACAGTGCAGACCTAACCTACACAATCACTGGTAACAACTGGCAGGGAGCTGCTCTGCCTTACGGCGATGGATCTGCTGCAGAGCCTCATGCATACTTAGTTCAGTCTGGTCATCCTATGCTGATGTACCATCGTATGGCTACTCCGGGAACTGGAGCTACGTTTACAGTTTCTACTGTCTCTAGCGGTGCTATCACTGGTTTGACTATCACTGCTGCTGGCTCAGGATACAATGTAGGAGATATCCTAACCTTGTCTGGTGGAACTACTGCTGCTACTGTGACTGTGGCTACACGATCTGGTACAGGCATCGCTACTGTAACTATTACTACTGGTGGAGCTGGTTATTCAGTATCTAATACTCTGACCAGCACAGTAACAACCACTGCTAACCCACACTCTCACACAGGCTCATTCGGCTTCCAGAGGCTTGCTGATGTAGGGACAATACCTTTGGGGTATTCTGTTGGTGACTTCGCTCCTAACTGCTCTCTAGCGGCTTATGGACGTATCTGGGTGGCAGACATTGCTGGAGATCCTCAGACAGTCTACTTTACTCGCTTACTAGATGGATCAGACTTTCAAGGTGGAGACTCTGGCTCTCTGTCCTTAAACGCTGTCTTCCCTAACTCGGATAAGATAGTTGCTATTGCAGCGCACAACGGATTCCTGATTATCTTTGGTCGTAATAACATTGCTGTCTATGCTAACCCAATCGATGTAACTGAGCTAACCTTAGAAGACTATATTCCTAATGTGGGTTGTATCGCTAGGGACTCTGTTCAGAGCACTGGTACGGATATTATCTTCTTGTCTGATTCTGGGGTTAGAAGCCTTCAACGGGTTATTCAGGAGAAGTCCTTGCCTATGCGGGATATCTCCAAGAATGTACGGGATGAGTTGATGACTAGCGTAGCCTCTGAGACAGCGGCTAACATCAAGTCTGTCTACTATGACAGGGATGCTTTTTATCTTCTTAGTCTCCCAATTACTAAGTCAGTCTACTGCTTTGACATGAGGACTCCTCTGCAGGATGGGGCTGCTAGGGCTACCACATGGACCAGTATAGAACCTAAATCCTTTATTGTGACTAACTCCAAAGAGCTATACCTTGGTAAACCCGGATACATAGGAAAGTACTATGGTCACACAGACAATGGGACTAATTATCGGTTTAGCTACTACACCAACTACTTCGACTTTGAGCAGCCTACCGTTGAGAAGATCATGAAGCAGATTGGATTCGTGGTCATCGGGGGTTCTAACCAGAACGTAGCTGTCAAGTGGGGCTTTGATTATAACGAAAATTACTTTGCTTTTACGAAAAAGCTTGACACGGCGGTAGTTTACGAGTATAATATAGGAGAATATAATATTGCTGAGTTCTCAGACGGTATTGTCCTAGATAAGTTTAAGATACAGGCTGGCGGTACAGGGTCTGTTATGCAGATTGGACTAGAGGCTGAGATCAATGGTAACCCTATCTCTATTCAAAGGATTGACATCTATATTAAACAAGGAAAACAAGCATGAGTAACTATGTAAAAGCTACTAACTTTGCCGTCAAGGATGGCCTATCTACTGGAAACCCAGCCAAGATTATCAAAGGCACAGAGATTGATACCGAATATAATTCTATCGCCTCAGCTATCTCGTCCAAGGCAGACCTAAACAGTCCTACCTTTACAGGTACTCCAGCGGCTTCTACGGCCTCTGCAGGGACCAGCACTACTCAGATAGCTACCACGGCCTTTGTGACCACGGCTATAGCGGCTGCTACGGCTGCTCTGATCCCTTCAGGCATGATCATGATCTGGTCAGGTTCGGTAGGCTCTATCCCTACTGGGTGGACGCTCTGTAACGGCTCTAACAGCACTCCAGACCTACGGGATAAGTTTGTTATAGGTGCTGGTTCAACCTATGCAGTCAACGGTACTGGTGGCTCTTCCTCTGTAACACCGTCTGGTACGATTAGCGTGACTGGTACTGCCCTGACTCAAGCGCAGATGCCAAAACACTATCACTTAATGCTTGGGCCAAACTCTGTATCTAGCCCACAAGGTAGTGGTTCTGGAGTAGGTAATTATGGTGGGGGCACTCCAGATGATGGCACACAGGCTTATGGTACATATTCCACAGGTGGAAGTGCTGCTTCAGGAAGTCAAACAACAGGAACAAGCAACGGAGATACACACACCCACTCAGCTACATTTACTGGTACTGCAGGAACTGTTCTACCTCCGTACTATGCTCTTTGCTACATTATGAAGACATGATTGCACATCATTTCTCAGATAATTTATATGCTAAAGAGTGCTTCTTTCCTAAAGGCACACAGATTGTACAGCATAAGCATAAGTATGACCACCTATCTATTCTTGCTAAGGGCAAGGTAAAAGTTGTAGTAGATGATGAAGTTTTTGATATTGAAGCACCTCATTGTTTTAATATCAAAGCCGATAAACATCACGGTGTTTTAGCATTAGAAGACTGTGTTTGGTACTGCATTCATGCTACCGAGGAAACAGATATTAACAACATTGATGAAGTTTTAATTAAGGAGTAATACCATGCCTTTTGCAATAGCAGCCGCCGCTATTGGTGGCTCACTTATAGCAGGCCGGTCTGCAGAAAAAGCAGCCGAAAAATCTGCAGCAGCACAAAGAGACACAGCTAGACTAGCCGCAGATGAAGCTCGGTTCAGACCAGTAGGAATGTCTACTAGGTTTGGTACTTCTACATTTGGGTTTGGTCCTGAAGGAAGATTAGAGAGTGCTGGATATCAAGCATCTCCAGAGATACAAGCACTACAAGATAGGTTATCTGCTCTATACGGCACAAGCTTAGGACAAGCTGAACAGGCTCAGGCTGCTGGTGTTCCTTTAGGTACTGCTGGTCAGGGCCTCTTTGGATTAGGTGCTCAGTATCTAGCACAGTCTCCAGAAGCTGCTAAACAGCAATACATAAGAGAACAGACGGATCTTCTTAGAGCACCTCGCCAAGAAGAAGAGCAACGACTAGCTGCCTCTGTTTTCGGTAGAGGACGGGCTGGGTTAAACGTAGGAGCTGCTGGACAGCCTGAGTTAGCAGCATTAGCTAGCGCAAGACGGACACAAGAATTGCAGTTAGGTGCAGGGGCAGAGAGAGCAGCGCAACAGCGTATTGGATTTGGTGCTGGCCTGTTTGGCACAGGTGCTGGTTTGTTTGGAACTCAGTACGGATTACAGACTCAGGCATTGGCTCCGTTCCAGCAACAGTTTGGAGTATCTCAGTTGCTTGAACAAGCCGCACTACAGCCTCTTGATATCGGTGCTCAACTTGGTGGACGTACTGCAACGGCAGGTGCTAATGTTGGTCAATCATTGTTAACAGGTGGTCTAGGTGCTGCACAGACTCAGTTACAGGGTTCCTTAGTTGGTCCGTCATTGATGGCACAGAATGTTTCTGGCTTTGGGCAGAACTACTTACAACAGAGGCAACAGCAACAACTACTAGACAGGCTGTTAGGAAGTCGTCCTAGTAGTTCTGGTTTTGGTTCTGGTTCTTCTTCAACTTTAGGTGCAAATTATTTTCCAGCAATGGAAGACTACTCTTATTAATTAAGGAACAAACATGGCTATTACTTCTTTATTTGGTCCTTCACCCGCTGAGATTATTATGGCTCAGCAAAAAGAAGCCCAGCAACAGAATATGCTGCGTAATCAGCAAATTGCACAGCAAGGCGGTCAATTTGGTGTGTTTGCTCCTTTATACCAAGCAGGTTTAAGGTTTGGTGATGTAGCGTCTCAAGCTGCTGTGCAAGGTTTATTTCCTCAACAGGTAGACCCACGATTACAAGAGGCTACTGCTGTTCAATCTGTTCTGTCTAAATATGCTGATCAAGATCAGAGTAATCCTTTAACATTAGAAAAAATAGGTAAAGACTTGATGCCTGTTGCTCCTGATGCTGGTCTTCGTGCTCTTACATTAGCTAAACAATTGACAAAAGACAAAAAACTTACTATAGTTTCTCCAGGGGCTTCTGCAATAACTGAAGCAGGAGAAGTAGTATATACGGCTCCTGAAAGAGTTAAACCTACTAAAGTAGGACTAACAGATCAAGCTATAACACTGTCTAATGGTCAACTACTTTCTAAAGGGCAGGCTGTGTATCAGGAAGGAGATCAACAATATGTCTTAGGGCCTGCAAACACTAGGATTAATGTTGGTGGGATTCCTTTACAAGGCGCTGCTGGTACTAAGATTGAACTTGGTCTTGGTGACGCAATGTTAAAAATGTTTGGAATGACAGAAGCAAAAGAAAAAGGAGAAGCTTGGGCTAAATTTGGAACGCTTTATAAAGACAATGCTCAACTTATTAATACTATTGATGAGTTTAAAACTAAGGCTCCAAATGCATTTACTGGGATGGGTGCCGACGCTAAAAAGAATATATCTAAACTTTTTAGTGCAATTGGTGTTCCTGTGTCTGAAAAAGCTAGCGATACTGAACTGTTACAAGCTTTCCAAAGCGGATTTGTTCAGAAGATTGCTAAGAACTTTCCCGGTTCACAAGCAGTTAAAGAACTTGAACAGTTGATTGCTAGTCAGCCAAACGTAAAACAAGAACTTCCAACAATCATTAAGTTATTGGACAAGTTCCGTGATGAGCGTTTAGCAGATCAGCTAACTTATGAACAATTATCTAAACTTCCACGAGAAAAAAGGTTTGAAACAGATTATAATATCTTGTCAGTAACTAACACTAATAAGATTAAAAAGTATCGTACTTATCAAGAACTATATAAAAATAAGCAACCTTTCCCTAGAGGTTATACAGCCGAAGAAGCTAAACAATTACAAGCTGAGTTAGGATTAGACTAATGAGCAAAATTAATTGGGATGAGTATGTAACTAACCTAGAACGGGCGGGTGGGCAGCAGATAGGTCCCGGTCCGGGGGCTGCTCAGGCTGCTCAAGCAGTAGAGCAAAGAGGTCAGAGATTTACTTCTGATGTTGGAACTGCAATGTCTCTTTTTCCAGATATTAGACCGCAAGGAGACCAGACAGCTCTTCCAGCTATCGGAGGCATAGTTGGCGGTCTATACCCGTTCTTGCGTCCTGAAGGAAGGATTGCTAAAGCAGGTAGTCAGCTTCTTAGAGGATCTCCGCTGGCGCAGTCTCTTGCCCCGTCTTTAGCTGGCTCTACTATCGGCACAGTATTTGGAACCGCTGCAGAACAAGCTGTTCTTCCTAATAAGTTTGTTCCGTCAGACTTTGCTAAACAACTAGCAGGCAATGTAGTTGAAAACGCTGCTTGGGATGTTGGTGGTAACTTAGTATTCTCATTAGGAGGCAAGGCTTTTAAAGTAGCTAAGAACGCCTTTGGAGATGCTGCTGGTCAGGTAGACCCAAGAGTAGCCACACAGCAGTGGCTGTCAGAGCGTGGAGGTACATTAACTCGTGCACAATTAACAGGCTCTCCTACTTTTAGAGCACTGGAGGCTTCTGCTAAAGGCGGCTTTGCTGATGAGGCTTTTCGTAAGCAACAAGCAGGCGTGGAAAAAGCAATTACTGCAGGAATGCAGGAAGTAAAAGATACTTTAAATACTTCAGAGTCCTTTAAACTAGCTTTAGCTTCAGATGAGCCGTTTACTAGGGCTGCTGGTGAAAACTTTAGAGAGCTTATTGCTACTGGTCGAGAAGCATTTAAAGACCGCTATCGTCCTTTCTATCAAAGTCTGACAGAGCAGAATGGTGTCTATGTTGACCTCAGAGGAATTAAAACCCAAGCACAAAAAGAACTAGCTAATCTGTCTAAGATTAAAGATCCTAAAGGAGCTACTAAGGATAGAATAGATGTTTTAGATAGCGTTGTAGCTCAGAATGACTTTGTTGACTTTGGTACTGCCCATCAACTTAGAAGTGACTTTTTTGCCTCTGCTGATGACTTAGCCCAGCCTGGAAAAGCAACCACATCCAAACAACAGATCTTTACTAAATACGGATCTGATTTTGAAAAGGCTATGGATGACGCTATTCAGTTTGCTGCTTCTACTCCACAGCAAAAAGAAAAGTTAATAAAAAGAAACCTTGCTTTTGTTCCGTTCGAGCAAGGACAAACATCTACAATTGTTACAGGAGAGCAGTTTAATCCTTTCCTGACTAAAACAACCTTATCAAAAGACACTGTAAATGAATATAATAGAGTAAAAGGATTGTATAAAGAAGGTTTTGGTAGTCTTTATAACGAGACAATTACTAGCGCTCTCCAGCAGGCGCCTTCTAAGGTAGGAGCATACCTAGCTGATTTGACAGAATCAGAGAAGTTTACAGACTTATTTAAGGCTGTCGGTGCTATTGATCAGTATGTTTCTAAAGCTGGAGTAGAAGGCTCTCAGTTAATTAACGATGTTAAGTACTCTTTTTTAGAGAAAAACTTATCTACTCCTGAAATGGTATTTAAGTTTAATCAGGCTCTAAAACAAGATAAAGACATGAACAGTGCTTTCTTTAAAATGTTTAGAAACGAAGCACCACAATTAAAACAAATTATTCAAGCTGCTGAGACTGGGTTGGAAGAGGGAGGCGCACAAGCTTCTTTTGTTAGGAACAAAGCACTTGGTGTGGCTGGTGTTGGACTGGGCGGTGTAGCTGGTTATTTTATTCTTCCTTCAGATGTACAAGACAGGCTGTCGTCTGCTATTCCACAGCTTGCTACTACTGCTGGTGTATTTATTCTAACTCCCCGTCTGATTGCCAGAGCATCTACCAATAAAGATGCTATGGATGCCCTAGCAGGGCTTGCAAGTGCTTCTAAACAGCCTAAACTAGGAGGGGCTGCTACAGCTAAAATAATTGATGGTTTTAATAAGTCTGGTATTATTGATTCTGAGTACATTACAGCAGTAGACAATTTCTTCAATACACCAGCGCCTGCTCCATCTGCTGTTTCTGCCCCAGAACAAACTGGTCCCATTAACTGGGATGCTTATCGGCCTACTGAATAAACTATGAGTGAACCAGTAACACAAGCTGCCAAGGCTGCTGTCTCTGGCATTAGGGAAGCTTTAGCCGTAGGTAAGGAACTAGAGGCTGTTACTAAGGACATTCAAGACCTTGGTAAGTCTGAGATTCAAGCCAGAGATGCCTACCGCCGTAAGCAAAAGAAGAGACCATCAGATACTTCTGTCTTCTCTGCTGTCGAGGAGTGGCGAGGAGTATACGAAATCAAGAAGCTACAGGACGAACTAAAGCAGGACATCATAGAGAAGCATGGTCAGGCTGCTTGGGCTGAGGTAGAGGTTATCCAGCAGAGAATCCTTAAGGACAACAAGGATTTAACTGATGAGTTTGGTAGAGACATACACAAACTTGCAATGCTCAAGTGGTACTGTTTTATAGCTGCTTTCATCCTAGTTAGTTTTGCCTATGTCATGGGCTATAATCCTTAAGGAGTTATTATGTTATCCCTTATTTCCTCCGCTGTTGGTTTCCTAGCCTCTGGTTTACCACAGGTACTTAGCTTCTTTCAAGACAGGGCTGACAAGGCTCAGGAGTTAAAGCTTGCACAGATGCAGACTGAGCGTGAACTAGCTCTTGCAGAGAGGGGCTTCTTAGCCCAGCAGAAGGTCGAAGAGATCAGGACTGACCAGATTACCCTCCAGACCGATGCAGACCGCCAGAGCGCCGCTTTAGACCACGACAAGGCTATCATGGCTCGCGCCTCTAACTGGGTAGTTAACCTGAACGGGATAGTACGCCCAACAGTAACCTTTATCTTTGTCCTAGAGTTAGTGATGATTAACATAGCACTGACTTACTTCCTGCTGCGTGGTGGGCTAGGCAGTATGTCTGTAGAGCAGTTCATCGCAGCCACTGATGTCATCTTCTCTGAGGATGAGATGGCCTTGCTGTCTGGAATCATTGCCTTCTGGTTTGGTTCTCGTCAGTGGGGCAAGAAGTGAAAGTAAGCAGTGCCTGCATAGAAGGGATTAAGAAAGATGAAGGAGTTAGAGTTCGTCCATATCGCTGTCCTGCTTTGCTTTGGACTGTTGGCGTTGGTCATGTTATCGATCCTAATCACATAAGGACACCATTCAATGAACGCAAAGGACTTAGTATCCCTGATGGGTGGGATAGAGTTTTGTCAATGGCTGAAGTGGATAGAATCCTCTCAGAAGACTTGGCTACATTCGAGCGAGGTGTTCTTAGACTATGCCCTACAGGACTTACCCAAGGTAGGTTTGATGCCTTGGTTAGCTTTAGCTTCAATGTGGGACTGGGAAACCTGCAAAGATCCACGATAAGGATGAAGCATAACAGAGGCGAATACGAAGCTGCTGCTGATGCTTTCCTTGCGTGGACCAAGGCAGGTGGTAAAGAGCTTCCCGGCCTAGTTAAGCGCAGGAAGCATGAGAGAGCTATGTACTTAGTCCCAACTGAAGAGAACTCTGAGGAATAAGAAGTCTACCACTAGGTAGTTTGTCCCTTCCTCTGGGTCTTGTACATACTCTGCTCCACACATAATACCACAGATAAAGTTAAGTTCGATCATCATATTTCACAGTGCCCCGCTACGCAGGCTAGGGTCTGCGCTCCCTCTACGTTGTCCTCTTCTTCCTTAAGATTATCCCACACAATCTCTGTAGGCATCTTTGAAAGAAGCTCCTCGTACTGCTCTTTAGTACACTCCTCGTAAGGCGCTTGTCGATAAGATCCTCCATCCCAAGGCAGGAAAGAGATACCACTAATCTCATCGAAGTTCCTCCACACCCACGCTCCTACGTCCATCCACTCATCTTCCTTCACAGAGATGGTGACAGATGGTTTATGCTCACACCAGTGACGCTGATACATTAGCCACAGATCAAGGTGCTGCATAGCTGTTAAGTCCACACGAGTACGAGAAGCCTCTGGTGCTTTCACTGGGAAAGAGAACACCGCAGTGCTGTCTGGTCTCATAACACAGTCCTCTGTAGGAATACCTGAGTCTGTTAAGAACTTCGTGAGAGGATCTTTCTTATCTCCACGAACACGGCGAACATAATACTCGCTATGTCTAGTATGAATACCAGAGGCAGAATTAACAAGTTGAGACACAGTGCCGCTAGGTTTGACACAAGTAATCGCAGCAGACACAGGAATTCCCAAACGTGCTGCAAACTCATTGTTGGTAGTAATGGTGACATCGCGTAAGTATTCAAGAGATTGCGTAGTGCTTTCACAGACCCTCCCCATCCAAGGATTATCTAAGATACCAGTTAATGATACACCCAAGAGACGCTCCTCCTCAGTGTTCTTCTGCCAAATCTTACGAAGATATGGGAAGTGCGTCAGAGTGCTCTGGAATGTTCCTAAGATTGTGGCGATGCGTACTTTGTTAGCCAAGTCTGCAACGGTATCCTCGGCCCGTACAACGACTTCTGTGAGGTTACAGAACTGATATGGGCGAAGGATGATTTCTGAGCAGGGGTTAGTACCAAAGTCGTAATCTGAATCACGTCTCCCATTCTTTGCAGCTTGAGTTTTACTTGCTGCTCGTGAGAAGATTCCTCGCTCTCCAGAGTGACTGTTATAGAGGCTAGTCCACTCTTGGAGAAACTGTCCGATATCGGGTTTACTAATGTAAGAAGCTGAGTTGTTAGCCAAAGCTCGTTGTGCGTTGTGTTCCCACCAGTTTCCACTCTTTGCGCTCCTCATACGGTCATCTTCGAGATCAGACAGACTGATCATTGCACTTCTTCGTACTCCACCCACAACGACAACTTCCCCGATCTTGCAGAGAATATCATGACATTCGAGTGATGTAAGTTTCCTACCCACTGCTCCTTTGAACTTGTCGGTAACAAATCTAAAAAGTTCATCCAAAGGTCCGGGACCAGAGGCACG
>Ga0315909_10006058_pt1 | contig 13745 bp, 13 predicted proteins | sample LakEriMetagenome_11_FD_203527 | JGI IMG/M metagenome (GOLD analysis project Ga0315909, IMG submission 203527) | Freshwater fungal communities from buoy surface, Lake Erie, Ohio, United States - Buoy 2 MA125 | ecosystem: Environmental > Aquatic > Freshwater > Lake | place: USA: Lake Erie, Ohio...
AACTTGATAAGCGATGCCCGCCGGCGTCTGCAGCGCAGCGACGGTGGCGCCAACGCCTACTACCGAGGTAAGCACTACCGCGCCATCATTCGGATCGAGTGTCGCCATATCGACCGAGCAGGTTTGGCGGAACAGATCGATGGCCTTCGGACCGATGATGATCAGCGCGGCATCGTAGTGCGGCACCTGGTAGACATTGGGCGTATCTGGCAGTGCCAATACGCGCGACACGGCATCGTTCGAATGATTTGCTTCGATTAAGTATTCGGTCAGGCCGAGGCGAGCGATTAATGCGCCTTCGCTACGGCACCAGCGGTTTGGCTGAGTCGGAGTGCTGATACCCGCTACGTTCAGTGCGACGGCAGTACCAGGGCCTTTGACGCCAGCACGCGGGCGATGGCTGAGATCGCCCAGCGCGACCGAATTTAGCCCATTTGCTGGTTCATTGGAGAACGCAGCGACCACACGCATGTGTTCTATCTCGGTCCAGCGCTCAGCGTGTGCTGACTGCACATCGGCAAGTGGACTAACGCGGGCCGGGGTGCTCATGCGATCTCCTTTTGGCGAAGATTCTCAGGATCGAAGAACGGGGTTGCGCAGACTTCGGCACTCACCATGCTGGCGTCGCTGAGGCGAATCTGAAAGCGCGTGCCGACATCGCACATCTGCGGTGGCAAGAACGCCAGACCGATGTGATGACCGAGATTCGGACTCCAGTAGCAGCTAGTCACACGACCAGCGATCTCGCCGTCTTGAATAATTAGATGGCACTCGCTCGGCGCTGCACCGGTATGCGTTGCAGGAAGTTGAAAGCCGGCCAGCTTGCGCTTGAGCGGCAGCTCACGCACGATTTTTAGTGAGCGCTGACCAATAAAGAAGGGCTTATCCATCTTCACCGCCCATTCCATGGAGACCTCGAACGGATGCGTCAGACCATCGGTATCCTGGCTGACAATCAGGTGACCTTTTTCCAGTCGCAGCAAACGCTGTGCCTCAACCCCGAACGCGCCGATGCCATAGGGCTTGCCTGCTTCCATCAGTGCATCCCACAGTGTTGCTCCGTACTCGGCGGGAACATGAATCTCATAGCCCCACTCCCCGACGAAACCCACCCGCATGATGCGTGCAGGGATACCAGCGATCATGCCTTGTCGTACTGCGAGGTAAGGAAAAGCCGCTGACGACAGATCAGCATCACACAGCGGGCCGAGTACCGCTCGTGAATCCGGGCCAGCCAAGTTGACTGAAGCATAGGATCCGGTGAGATTGATGATGCCGCATTGCAAACCCCACTCCGCATTCAGGCGCGACATTTCGCGGTAAACATTGGCAGCACCCGAGGTGGTGGTGGTGAAGTAGTAAACATTTTGTTCGAGATGCGCGATCACGCCTTCATCAGTCACTACTCCCGATTCGTCGCACATTATCGCGTAGCGAGTCCCGCCGACCTTCAACAGATCAATGCGCGCGGTGTATACACGGTTTAGGAACTCGGCAGCTTGCGGACCACGAACCTCGATTTTGCCGAGCGTGCCAACATCAATCAGCGCAACTTTGCTGCGCACAAGACGCACTTCGTCATGAATGCAGTCAGTACGTGACTTACCCGGCTGCGCGTAATACTCCGGTCTTTCCCACACGCCAGCCGACATGAACACGGCACCCAAGCCAGCGTGACGGCCATGCAATGGGCTGTGTCTTTGCGGATGAAAACCGCGACCAGCCAGATGGGACATTGGTACCGGGTGGAAAAATGGTCGCGCCGTGGTAGTACCAACTTGTTCAGGTGACTTGCCCAGAAGGCGCGCCAGAATGCGCAGTGCAGTCATGTTCGAATGCTTGCCCTGGCTGGGGCCCATGCCAACGGTCGAGTAGCGCTTCAGCAATTCAATATTGTCGTAACCTTCCTGCACAGCATTTGCAAAATCTTTCAGCTGCAAATCCTCATCGAAGTCGACGAAGTTTTTCCCTTGGTGATGCTCGACTACAGGCCATGAATAACTAGGCATGCTGTCGTCGGCCGGTGCCGCTGGTATGGATAGTGGCAGGTTCAGCGCGGAAGCGGCGGCTGAAGTACCTGCGCGTGCGCCGTCAGCAATTCGCGCGTCAAAGCCATACACGCCGTTCACCCGTCCGCAGGCGTACACGCCTTCGGGCAGGTTGGCGGGTACGAATTGCTGTGAGCGTTCGTCAAAGCGCATCTTGGTCCCGCTCTGATACAGCAAGTTGGCTGCAGGCGTCCAGCCCGTACTCATCGCCAAGCCATCGCATTCAAAGCGAAGCGCTGTCGCGGTATCTGCAACGCCATTATCAAGGCGGCATATCGTTACCGCGCGAAGTTCACCACGACCATCCGCGTGTGCTTCATACACGCCACTACCTGGCAGACACTTAATGCCATGCTCGCGCACCGCATTGACCAAAGCTGAGGCAGGTACGGTGTCACGCAAGTCGGCAATCGCCAGAACTTGTACACCTGCCTGCAATAGATCGAGCGCCAACCGGTAGCCATCTTCATTCGCTGCAGTGATCAGCACGCGCCGCGCTGGCTGTACCGCGTAGCGATAAATCAGACGCTGCATTGCTGAGCCAAGCATCACACCCGGCAAATCATTGTTGCGAAACACAGTTGGCTGCTCGTAAGCACCGCTGGCAACGATGGTTGCTTTGGCGCGCAGCTTCACCATTTTGTCGGCATCGATCAGTGGTATCCACTGATCCGCATACCAGCCTGCTGCGGTGGTTGACTCAAGAATTCGAATCTGCGCATGCTGGCGCGCTCTCTGCAGCAACGCGTTAGTCTGATCGCGCCGTGTGATCTCAGCGCCAAGTTGATACATGCCTGAGCCACCAGCGCGTGCATTCTCATCCACCAGCACCACATTGGCGCCCGCGTCAGCAGCGGCCAGTGCCGCACTCAGACCAGAGGGCCCGGCACCAATGACGAGTACATCGCAGAAGGCATAGCGTTTCGCGGTTCTGATATGCGGTGTGCTCAGATCCAGGCGACCGAGACCAGTCATGTTACGGAACATGCGCTCCCATAGCGGGAACCAGCGCTTGTTGTAAAAGGCTTTGTAGTAAAAGCCTACTGGCAAAAACGCCGAGAGCTTATCGAGGAAGCCCACGCGATCATTCTGGACGCCGCCCCAAGTGTTGACTGCAGACAGATCCATACCCGCGCGCACCGGCACCACATCACCGCGCACATTCAGACGCTGTCCGTCCTGCACCAGGACGTTGACATCATGATTCGCCATCGACAGAATGCCGCGCGGCCGGTGGTACTTGAAGCTGCGACCTAGTGTACGGGTACCCGCAGCACATAGGGCGCTGCTGACAGCATCACCTTCGAAGGCGACGTACTCACGACCCTCGAAGCGGATTTTTATGGTGTGTGAGCGGTTAATCCACTCATCTGGCATGACTGGCAGGCGGCTCATGGCTCAGTTCCCGGTAACCAGGTTCGCAACACGCGGTCGGCGAGGGTGTCGCGCTCGGCAATGAACCAGGTATTCGATGGCGTGTGGCACCACCACTCTTTTTTTATGCCGGGTGCGCCATTGCGATTGAACACGTAATCAGCCCATTCATCATCAGTGCAGGTATTCGGGTCGGGGCTGACGCGCACCTCGCCCCAATAAATAAACTCAGCAATCGCGCGTGGACCGTTGACGGGACAGGGCATTATTTTCATCTCAGTGCCCCACGCTCGCAGCGCCTTTTTCGCCGGTCAGCGAATAATTGCGGAAGCGATCCAAAGAAAATCCGGTAATCAATTCATGCGGCTTATCGTTGGCAACCGTCCATGCCATGGTCTTGCCGCACACCGGAGTGGCCTTGAAGCCCCAAGTACCCCAGCCCGCATCCAGATAAAAACCTTCAACCTCGGTTTTGCCCATGAGTGGCGCGAAGTCGGGCGTCATGTCGGCCATCCCCGACCACTGACGGTTAACCTTCACATGAGAAAGGAAGGGGAACATGTCGAGCATGTGCGCCGCCAAGGTCTCCGTAAAGTCGAGCGTCGAGCGCGTTGAATGCACCTCATAGGGGTCGAGCGAAGCACCCATCACCAATTCGCCGCGGGCGCTTTGACTGATATAGATATGCAAGCTACCCGAGACAAAAATCTGATCCAGCCATGGCTTCATTGGCTCGCTCACCATCGCTTGCAATGGGTGAATGTAGATCGGGGTGCGGATACCTACCATATCAGTCACACTCGGCGTAAAACCGGCCACCGCACACAGCACCTTGCTGGTTTTGATAGGGCCGCGCGTTGTTTGCACACCGACCACTTTGCCAGCGACCATGTCAATGCCTGTGACTGCAGTTTGCTGATGAATTTCAACGCCGCGCTTGCAGGCGCCGCGCCCATAACCCCAAGCTACCGCGTCATGACGCGCGATTGCGCCAGGTGCGTGATACAAGGCGCCGAGTATGGGCGCATGACCACCGCACGTGATGTCAATCGATGGGCAGGCCCGTTTGACGAAATCCGGACCGACCAACTCAGATTCAACGCCGTAGTGTTTATTGACCTCAGCTCGCCAGCGCATGGTGCGCACTGCTGAGTCCGTGTGAGCTAAGGTGAAGTGGCCACGGGTCGAGTAGAACAGATTGAGATCGAAGTCTTCCGCCAGATCCTGCCACAATCGGACCGAGGCATCGTAAAACTTCACGCCCTCGGGCGTCAGGTAGTTGGAGCGAATGATAGTAGTATTGCGGCCGGTGTTACCTCCACCAATATAGCCCTTTTCCAGTACCGCGACACGCTTGATGCCGTGGTCGCGCGCTAGATAATAGGCAGCGGCTAGTCCGTGACCGCCGGCGCCGATAATGACCACGTCATACTCCGAGTTGAGATCGGTGGGCGTGGAGAACATCCTCGGCTCAGGGTGCGAGCGGCTGAGGCCAAATCGAAGCAGTCGCCAGGGCATAAAAAAGTATCTTTTGGGTTGATAGCACGCTGCTTTGACGGCAGCAGGAAGTTTCTTCATACTACACAATTATTCTTATAGCTCACTTTTTTAGGTGGGTCAACTAGAGAAAACGGGGAATGATGGTCCATAGGCATTTAGCACCCCCGGCGGCGGTGAATGAGGAGGCGGCTGGTGGCGATGGTCTGGCTATAGCGCGCTATCTTGGCGCTGCGCTACGCGAGAAGCGGCTGGCTCACGGGCTGACGATTGCCGAGGTTTCGAAGCTGGCCAGTATCTCGCGCGGGATGTTGTCCAAGATCGAGAACGGGCAGTGCGCAACCAGTCTGGATACTCTGCACAGATTGGCTCGCTCGCTCGGGCTTTCCTTGTCAGCACTGTTTCGCGATGTGGACATAATCGAGGGTAACGCGCAGTTGGTGCGCGCCGGTGAGGGCATGGAGGTGGTGCGGCGAGGTACACGTTCGGGCCACACTTACCGTTTGTTGGCCTACGACCAAGGCCCAGAAAAGCTGTTCGAGCCTTTCCTGATTAGCTTGGACGATGCCTCCGAGGTTTTCCCCACCTTTCAGCATCCAGGTACTGAGCTGATTTATATGCTGCAGGGACGCATGACCTATCGCCACGGCAATGAGACCTATGAGATCGGCCCCGGCGACACGCTGACCTTCCGCGGCGACGTACCGCACGGCCCCGAAGTGCTGAGCGAGACGCCGACCCTGTTTTTGGCAATCATCATCTACGGCAGGGGGCGCGAGTGAGCGAGAGCGGAGTAGTTATCGAGCAGGCCAGCAGCACCGATATTCCGGCATTGGTCGGCTTACTCGCTGTACTGTTTAGTATTGAGCAGGACTTCAAGCCTGACACTGAGCGCCAAATACGCGGTTTGGCAGGCGTGTTGGCCAGCCCGAATGCTTGCATCATGGTGGCTCGTTCGGCGCAAGGAGAAGTGATCGCCATGTGCTCAGCGCAATTGGTGTTTTCAACAGCAGAAGGTGCGCACTCGGCATGGATTGAGGACATGGTGGTGCATGAGGCCTGGCGCAGGCGTGGCATCGGCCGTCAGGTACTCGAGGCTGCGCTAGCGTGGGCCAGCGACAGTGGCGCTTCGCGTGCACAGCTGCTGTCAGATTTGGATAATCAGCCGGCGCTTGATTACTACCAGCACCTTGGCTGGGACGAGACACGACTGATCGCGCGCCGCTTGGGTCTGCAACTGCGCCCGCGAAACTCGGATTAGCCAGCCATGGCTACTGACAGCAGATCAAAAAAGCAAGATGGGAAAACTGCCTACCTAGTCTTGGTGTCAGCTGAAAAATTCGACCTTAGCTAATTTTGTTAATGGCTCATCAGTTCAATTCTTTATTCCACCAGCGCTATCGGCTTTGCAGTCTGGGAAAAATTGAGCAAGCCTCGGACCATACCGAGCGTCGGTAAAATCACAGGTAGATTCAAACTCACCGAAATAGATGTCATCGGAGTCGCTCAAAAAATATTTCTTTCCCTTCTGAATTGCGATCGGTATCAAACGGAAACCGGTCTCATTTCCATCGATGCGAGCAAGGAAGGAGCTTTTTTTTGTAGAGATTTTTACGATTGCGTAAGGGTAGTGTGGCCTGCTGTCAGAGCATGAGCAAATATCACCGCTGACGTGCAGATCATTCCTTTCGAGGGCAGCAATATCCGCATCACTCATTTCTTTTTTTAGCCAGGTAACGACTTCTGGGTAGCTAAGCCAATTGCCTTGAGTGTTATGTGGCTCGACCGCCCAGGGGCTGGATGATGCAGCTAACGCCAGAATGGCTATCAAAGCCCGAGAAATCATAAGAATTTTCATGTGATTCTTGCTTGAATTAAGAGTGTTGATTAAATAAATCAAAAAAAAATTGCGATTTGCGTACTGTCACCAAACTCTCAGTTTATGCGAACAGGAAAATGGCGACATATATCGCCTATACCGACAGATCAAGATGCAAAATAATCCACTAAATCGCTTAGTTAATACTGAAAAATCTTTAGTTGAAGACCTGCTAATGAACCCCCACGCAGATAAGATAAGACGACATTTATCTTGCATTTCTTTTCGATCGGAGCGCCAATTATCGTATTAATAACAATTACATTTTATGAAACCATAGCTCAATAGTTTAAGCAATGTACTGCGGATAATCGCTCTAAATAGAAGTGGTCATTCGTACTCGTAAAAGATACTGACTCAACCCATGTTACAAGTACAGCAAGACCTTTTCCCTTGACAGGATCAACAACCCATATTTAGGTGATCGGGCTAAAACTTATTGACTTCTTTGATTAACGATGATTTTATGAAGGTGTTTTCGGTGTCCGTTGTACCAGAATAAAATACTTAACGGGAGACATGACATGGAATTTAATGTACTTAGTGTATTCAAAGGCATTGAAAAAGAGCCCATCAACCCTTTTAATCCCAACGAAGTCGGTACCTCTTTGTTTCTTAATGGTGGAATGGGGCCGAAGATCAAAGAAAGCATGGAGAAACAGGCAAAGAAGGCTGGTATGGATCGGCGTGACTTTTTCCGCTCTACGATCGGTCTGTCAGCCGCCATGCTTGCAGCCAATCAAGCCAACGGCATGGAGTTTTTTGAAGTTAGTAAGGCAGAGGCTGTTGACTTTCATGCCAAGGCAGAGGCGGTTCAAGTCGCTCGTGCCGGCAACGATTTCATTGTAGATGTTCATACCCATGTTTGCACCCGCCCAGATCACTATCAGTTAGGCGTCAATACTACCGAACGTGGTATGTGGTTTGTGCAGTTGCTCGATGATCTGGGTAAGGCCTTTGGTATGAAGAATGGCACTAGGGACATGGATATTGATCACTACGGCAAACTGATTCTTGAAGGTAGTGACACAACCGTAGGCATCTTCAACCCCTTCGGATTTGCAGAACATTACGGCGGCAAGGATATGGTACCCATAGAGTACCAGGCAGAGGTTAAAAAGCGCTGGCCTAAAAACACCCTAATGTTAGCTGGTGGTCTGACACCCAACCAGGGCTTGGGTGTCACACTCGACCGGCTACGTAGGTATGCCGAAGACTACAAAGTCTCAGGCCTGAAACTTTACACCTTCGACGCTACCAAGAAAAAGGGTTGGTGGTTCGACGACGAAAAACTTGCCTACCCCATGTGGGAAGAGTGTCGCAAACTTGGAATTAAGAACATTGGCTGCCACAAAGGAGTTCCATTCGGCCAGTTTTATGCACGTTACGCCCATTGCGAAGACTTCGATGCAGCTGCTGATGACTTTTTGGATCTCAATTTCATCGCTTACCACGCTGCTTGGCCCTATCACAATGAACTTGCAGCATTGAAAGGTTTCAAACCTCAGCGCAAAAACCTTTTTGCTGAAGTTGGGACCACTTTTGCCGCCACAGTCACTAGCCGTCCTTTAGAATGCGCGCATGTGTTGGGAACACTTTTGCGTGACCTTGGTGAAGACTATGTGCTGTGGGGTACCGATTCGCTGTTGTGGGGTAACCCACAGTGGCAGATTGAGGCTTTTAGAAAATTTCAGATTCCTGATCAACTCGTGGAAGGCTACGGCTATCCAAAAATCACTCCTGAGATTCGCCGCAAAGTCCTTGGTGAGAATGCGGCGCGAATTTGGAATATTGACAGAAAATCAGCAATGCAAGCAAAGGCGGAAATCGTCGGTACCGCGTTGGCCTGACAGGTAAATTGCGAACATAAACGGGCAACAATTTATTTGTGATTTGTTTTTTTCTAGGGAGATAAATTGCCTTTTTACGAGTACGAATGCGCCCCGTGTCTTGTTGTCTACAAGGTCAGGCACGGGATGCATGAATCCGGCCCAAACGACTGCCCTCAATGTAAAGGTGGCTTGAAAAAGGTCATTTCTGCACCAAGCTTAGTCAGCCGGGATTTTTCAAGTAAAACAGCAGCCAAATACTCAAATATGTCAGTCACTGAAGAGTTGGCTCGAGAAAAGGAATTGCAAAGGGTTTTTGAAACCATTTGGATGCCAGCTGAAATCAAACATAATCCATGGGAGGAAGATCACTGAGCTTGCACCCGGAAAGCGGATCCCATAACGAGATGCATAATCTTGTGTATGGGAAGATTTCTGATGAAAAAGACAAGCTCGCGATATACGCTGGAATTTAAGCTTGAAGCTGTCAGGTTGGTGGGTGCAGGTCAAAGTATTGCTGCGGTTGCAGCGGCATTGGGGCTAGCAGTACAGACTATGCATAATCGACTCAAAGCGCATCGTTAAGGTCGACTGGGTGGGTCGGGGGCCATGGGTTGATCTAGATCAGGAGACAGGGTAAGTCTGGCAGATATTTAAAAATCACGCAGTCCTGTCTACCTGATGAAGGCTGCTTGTTTTTTAGCGGTAACGGTATGCCGCTGTTTCAAACTCTACAAAGCCAGGATAGGACGCTATGTCTTGGAAAGGCAGGATTTGAGAGCCCCAAAAACCGCCGATACTGTTTTTACGGTCAATCCAATAGTACAAATTGCCTAGCCCCGCCCACATGAGCGAACCAGCGGGTCTGCCGCTAGCACAGGCCTCTTCATTGCGCTGGAACGAGAGCGCCCAAGTCTTTTCCACACCGGGATCGAATTCTCCTGCATTAGACAGAGAAGGAATGGAAGTAATCCAGCCTCCACTCTTTACGTCTTGGGGCAACATGTTCTTGCTCATTGCCTCAACAGTTTCTGCTTTAAGTACGCGGCCGTGTGGCCCATTGCCATCATTTAGGAACATCCGTATAAACTTGGCATATTCGCCTATGCTGGCATACAAACCGTGCCCACCCATGTCCATTTCTGGGGGTTGAGGCAGGATTAGGTCAGGTAAGGGCGTAAGTTTCCCATCATGCGCCCGATCATGCAAAATAGCGCGTCGCTGCTTCATGGATTCAGACAAAGTAAAAGATATGTCTGACATTCCCAAGGGTCCAAAGATTCTTTCCTCAAAAACTATACCTAAGCGTTTGCCACGAATTTTTTCAACAATCAGGCCCAGCCAATCAATATTGACCCCGTATGTCCAGCGTTCACCAGGATCATGAAGCAGTACGGTGCAGATGCTGGCGAATGTGCTAGAGACAACTGTAGGAATTTCTTTCTCGGTACGGTATTTCAGATCTTCATGGCTGAAAAATTCGTAACAAAAACCGGCAGTATGTGTCATCAAATCAAGTACGGTGATGTCGCGGGCCGGTGGTCTTGTTGATGCTTTGTCATTAGAATCGTAGCCCGTCAGTACTTCAATCGCGGCAATCTCGGGCACGTATTTTTTGGCAGGGTCATTCAAGCTTAGCAAACCCTCCTCGACCAACTGCATAATGGCAGTAGCAGTAATAGCTTTAGTAGTGGAAAAAATTGCCATGACCGAATCCATCGTCATTGGAGCTTCACCACCGAGTGAGCGTACGCCGGAACAACCCTCGTAAATATTTTCTGTTTTGCTTGTTACTACAGCAACGACACCCGGAGCCCCACCCGCACGGCCTGTCGAAGTGGAAAGAATGTGGTCCGCGACCGATTTTAATTTTGTGCTCATTATTTGTGTCCTATCAACCGGGGTTACAATTTCATTATTAGAAAGGATTGCCAGCGTCTGACCAACTGAGTCTCGTTTTTGTGCTGATGCTTCGGGCAGCGTCTGAAAAATTAATCTGGTTAAAAAATAATTGCTATCATTCGACCTTAAATTAATATTGATGTCAACACAAATTAATTATTTAAACTATAATCATTATGAATAAATCATTAATAATTTTTTTTAGCCTCGCAAGTGCTTTGATTTCCGGTTGTGGCGGTGTTTATCAAATTACCCATGTCGACATCAACAGTGTTTCCAAACTTAGCTTTGAATCTTCGGAACGTGAATGCAATAGTAAAAATTTGTTTGTTTTTGCGAATGCCGAAGATCCTAAGCAAACCATATACATCAGCGAAAAATTTCGCGACTGTATGGCATCAAAAGGTTGGAAATATTCACTTATTGAACGTAAATTTTGGTTAGGCAAATCTATGTAGAAAAAAACCGTTTTTGTTATGACTTTTGCTTTTGGCAAATAGTATTCGCTGTTTTAATCATGCCTTAAATCTAGACTCTATTCATTAAAAACTGTCCACATTACTTACAGCAATGCCGATTTTGAGTTTGACACTTTTTCTTGGTGGGTGCCAAACGTTTCTGCAGAATGGTCAGGGCATGCTTAGCTTTGCCGATGTTGAGCTTGCCCCCGGAAAGTGCATCCCATAACGAGATGCATAATCTTGTATGTGGGAGGATTTCTGATGTAAACGACAAGGGCGCGGTATACGCTGGAATTTAAGCTTGAGGCAATGAGTGCTTTGCTACCTCTACCTCTTTCAAATCGTGCCTGGGCCCAGGCTTACAGAGATAGATCGTCTCAATGCCAAAACACGCCTGGCTGGGAGGCTGTCATTGTCGTCTTGTAGCTTCGCTGACTGTCGCCAGCGTACACGCCAGCTAACAGGGCGCCAGCGGCGCCCTCTATTAGTAAAATTAGTTTGCTTCAATCATCACTAGCTGTGCTGATTAAAGCAAATCAATGCTTGTGGTATCAACATTCCTAGCTGCGACCGTTGAAATACCCAGTGTCAGCTTGACACTGGGTTTGCCACAAGCTGGGTCATTGGTGCTAGCTGCACCAATTAGCGTGGCGTCTACAACGCCACTACTTAACAAACCCAGCCCTTAACGCTCCACTGGCAGTTTCAATCTGTGCGTCAAGTTCACCAGCCAGTGCTGCAGCTTTGAGTGCATGTAAGGCTGCTATTAATTCATCACCACTGGCAAGCTCAATGGCGTTCTTGCCCTTTGCCAGTTCAAGCACCTTGCTGCCATAGCGCACAGCAAGATTGATTTTTCCAGCGTCATTAATCCAAAACCATTCCTTCACATGCTTGACAGCTTCAATAGTCACACGTTCACCCGTTTGCTTGTTTGTGACAGTACGCAGTTGGCGGGGTGCGTAAATCTCACCAGCTTTTTGCGCTTCACATAACTCAATCTGCTCATGCAGCTTGTTGACGAGTGTGTTACGGCGATGGGCTACTGGGGATAGGGTGCGATTTTTCTTGCTAGCGACTAGTTTTAATCCATTTAGTGCGTTCATGTGTACTCTCCTTAAAAGTTGTACAGCACACGTAAGTTATGACTTATTTGTTCAAAGAACGACCAGATTTTTAGATAAGTTATACGATGTATAACAACAAGACGAACGAAACATACGTGTTCGATGATCCTTAGCAAGTTGCAATTAGACAGAAATAGACGCCCAAATTTGCACCAATCCAGCTGGGTTTTAAAACCCCAGCATTAATTGCAGCCAATGTGGATCTTAATAGCTGAGCTTACTCATTACGATCTTCGCAACCAAGCAGTGCAGATCGCAGTAAAGCAAAACCCGTTGCACTAATTTGTGCACGGATTTTCCACAGCAACGCATTAAAACGCCCTACAAGCGTTTATTTACTATTGCTAGTACTTGTGAGCCCAAGCGCTTAATAAATAGCTTGTAGCGTTGATTTGACGATTGAGCTTATCCACAGTTTCTGTGGATAACGATCAGTGTATTGGTTGTGAAATTGCTGACATGCTGGGTTTTACTGGGGTGCATAAGAATTATGAGCTTGCCCCTGAATCACGAATCCCTTAACGGATACGATTAAGCAGAACGTCTTTCTTGTTCTGCCAGCCAGTTTTTCTCAAATTGCATCGGACTCACATAGCCCAGCGTTGAATGCAATCGCTTAGCATTGTAAAACGCTAACCAGTTCATAACGGCCTCTATGGCTTCTGCCCGTGTTCGAAACCGACGACCATAAACACAGGCACGTTTTAACGAACCCCACAAACTTTCAGTGGGCGCATTGTCCCAGCAATCAGCTTTACGGCTCATCGAACTCTTCATGCCGTAGGCCTTCAGCGTCGATTGAAACAAGTGACTGCAGTATTGACTTCCACGGTCCGAATGAACAATCAATCCTGGCTCTGGACGTCGCCTAAACCACGCCATGCGCAACGCATCCACTACTAGCTGCTGCGTCATGCGCGGCTGAATTGACCAGCCTACAACCTGACGACTAAACAAATCCAACATCCCTGTTAAATATAACCAGCCTTCACCCGTGTCCAGGTAAGTAATATCGGTTGTCCAAACCCGATTAGGCAGGGCTGGTGAGAAATTACGTTGAATCAAGTTCGGTGCAACAGGTAAGGCATGCGCTGAGTTCGTCGTGGCTTTGAACTTGCGTTTGGTATACGCCTTGATGCCATGCTGCGCCATCAACTGTCTGACTCGCTCTTTGCCTACACGAACACCATTGGCCAGCAACTCTTTCCACACACGCGGCCAGCCATATTCACCTTTGAACTGCACATGGATCGCTTTGATATGCGCTAAGAGCGCATCGTTGCTGATGCGACCACTGGGCTTACCTTGGCTTACCGTCTGCCTCTGCCGATGCTGGTGATAGCCGCTAGGACTAATCTCTAGTTGCTCACACAATACAGACACTGGCCATATGCTCTTGCGCTTGTCGATAAATGCGTACTTCACGTGGAATGCTTCGCGAAGTACGCTGCGGCTTTTTTTACAATGTCTAGCTCCATCTTGGTCTTGGCAAGCTCCGCTCGTAAGCGTGCTAATTCCATCTGCTCAGGCGTCACCGGCTTAGCGCCTGCGCCGCCCAATCGTCCTTCTCGATCAGCCTTTAACCAATTATGTAAGGTCTGATCCGCTAGCCCCAATGCCGCTGCAAC
>Ga0315909_10006065_pt1 | contig 13735 bp, 15 predicted proteins | sample LakEriMetagenome_11_FD_203527 | JGI IMG/M metagenome (GOLD analysis project Ga0315909, IMG submission 203527) | Freshwater fungal communities from buoy surface, Lake Erie, Ohio, United States - Buoy 2 MA125 | ecosystem: Environmental > Aquatic > Freshwater > Lake | place: USA: Lake Erie, Ohio...
ATTCTATATCTACATTTGAGTATAATTTTTTCTTTTTAGCAATTAGAACATCTGCTTTTTTGATTAAATCATTTTTTACCGTATCCAAATCCTTTATAATATCAGATGGATTTGTTGATTCTTCAATTGGTTCTTCTTCCGTTTGAGGTAACGCTGCTGCAACTCTTTCTTGTCCTTTCTTATCAAAGTATTCTTTTACATACTTTAATTGTTTTTCAGTATCTAAAATTTCACGATAATCCATATCCATAAGGTCATCAAGAATCTGTCCTCTGTTTGCATTTTTGTTTAACGATACTACAATAGCAACTTGCTTTTTTGTGGATGGAGTACCTTTATCGTAATATTTCATAATGGCTTTAAGGTGAGTATCATTGATACCCATCTCTTTTATGAAATTTTCTCTTATTACTTTTCTAATTATATCCTTAATATTTCCCATTATTGCTTAAAATTATAGATATAAATATAAGTATTATAGATTAGGATTATTTTTTTCTATTAATTTCTTTGCAAATGCAGCTACTAAGTCTCTACCTTTTGAACTAGCTGCATCGTAAAATTCCTTTTTCTTATCAATTGGTTTAACTTTATCTATAAACGATGGAGTTCTATTTTGATAATCTTCTGCAATATAAACACCATCCAATACAAATTGCTTTATGTCATACCCCAACTTTAACGCAACTTTTCCCGCTTCCATTCCGTAAGTATCCTCAGGACCATACCCGCCCAATTCTTCAGGTATTGTTACAAATTCCCAAAAAGATTTGGAGTATAAAGTATGCATACCACATCCAAATTTAATAGTTGGTATTTGTCTAGCATTAATCTTTTTAATTTCCTGTGTTAATGCTCCAAACATAACATTTTTATCACTTATACACAACCCATATTCTTTATCAATATATTCCGAATGGCAAAGTACATCCCAACTAGAATCCCACCACTTTGCCAAAGATGGTGATAAAATATACATACCTTCTAATTGGTATGATATATCCAACTGATATCTTAACATATGTTCGTGAAAAAGAATATCGGTATCGCAAAATATAAACTGGTCATAATCTAATTTAATAGATTCTCTTTTTTGTTGTGTAGTTCCCCAACACGAACTATCTAAAATAATTTCATTGATATTTGGTATCCCATTGAACAAAACAGCAAAACGGCTAACAAAATAACCTTGCTTAAACTCACTATTTTCCCAATCAGTAAGTTCTGGATTAAGATTTAATGTCACCTTTAAGGTAACATCATCGTTTTCATTTAAGTAATGGAAGGCTCTATGCATTTGTACCATCAATCGTTCAAACATTTCCATTTCCGATGGCATAACGTGTATGCAAATTAGTGTTTTTTTCTTAGTCATTAAAATATGTTTTTAAAGAATGGGGTTACCATATCTTTTGTTCGTAAATTAAGTATATGTAATTGGAATATATCCCATTGAAAACTTCCAATTGAATCATTTTGTTGAATTATAAATGGAATGTTTTTAATAAATGCAGTAAAGTTATTTTCATTTAATTTTGCGCCATCAAATAGTATTTGTACATCCCCTTGCATTATATCACCAATTTTGTGAACTTTGTCCGTAATTTTAAACATAGACTCGTTTTGTTCATTTGCTACATATTGAGCATAATCACAATCAACATAAATATGGTCACACCAAGGTTCTAACAAATATAAAAGTTGTGCATTACAATTATGAACAACAAAAGTAGTATTATATCGATTGCCCACAATTGGTAACATTAAATCATCATGTAATACATCGGTATGCCATTTTCTCCACCACTCTCTAAATTTGTTTTGACGAAGTTTTTTGTATTCTTCGGAATCTTTTGGTTTATACCATTTAGTTCCATCCGGCAAATCTATCACTCTTTCAATTTCAATACCATCTTTAAAACGGCTACCTCTACATGTCATATGATATACAAACGCATCTCTACTTTGTATTAACTCATATTGTTGTAAATGGAATCTGTTAAATAGGTCCGAATCTTCCAACTCCATAGGTGCGAATAATTTATCATGCCCACCAATACTTACAAAATCTTCTTTATACAACATCCAAGGTGCGAATATACCTTGAGTTGTTTTATCCTCATTTACATATTCGGCCTCATATACAAATTTTCGGAAAGCATCTTTATCAAATGTTTCAGGCTCCATACCAAAATCCTCTACATACTTTTCAGGACCCGGTGGATGTAATGGTGGTTCAATACGAGTAGCACTTACAACTGATAATGGTTTTAGATGTTTTAACATATTACCAACGTAATTTTGTGTAACTACCATATCCGAATGCAAAATACTAACGATTGGAGTTTCGGCTATTCTAATTCCAATATCATATAAAACCGTATGCCCTACTCTATTTGGGTTACCGTTTCTATATCCTTTGATGTATGGATGTTTGTCTTCCATTAATTGTATCCACTCCCAAGTTCCATCAGTTGAAGCATCATCCAATATTACTATATTATGAGTATCACCATAACAATCTTCAATACTATTAATTGCTTGCTTTAAATATTTTACATTGTTCCTACAAGGAATTATAAATGTTATACGTTGATAGTTTGTCATATGTTATTATGGATTTTCAAAAAATTCGTTATAGTTTTGTTCCTTTAAAGTTAAAATATTTTTTTCAAAATACGGATAAGTAAAATATCTTTCAATGTTTATCTTTGGTGTATGGGTGAAAAGATATTTACTCCAATTCTGAGGGTCAGAATTCCATTTTTTTAGAAAAATTCTTCTATGCATTTCTGACCATCTGTGAGTGTGGTGTTTTGTATTTAAAGAATAATCTTTTTCTATCATAGTATCATACACCTCACCAATCTTATTCCATTCTCTATCATGTGCAACTTTATCGTTTATACTAATTTTATCCCTATGTAATGTATAAGCTGCCATAAAATAATCTGCCTCCTGATATTGAATACTACAAAATCTTTCATCAAATAACCCAATATGTTTTATCGCATTTGGTGTAAAACTCATAAATTGGTCACCAACTCCCAATTGAATAAAATCATATTTTTTATGATATTCAACTAATTTAGTAAAACACGTTTGTTTAACAAAGGTATCGTTTTGCATACATACAACTAAATCACAATCTGGTTTATTTAAATCAACAAATCCATTTATTAACGCCTGATTCCAATTTCTGGATAAATGTCCATTTGAAAAATCGGGTCTTGTTACATTATCTAATATTTCAAAATTAGAAACTTCTTTGTATTGTTCGAATCCTTTTAGTGTTTTATAATTGTTTATAATGTGAATACTAAATTTATATGCAATCAAATCACTTCTATATAAAAGTGCTAAACATTTTTTTAATATCTCATCATTATTATATGTAACAATATAGACTTTTATTCTCATTTTTTATAGTTCTCTAAATAATGTTTTAAATCTTCAGGTGTTCCTAATCCCCACATTTTTTCAATATTGAATGTTTTGATTTTTTTACCATCTGCAATTGCTTCGTTGAAAGTAGGACAAGTATAGAACTCATTATTGGTTCTAATATTTTTACTAATCATTTGTTCTGCATACTTTACATAATCAGAACCCTTTGCCCAATAATAAACACCAACAGTTGCAATATCTGAAATTGGATTCTTTTCTGCCACTTCCGTAACATATCCATATTCATCTATTTTAGCGAATGACCATTTGGGATGTGTTGCTTTAAAAGTAAGAATACCACCATCAACTTTCTGCTCAATCATCTTATACATAAACTCGTTACTATCCCACTCTACGAATTGGTCAGAGTTTGCCATAACCAATGGAGCATCGTTATTAATAAATTCCTTTGCCAAAAGTGTTGTACAAGCTGCCCCCTCCGTCAAACCATCGACTTCAACAATCTTACAATTAGGAGTGATTAAGTTTAATAAAGTATCTAAGTTGTATTTCTCTCTATGTTCTTTTTGTACTACATAAATAAATGTAGCATCTATGTTTAGATTATCAACTACAACCTGAATCATTGGTTTTCCTTCTACATCAATTAAAGGTTTTGGAAAAGTATAACCCGCCGCTTGGAATCTACTTCCAGCACCTGCCATTGGGATAAGAACATTCATCTTACCACCTTGCCATTTTGGTATGCTCATAGTTTTTGTTTCCTCTAATTTACGAATAATTTTTGATATTTCCAAATCATTAGGATTATCTACTCTTAAAACATTTGCTCTACTTCTACTTGCTGCTAATAACCCATGCGGAGAATCTTCTACAATGAGGGTTTCTTCTGGCAAACATCCCATCATACTCATAGCTTTCCAATACATCTCAGGATGTGGTTTAGCGTTCTTTACATCCTCATTAGAGAGAATTAAATCCATATACTCAATAATCCCTATCTTTGATAACATCACCAATACAGACCTTCTAATTGAGTTTGAAGCACATACTAATTTATATCCCCTATTACGAAGTTCTTTAAACAACTCAATCTTTTGCAAATCGGGTTGTAGTTCTGAAATAGCTTCAATAGTTAGATGTTGCTTTCTATACCAAATATCATCATAGAATTCGGGATGCAATCCTTTGTTCTTTGTTAGCATTTCCAGCTTTTGAGTTGTCTTTAATCCATCATATGTAGATAGATGTTCGGCTTCGGTAATTACATATTCCTCACCCACTTCTCGTAGAGCTTGGTTTAGAGTATCGTAGTGTATTTGTTTTGCTTCGACCAGTACACCATCTAAATCGAATACTATTAATTTTATCACGGAAGTGCTTTTAAATGTTTACCAACTTTTGTCACGCCTTTATGTTGAACTGCTATTGTTGCACATTCATTTCCATAATATATGGCACTATGTATATCATTTGTTCTACAATATTGAATTGCTAATGCTGATATAAATGAATCTCCAGCACCACTATTATCTCTTACTTCAACTTCTGCCACATTGTATTCTTTATCCATATACTTACATCCCTTTCCACTCATAGTTACAATTAACTTATCGTAGAACTCTTTGAAGTATTGTCCGGCCGCTATATTGCTTTCATACTCATGCTCATTTATCTTAATAAACTTAGCTCCCAACATTTTCTCATTGATAATCTTTTTTGTATCAATGAATACCGTACTATGCTTTGAACAAATATACTCAATATCATCATAATCCAAAAATCCTTTATTGTAATCTGATATGATAACTGCACAGTAATCTTCAAATGGGATATATTGAATGCCTTCTATTCTTTTTGATTTTGCAGAATCAGAATCTACTCTAATAATTTGATGATTTGTTTTTTCCTCAACATATCTAGTCTTAGTAATAACTTCCGAATTTGTAACTAAATCAACTTCAACTCCCAATGATTCTATGTTCTCATATACATTTGCTGCCATTCCACCTGTTTCGGTCTTTCTTTGTGGTATGAATACAGGCACAGGAGCTTCAGGACAAAGTCTATTAGCTTTGCCATAAATGAATATATCTTTACAACTATCTCCTATAACTAATATTTTCATAACTTTTTAATTTTACCAACTAATTTCCCAATCTTTAAAATCTGCTGCTAAACAATCTATTTTATAATCTTTTCTACCACCCATTACTTCTTGAATCTTATTCTTAGCTACATTACGAATGCCATTCAAACCATGCGTTAATTCCAAATTGTTACCATCTTTGATTCCCTTACGATAGTTTGATTCGTTGTGCCAAATATGCAAGTTCATTTGCGATAATACTACAATTGCTCTAATTGTTTCCGCTGTAATTGGTTCTTTACTTTCATTCAAATATAATTGAATGTCGTGTACAATTGCTTTTATTTCTTCCGAATATTCTGCTTTGTGTTCAGCGATAAACACTTCTTTCAATTGTACAATAGATAATCTATCTACTAATTCGCTTAATGTTGGTAAGTACTTTCTATCTGCCATAATTAAAGGTTTGTAAAATTTTGATTGTTTTTGTTTATTACGATTTTATACGCTGATATCAATTGTTTGATTCCGTAATCTAAATCATAAATTGGTTTCCATCCTAAAGCTTCTAACTTCTCATTTGATACGATATAGTTTCTCTTATCAAAATCTTCTTTGAAATCATCTTGCTTAATCACTAACGATGGGATGTGTGATTTAATTTTTTCCGCTAATTCTAATTTACTTAAGTTAGCAGTTGATAAGCCTACATTAAATGCTTGCCCTTTACACTTATCATAATTCTCAATAATAAATTGGAATGTACGAGCTATGTCTTGAACGTGGATGTAGTTTCTTTTAAAGTGTGCCTCAAACAATACTAAATAACCATCTACTATACTCTTATAAACAAAATCGTTTACCAATAAATCAGTTCTCATACGAGGTGATACACCAAATACAGTTGCTAATCGTAATGATACACCGTTTCCATTTGCCAACATTATGTTCTCTGCATCACATTTAGTTTTAGCATAAAGTGATAGTGGATTGAATGGTGATTCTTCAGTAATGATTGAATCGGATGAACCATATTGTGAATTGGTATTTGGTAAGATTAACTTTTGGTCATCTCTCAATACTTCAACAATATCAGCTACTTGCTGATAGTTTACCGCTACCGTTAATTCCGGATTAGCTTTACACGCAGGCATACCTACGATTGCAGCTAACGGAATAATCACATCATTTAATCCTACTAACTCTTGTAAAAGTTTTTTATCTCTTACATCCCCCAATTCAAACTGAAATTTAGGGTTACCAAATAAATGCAATAAAGTTACTTGGTCATACATTAAGTTGTCCAATACGGTAACACTATATCCCGCTTCTAATAAATGTCTAGTTAAATTCGAACCCAAATAACCAGCACCGCCTGTAATTAATACTTTCATATTCTTTGTTTTATATCGTTATATACTATTTCTAAACCATCTCTTAAAGATGTTTTTGCTTCCCAACCTAATTCTTCTTTTGCTAAACTACAATCACACCATTGTCCCCAAATGACTGTGTTCTTTGTTGTATCCCATTCAATGTTAATATCCTTACCACTAATTTCCACCACATTATTTGCTATTTCCTCAATGGTACATCTTTCACCCTTACCAACATTATATGGTCCAACTATTTGCTTCGTATCCATTGCTTCAATCATCTTCTCAATACAATCCAACGCATCTTCTATGAAACAATAAGAACGAGTTTCCTTTCCAGTCCCCCATACACTAAATGGTACTTCAGGATATTTGATTGCTCTATGTGAGAATACAGGAATAACCGAACCACTCTCTAACTTAAAGTCCTGATTTGGTCCGTAGATACCAATGAATCTTGCTATTGCTACTTTCATCCAATCATTCTCAACTACCGCTGATTCAATTGATTTCTCACCTATCAACTTTGCCCAACCATATGTTAGTTCGGGATTAGCTGGATAAGCATCTGATTCTTTAATCATTGGAGAATCTGCTATTGTTTGTAATTCTTTTGGATAGATGTGTGCCGATGATGCGTAAAAGTATGTATCTATTTTGTTTTCAATAACACCTCTCAATACATTACTATCCATCATCATATTTGATTTCATAACATCGTATGGCTTAGATAAGTAAGTTCCAATACCACCAACTTTAGATGCCAAATGAATTACTACATCTTTACCAATGAAGTGTCTACTACACTCATCATAATCAGTTAAATCGGTATGTACCATTTTAATATCAGTAATGATATCTGATATAAATTCTACTCTACCTCTTTCCAAATTATCGATAACGGTAACATCATGTCCTTGTTTAACCAATCTCTTAACTAAATGAGAACCTATAAATCCTGCTCCGCCTGTAACTAATATTTTTTTCATTATAGTCTTGCGTTTTCTTTGTTGTTAATATACCAATCAATTGTTTCTTTCAATCCATCTTCCAAAGTTGTGTTTGGTACATATCCAAATGTTTCTTTGAATTTACTCATATCGTAGAATCTCTTAGGTTGTCCATCTGGTCTAGTTGTATCCCAAACAATTTCACCTTCGTATCCCACCAACTTAGCGATAGTTTCGTTTAGTTCTTTTATAGATGTTTCAACGCCAGTTCCTAAATTAAATGGACCGGTTTCATTACAAGCCATAGCGTCTATGATTGCTTTAACTGTATCCCCAACATATAAGAATTCTCTAGTTGCTACACCAGTTCCCCATACTTCAACATTAGGTGAATTTGATTCTTTAGCTGCAATAAATTTTCTAATTAATGCAGGAATAACATGTGAATTCTCTAAATGAAAATTATCATAAGGACCATAAAGATTTGCTGGTAATAATACAGTTGTATTAAATCCATATTGTTCTCTATATGCCCATCCACCAATTACTAAGTTTTTCTTAGCCAATGAATACCCATACGAATTCATATCAGGCAATCCGTTCCAAAAATCATCTTCTGAGAATGGTACAGGTATTTCTTTTGGATACCCACACCCCGCTGCTAATGATACTAATTTCTCAACGCCATTAACATATGAGTAATGATTAATCAATACACTCATCATTGCGTTTTTATAAAAGAACTCAGCCGGTCTTGCTTTGTTAGCAGCAATACCACCAACTAAACCAGCGATGTGTAACACTACTTGTGGTTGATGCAATTGAAAATATCCTCTTACATCGTTTTCTCTTGTAAAATCCACTTCCGATGAAGATGGTGTTAAAAGATTTGTAAAACCTTGTCTTTGTAGTTCCTCTACTAAATTTTTACCTACGAAGCCACTAGCTCCGGTAACTAAAATTGTTTTGTTTTTAAATTGTTCTATATTCATAATTTTTGTTTTTAAAATAAGTAATTACACCCGTTTTGAAATTCTAAACAATCATTTATTATATTGTTTTGAATAATATATGGTATTAAATTTTCGTTTACATAAAATACATCCGTTCCAGTTTTATAATAAAGTTTAAATCCATTATATACCATATACGAATGAAATTCTGAAAAACATTCATTTTCAGATTTCTCTCCTTCATACGCCGAATGTGCGTAATATTCTGATTGTACAAAGCACACATTTTTTATATAGTCTTTACAACTTTTAATAACCTTTAAATCATTAGATTGTGTATCGGTTTTTATAAAATCAATATATGGTATTTGATTCCAATCAAAATTTTCAAAAAATTTATATAATGGGGCAACGTTAACTGTAACTTCTTCTTTAACAGGTATTCCCAATTGTGATTCAATTGGTTTATGTAAAGATGAACATCCTGTATTTATTTCAGAAGTACAATAAAATGTAGCAGTAGAGTAATCATCAACATTATCAATTGCAATTTCATATAATTTAAAATAATTATTAGAATCGTTTACGTTCCCAATAATATTGTCATTGGAACTATATGTAATTTGTCCTGTATTTTCTATAACTTTATATTCGTGTCCATATTCAATTGTACCTTCTCTAACACATTTAGCGTTAAATGGATTTGGTTCAAATGAAAATACGGCTAAATTATTATATTTACTTAGCCATAATGCGGAATTTGGTGCACAAACGGATGTACCAACATCCATTCTAACATTTTTAATATTTTCTTTTAACTTTATTTTTTGGAACATTTTTTTATTTTAAAGAGTACTGGCATATAAATCCGATTCCGCTAATAATTTAAAAGTTGTATAACCATAACTTTTGAGTAAATCAACGATATCATCTCGCATATATCCAAATTGTGTAGTATTTTTGTTATCAAATTCTAAAAGGATTGACGGTTTAAACTCTTTAATAGTTTTTGCACCACCTTTTAAAATATTTAATTCAGAACCTTCGGTATCAATTTTTATTAAATCTAAACTTTGTAATCCCAATTCAACGAACAATTCATCTATTGTTTTACATTGAACTGTGTGAGTTGTAAATTTTCCATCTTTATCAGCATATTTAAATCTTGTAGGGTCAGTTCCAAAAGTTGCCAATCCACTATCGGTAGTATCAGTTGGTATTTTTAATTCCAATTCTTTTGCCTCATTCCACACTCCGATATTATATGGAGAAACATTATTTTCCAATTCATTTAGTTTAATGTTTTCGGATAATGCTTGATATGCGTTTGGGTTTGGTTCAAATGCAAAACATTTAATAGTTGAATTAAATAAAGGTAGAAATATAAAACTACCAGTATTAGAACCTATATCGAAAAAATTAATAGTTTCTCTATTAAAGATAATATGGTTATAAAAATTATAAATTAATTGTTCATCGTATATACTACCACCTCTAGATGCTCCCCATATGGAATTACATTTATCTGAAAGTAATATTTCTTTACCTAAGAAACTTGATTTAAAATGATTCATTGTTTAATATTTTATTATATATGTTTGTTATTTCGTAATCTTGCACTTTTTCAAATGCAGCTTCAACTATATGATTATAACTTTTGTAATTATTTACTATATGATATAATTTATAAAATAAGTCTTCGATACTATACCAATATATAAAATGTTTATTTGGTTCAAACCAATTCTCAATAACATTCCAATCATCATATTTAACTAATACCAATGTCTTACACATCATAGATTCTATTACTCTTGGTTTAAATTGAGGCATATACCCACTACCCATATTTTTAAATGCTTCATTTTTTTCCCACCCATCATATCCCATAATACTTTCAGGATGACCAGGATTTAATGGTGCTAAATTCATAGCAATTGATACCTTTGTTTTGGATAATAAATCCCATTTAACACCACTATTTATGTTTACATGCGTTGGCATGTATGGTTCTCTAAATGGTGATAGTGATGAATGAATATATTTGTAGTTTTTCATTATATCAATGATAGCCAAATGTTCAGCACACATCAGATGCCCCATATACATAACATCATACTCTTTGGGTGCATTATAATTTATGCTTTCAAAACATTTTTTACTAAATGGAAATGGTATTGGAACAAATTTTGTATTAGTTGTTTCATTTAACCATTTTGCACTATAAGGACATATCGTATAAACATCCGTAAAATACGTTTGTTCATCATTACAAGTCTGAGTACTGGTATACGCACAAGGTGCTTCCAAATTAATATAAACTCTTTTCTTAAAATCTTTATATTTTTCTTTTAGCTCATTGTTTATCGAAGTTGAATATCCTTGAAATAAAACTTCAGATGTTGAATTATCATCATATTGTTCTAAGTTATAATAACTGTTTATCATATCCTGATACTCACCACTATATTCTGCAACTATTTTCATTTTATACTATTTTATATTCGTTTGGGTAAAATTTTTCTCTTTTTAATGTAGGTTCGTCAGGATGATACCATTCGGGTGCTACAACTATTTTATTTGGATTAGGATTAATGTATGCGGCCCACCAACCGAAACTACTAGCATGCGATAGTATATTGTGGTCACAATTCATTATTAATGCAAAATCATCTATTTGAGTGTTCCCTTCAGAAAAAAGAAATTCATCCCCTTTAAAGAAACGTTTACACCAATCAACATCCACTTTATTATCTTCATTAAATCGTTGTCCACCGGTGAATACCAAAAACTTTACGTTTTTTCCTTCAAACACTTTCTTAGCGTTATTGAAATACGTCTCATACATACCACCCGGTTGAAATGCTTGAATCAATCCAGTTTGTCCATTGGTCATATTATCACCTCTCCTAACATGCACACTTACTATTTCACATTGAAGGTTATCTTTTAAAAAATTAATCTCAGTTATTGCTTTATCCAAATATTCATTTTTTGGAGTAAGTTCTTTTTTAATTTCTTCCTGAATATGTTCAAAATAGAATATACTTTGATAATACCCATCTATTGTAGTATCATCAGGTACACTAAAAAAATTAGAATCGTAATGTTTCCAATTAGGTTCTTCATATAGATTTTTTAAAGTATTAATATCGGCTTGTGTTAAATAATCACATTTAATATTAAACTTATCCAACAAACAAGTTTGCCCATGCCAACTCATCGTTTGAGGGTCTGGTATTTTTACCTCATATCCATTTTTAGTAGCTAACCCTTTTAATGCAGCGTACTGAAATAGTTGATTACCCAATCTACCGTTTTCTCCTAATTTGTGAAACGTCACCATTATAATCCTTTCAATTTATAATACCCATTACAAACTTCATGTGTGTTTGAAATCCAATCAATTAACCCCTGTATTTTTTCCGCTTCAAAATGAAATTCTCCAACTATATAATTTATTTTTGATAAATCTTTGCCTAATAAAAATTCATATTCCGAACCTTCAACATCAACTTTTAATAAATTGATATGTCCATATTGTTCAATTATAGTTTCGATTGATATGGTTCGTATTAAATCAATTGTATTTTCTTGTTTCCACCCTTCTCCCCTTTCTCCTTTATATTCAACACATCCAACATTTCCCGAATTTCCAAAATGTTGTAAATTTTTAGTATCCCAAGGTTCATATGCTAATACGTTTATAAATTTATTAGATTCTGACCATACCGCTAATTTATTTATTTCAACTTCTGCTCCAATATCTGCAGTATTTTTAGTTGCCTCTATTATGTTTTCTTCAAACACATCAAAGCAAACATATTTATCAAATCGGTTTCTATGATTCATTTCAAAATCACCAATGTTACATCCAGCATCTACACACAACCCACCGCTACACTCATCAGGTACATTATATTTGGCTTCATTCATAATGAATGATTTCCATTCTTCTTTTCTTTCAATTTTTATGTTTTTCATTATTCTATTACTTTATTATTTTTGAAAACAGTGAATTCTGTCAAATCTCTATAACCATTCAATTCACCCTGGTCTGAGTTATGTAATGGTAGGTTTTGCATTACTGCCAATCCATGTGCAGCTTGTTGCGGAGTCATATACATATTCCACCCTAAGAACTCAATATCATCATCTTTGTAATACTTCTCACTCCTACCTTCGTAACGAGCTCTTTTAAACCATTCAGCTGCTTTAGGGTCATCGGTAAGAATCATACCACCTTTCCAAATTGGAAGTAACTTTTTAATATGAAATGATAATCCCATATAAGTTCCTGGTTGATACATACCTTGTGTAAACCTTTTAGCAGCATCCCAAATTGGATATGGTTTCAATTGATATGCACCTACCCAATGATTTGTTTCAGGTCTTTTATCAAAGATAACTTCACCACCGGCGTGAATAATCGATTGTGGTACTGATAGATACGTTTTAGACGGTATCGTTACCTCTTTAACTTCTAAGTACTTACAAATAAGGAATAGTGCATTTGTGCAACTATCAATTGAAATAGCAAATGGTGCACCGGTGTACTCTGCTACTTCTTCCTCAAACATCTTTACGATTTTGTATGGGTTGTGTAATTTAATCATATTAATCTTCTTTTATTATTTCTATACAAAGGATATTCTTATCATTTATCATAACAAGTCTACCATCTTTTGTTTCAAATTTTGTGAACTGCCCTTGCTTTATTGAAGCAGTATCAACTCCATTAAATGTTCTTTTTTCTCCACCAACAAAGTGAAGTATTTTAGAAACATATTTTCCTTTTTGTGTGATTGAACTTTTTAAGCTTACCATTTTATTTTTTAATTTATAGTATGTAAAGTTTTCATCTCTACCACTTACTTCAAATCCACAACTAAGGAATAATTTATCACTTGCGATATTACCATGTTTTACTTTAGCGGATGCAGTTGGCCATATAGCCAT
>Ga0315909_10006066_pt1 | contig 13735 bp, 17 predicted proteins | sample LakEriMetagenome_11_FD_203527 | JGI IMG/M metagenome (GOLD analysis project Ga0315909, IMG submission 203527) | Freshwater fungal communities from buoy surface, Lake Erie, Ohio, United States - Buoy 2 MA125 | ecosystem: Environmental > Aquatic > Freshwater > Lake | place: USA: Lake Erie, Ohio...
TTTGTCTTAAACTTACTATTTTTTTAAGTTCATTTTGTAAAAAAGAAAGTCTTGTGGTAATTACTTGCGCTGCAGATTGGTCATCCCATAAATTTGGGGCAGAGGCCTGAATCTCGAGGTTACTAATTTCCTTTTTTATCTTCTCAATATCTAGAACTTTTTCGATTGTTAAAAGAGTTGAACTCATCTCTTCCACTGATTGAATTAGATTGTCGCTCATAATTATCTCAGTCTATTGCTATACCTAATTTATTGTTAGTTAACCTGCAGCATCGCTGTTGCAGACGCTCTAATCTTGACATAATCTAATCCCATACTAAATGGTAAATACGATTTCTTTTCAATATTGACACTTACTTGAGAGTTAAGCGTCACAATCTCCAGCTTGATGACTTCTGCTGCTTGATACCGTGCATTGACAAAATCTCGAATGAATTTATCGGCTTCTCTTGAATCCAAAATTACTTGATCAGATAATTCAGTTGTGTAATAGTATTCTAAATTAATTTGATTGGTACCAATAAGCGCAGCTTGATCAACAACATTTCTTAAGGATTTTTGATCGCTGATTATTGAAAAAATATTCGTTGCTGTAATGAAAGAGGCTATGCATACTGAAAGAAAGCCAACGAATATTAAAAGAATTGTTCCCCTCTCATTACTTTTCACCTAACACGAAACTTACTTATTGAAGATTGCTTATGGGCATTTATTGATATTGGAAATCCAATAATGGAGGATTTACCATAAATCTCAACTTCGACAATGTCTGCATAACTTGAACAGTCTTTAGGAAGGCATGAAATTACATAATTAAAACTCTCTAGATCGTATATCTCTAAAATATTGACCTTAGTTGATTCATCGTTCCATTTATAGAAATTCTTTTGATCTTTTCCGATGCTTGAAGAGATTAAATTTGCGACTTTATTCATATTACTTTTTTTTATGGCAAAAGCGTAAAAGTCAATGAAAGAGACTAAAAATGTAATCAAAAATAATATGTAAATTAGAAATTCAATCATTACATTGCCTTCACTTGATTTAACTCGCATGACTTGTAGATTTCAAGATAAAATCCATGCCTAAAGGCCAGTTGATAGGCAAAGATACTTCGACACTATTTAATGAAACACCGGCCAACAAAGTTCTCTTAAAAACTATTGTGGGTGAGCTATCAAAGTAACTAAACCTTTCTAGTTGTGTCAAAATTCTGGGCTTTACATATTGTGCAGGAATTCCTCTGCTTATTTCTCGTGCTCCAAATTCAGAAGCAATAGAAATGTTTGCGTAGGTCATTAATAAGAAGATAAGTTGAATTCCTGCAATGCTGATAAGAAAAACAAAAGGCGCCACCAGTACAAAACTGACTATTGCACTTCCCCTTGTATTTTTCTTTCTACGGTTTTGAAACAGACTCAATAGCTTTACTAAACATCGCAGCCAGTGCTGTATCTGCGACTACCCAAAGTGCCGCAACGAGTCCAGCTGTCATAACTGTTACTAGTACCCATCCAGGCACATCACCTTTCTCGTTTTTTAGTATTTGTAAACCGAATAGCTTTTCCATATATCTCCTCTAGCCGAGTTTTTGTAGAACTGTTAGAGCCGGATACATCGCAACTGCTAACACTGAAGGCAAAACAACAAAAACAACTGGAAAAAGCATCGATACTTCTTTTGACGCAGCTTGTTTTGTTAAAAGGTTTCTAAACTTAAGTCTTTGATCGCTTGCAAAAACTCTTGAAACCTCAGCAAGAGGTGTCCCTCGCTCTAAAGCTGTCTCAATCTGGTTAATTAGTGGTTTTAAAACTTTAATTTGACTGCTTTCACACATCTCATTTAATGCAATCATCAAAGGTTTCCCAAAAGCATTTTCTCTAATTGCTTTTTGAATTCCATCTCTGAAGTGATTTGGTAGATAATCAGAAATCACTTCAATACTGTCACGTGGATTTTGTCCTGAAACTAGTGCAACTGCTAATAGGTCAGCAAACTCTGCGCTAACGGCTAATTCAAAGAGTTTTGTTTCATTATTATTCTTTGAACCCCATTTAAAGATTTTATTGTGTTTTGATAATTCTATAGCCGCTTTTTTTGGAAATACAAAAGTTAAAATTCTATTGTTTAATGAAACATTTTGTGAATAATAGAATCTAAAAGTCAAAAACAATGTTATTAATAAGGAGGTGGAGACATAAATTACATTCATACAAGATTACCTTGACTGCTCATTTCAATTTTACCAATTTTTTTCATCGCAAAATATCCAACTATTCCAATAATTCCTACTAGTAACAAAATAATTTGACCAGTAATATTCTGGTAGGCGTTTCTTACACTTTCCTGAGTCCATAGGGTGAGTAAAACTACCCAAGGTGCAATTATTGAGATTTTTGCTCCGTTCAAAACCCATGCTTGCTTTGATTTAAGTTCCTGAATTAGATTTATGTTTTCGCGCGATGAGTTAGACAGAATATTTAAGGAAGTTACTAAATCATTAGATCCCGTTTTTAACACAACGCACAATAATTTAAGTGTTGAAACACCAACTGGATCATTAATTTGGTTCTGAAGGATTTTCATCACACTTGAGACTTGCCCAGAGCGATTAAATTCAATTATTGCCTCAAGTAAATCCTGTCTCAAGGGTTCTTCACTCTTGTTGAGTGACTGTGAAAGTGATTCGCTAAGTGTTAAACCAGCACTTACTCCGCTAGACAAGTCATCAATCAGGATCAACCATTGATTCATTTTTATTTCAAGACTTCTTCTATTTTTACGACGAAGAAGGAATCCGGGGGTGATAAATCCAAGGAGTACAGAGGCAGGTAAAACGATAAAAACTTTTGAAAGAATTGAGACAAATAGTCCCAAAGATATTATTCCAATTGTGATTAGGTTATTTTTCTTAAGGTTAATAATCAAATTATTCAATGCCTTTAATTTGAATAAATCGATCTGGAAAAAGTATGCCCCTAGTGCCACCCAAATACCAAGTATAAATATTGCTATTAGCATAAGGTTAATTATCATCAAACTGCCTTGGGGAAACTTTCTTTAGATTCCGTTGAATTATAAATTGTTTTAAGTTTTAGATTTTGATCTGAAAAGTCATTAGACACTTCAACTATTTCAGAAACTCTACGATGACCAGATTTATCTCTTTCTAAATGAATCACAAAATCAACGACTTGGCCAACCGTTTTTTTAACGAATTCTGATTGAATATTTGGTCCTCCTAGAAGTGGGAGTAGCATTAATTTATTTATTGCTTCTTTAGCTGAATTGGCATGAATTGTTGCCATTCCTGACATTCCACTATTCAAGGCAATAAGTAATTCGAGAGCTTCAGCTTGTCTAACTTCTCCAATAATTAAGCGATCGGGTCTCATTCGCAATGCTTCTCGGATTAGTCTCCGTAAAGAAATCTCTCCCTTTGATTCTAAGTTAATTTCTCTAGTTTGTAATGCAACCCAATCACTTGAGCTTAACTTTAGTTCAAAAACTTCCTCGCATGAAATGATTCGAGTATTAGCTGGCAAACTATTTAAGAGTGCACTTATAAAAGTTGTTTTACCTGCTCCTGTGGTTCCAGAAACTAGGATATTTTTTGACTTTAATACCAGTTCTACAAGTGTTACACCTATTTCGGGACTAAACATTTTTTTATTAAGTAGATTCTTTAAGTTTGGAACAGAAGTACCAAATTTTCTTATGTTGATTGCTGGCCATTTTTTTGAAATATCAGGAATTACGGCGTGTAATCTACTTCCGTCAGGAAGAGTCGCATCAACAAATGGGTGTGAGATATCTAAACGCCTTCCAGAATTTCTCAACAATTGTTCAATTAGCACAGCCATCTCACTTTCAGTTAAAATTACACTGGTTAATTCAGATAACCCATTCTTGGCAACAAAGATTCGCCCTGGACCATTTATCCAAATCTCCTCAATTGATTCATCAAGGATTAATTCATTTATCAGATGGTTTGAAACAATTGCTTTGCTCACATAGCTCCTAATAAAAGGAACCTTAAAACTTTTTTTGAATTTATTAACTATTAATGGGACAGATAATCCACAAGAATTTTGGTTTTTACCAAGGAACGACTGCTCTGTCTTCCCAAAGTAAGCCAGTTTGAGTGTTTTCATTAATCGGTCTTGTGGCAAGCCACAAAATAGTTTCAGCACCCTGTTCCGCCGTTCTGGGAGCATCTGGGCCACCCATGTCTGTTTGGCAATGGGCTGGACACATTGCGTCAACTAAGACACCGCGCTTGCCACTTCCAGTCTCGGCAGCAAAATTTTTTGTGAGTGCATTAACTCCAGCTTTTGAAATTCGATATGGAGCAAGACCGCCATTGGTTCCAGGTCCCGACATTCTTCCTAAACAAGCTGTGACACTAATAATTCTGCCGATTCTTTGTTCCACCATTACTGGTGCAAAAACTCTAATTGCGTTAAAAACACCATTCAAGTTAATTCTTAAAACCCGATCCCACTCTTCAATACTTGTCTTCAAAGTTTTTGCTGTTCTTTCACTCATCACACCTGCTGAATTTACTAATATTGTGGGAGTAAATTTTTCTAAAATTTGTGACCCAATTTGATCCATTTGTTTGGCATCTGAAACATCGCAAACAAATCCATGACTTTTTAAACCTAGTGACTGCAGTTGATTGTTAGCTTTTTCTACATTCTCAGAATTCTGTCCAATGAGTAGCACTTGTGCACCCAGATTTGCTAAGCCTTTAGCTGCAGCAAAACCAATTCCTCTGCTACCGCCTGTAACAACAGCCACCTGATTTGTTAATACCCCTGGAACTAAAGCCGAATTATCGACAGCCACTCCACCGGGATTATGTTCACCACTCATGACACTAAGCCTGCTACGAGATGCAAAATCACGCATCTTTGACTTAACTACTACGCTAGAGATACGGCTAAAAATGAAAGAGGTCGTGACAGTCAACATGTCGGGTGAAGCGCCAAAGAACCCCTCGAGCACAGGTTTTGGGCCTAATGAATGGCTAGTCGATGAGATCTATCAACAATATTTAAATAATAAAAACTCAGTAGATCCTTCTTGGTGGGAATTTTTTGGTGATTACTCCCCTACGGAAAGAGCTTCCGCAAAAATTGCAAGTGAAACTAAAAATAGCTCTCCTGTGGTTGAACCTCTGGTAAGAAAACCTGTGGAAGAAATTATTCCAATTAGAAAAAAAGTTATTGATGTTCCAACTTCTAATGATCCAACAACTGAAGTTATTCGAGGCACATCAGCTCGCGTTGTGACAAATATGGAAGCTAGCCTAAAAGTTCCAACTGCCACTTCTGTGAGAAGTATTCCAGCTATTTTGCTTCAAGAAAATAGAACTTTTATAAATACTCATTTAGCAAGACGACGTGGCGGAAAGGTTTCGTTCACCCACATAATCGCTTACGCAGTAGCTAAAGCAGTTGGTGATATTAAAGAAATGAATACTGCATACACAGTTGTAGATGACAAACCTGCAATTATTAAGTACCCACATGTTGGCCTTGGATTAGCAATTGATTTAGCTAAACCCGATGGATCTAGACAACTTTTAGTACCGAACATAAAATATGCAGATGTTTTAGATTTCGCTCAATTTTGGTCAACTTACGATGATCTAGTTAAGAGAGCACGTAGCGGAAAACTAACTGTTGAAGATTTTCAAGGAACAACAATTAGTGTTACCAACCCTGGAACTATTGGAACACAACATTCAGTGCCAAGACTTATGGAAGGTCAAGGAGCAATCATTGGTGTTGGTGCACTTGATTACCCGACTGAATGGCAAGGTGCTGCTGCAGAAACCTTGGCAAGACAAGCGATCAGCAAAGTTATAACCCTAACCTCAACTTATGATCACAGAATTATTCAAGGTGCTCAAAGTGGCGAATTCCTAAAGAGAATAAATGAACTACTTCTAGGAAAAGATAATTTTTACGAAGATATTTTTGCTTCACTTGAAGTTCCATACAAACCTTATGTTTGGGCAACAGATATTGCAACAACTCACGATGAAGACATAAATAAGGTCGCAAGGGTTCAAGAATTAATTCATTTCTACCGAGTTCGTGGACATTTAATTGCTGATACGAATCCTTTGGAATATGCACAAAGAACTCACCCTGATTTAAGAATGGCCAACCATGGTTTAAGCGTTTGGGATTTAGAACGAGAATTCGCCACAGGTGGATTTGGTGGAGTTCCATTTATGAAACTTCGTGACATTTTGAACCGTTTGCAAGATTCCTACACAAGAAGTATTGGTGTGGAATACATGCACATTCAAGAACCTGAAGAAAGAAAATGGATTCAAGAAAGAATTGAAAAACCACACGAAAAGATGGATAGACAAGAACAGTTAAGAATTCTTAGAAGATTAAATGCAGCAGAAGCTTTTGAAAAATTCCTTCACACAAAATATGTAGGACAGAAGAGGTTCTCACTAGAAGGAAGTGAATCAGCAATAGTCTCACTTGATTCAATTTTAGTTGAAGCAGCCGATGACAATTTAGTTGAAGTTGATATTGCAATGCCTCATCGTGGTCGATTAAATGTGTTGGCCAATATTGCTGGAAAATCTTATGAAAGAATTTTTAGGGAATTTGAAGATGTGGGCTCAGCTGGATTTGTGCAAGGTTCTGGTGATGTTAAGTATCACCTGGGAACTTATGGAAAATTCGTAACGGATCAGGGAACCAGTGTTCCTGTTTATTTGGCTGCTAACCCATCTCATCTTGAAGCAGTTGATCCAGTACTTGAAGGAATTGTTAGAGCTAAACAAGACAAATTAGGAAAAGGACATGACTTTCCAATTTTGCCTATTTTGATGCACGGAGATGCATCATTTGCAGGTCAAGGTGTGGTGCTTGAAACTTTAAATCTTTCCAAATTACGAGGTTACAAAACCGGAGGAACTATACATTTAATTGTCAATAACCAAGTTGGTTTCACTACTTCTCCTGCAGATGGTCGAAGTTCAACTTATGCAAGCGATATGGCCAAAACTATTCAAGCACCTATTTTTCACGTGAATGGTGATGATCCTGAAGCAGTTTCACTCGTTTCAAGACTTGCTTATCGGTACAGAAAAGAATTTAAAAAAGATGTAATCATTGACATGATTACTTATCGTCGTCGTGGACATAATGAAGCAGATGATCCTTCATTAACTCAACCATTGATGTATCAAGTAATTGATGAAAAACGAAGTGTGAGAAAGCTCTACACAGAATCACTAATTGGTCGTGGAGATATATCTGTTGAGGAAGCAGAATCTGCTTTAATCGACTACCAAAACCAGTTAGAAAGAGTTTTGGCTGAAACAAAGAGTGATTTAAAGAAAGTTGACTCTATTCCAGTTGACAACAGAGCAAGTTTTCCTTCAGAGGTCGAAACCAAAATAAGTCGAGATTTAATTGAGCGAATAGCTCAAACTCAAGTAAATCTACGTGAAGGTTTTACCCCTCATCCAAGATTGTGGCCACAACTAGAACGTCGTGCCCAAATGATTAAAGATGACACGATTGATTGGGCAATGGGCGAGGCTTTGGCTGTTGGTTCCCTTCTTTCAGAAGGTCATTGGGTCAGAATTGCAGGTCAAGATGCCAGACGTGGAACTTTTGGTCAAAGACATGGAGTAATTGTTGATTACAAAACGGGTAAAGGTTACAAACCCCTAAAGCAAGTTGCTAAAGATGGCACAAGATTATTCATAATTGACTCTGCGCTAACAGAATTTGCTGGAATGGGTTTTGAATACGGTTATTCGGTGGCAAGCCCTGAATCACTAGTTATGTGGGAGGGCCAATTCGGAGATTTCGCGAATGGTGCGCAAACAATCATTGATGAATTCATTTCCTCAGGTGAACAAAAATGGCAACAAGAATCTGGTTTGGTTTTGCTACTGCCACATGGTATGGAAGGACAAGGTCCAGATCACTCATCAGGAAGAATTGAAAGATTCTTAAGCCTAGCCGCTCAAGATAATATGACGATTGCTCAACCTTCTACTTCTGCTTCATATTTTCATTTATTACGTTGGCAAGTTTTAAATCCACACAACAAGCCATTAATTGTCTTTACTCCAAAATCAATGTTGAGAGCTAAACCTGCTACAAGTGCCACTAAAGAATTTACAGATGGAAAATTTAATCCAGTGATTGAGGATAGTAAATCAGATAAATCTAAAATCAAAAAAATTGTTTTGTGTACAGGTAAAATTAGTCATGAAATAGCTGGAGCAAGAGATAGCGCCAATAAAGATGATATTGCAATTCTAAGACTAGAAAGACTTTATCCTTTACCCTTAAAAGAAATTAAGAATCTTTTGTCCACTTACCCAAATGATGCAAGAATTATTTGGGCTCAGGATGAGCCTGCTAATCAAGGCGCATACCCTTTTATGATGACTGAACTTGCACCTCAACTTGGTCGCGTAATAACTAGAGTTTCAAGACCAGCATCGAGTGCTCCTGCTGTTGGTTCTCACACAAAGCATGATGAGGAACAAGCAGAGTTAATCAAATCTGTAATCGAATAATCACCTCAAACCTTAATTGATACTTGGCCTATGAAAGGCTATGTCTATGACATCTTTTGCAAGTGATAATTATGCCCCTGTACACCCATTAGTTTTAGAAAAATTGTCAGAAATCAACAATGGCCACGTTAAAGCTTATGGCAGCGATGAAATAACTTTAAGTGCAATTAAATTGATTAAAGAAACTCTGCAAGACTCAAACTGTGAAGTAAATTTTGTCTTCAATGGAACTGGTGCAAACGTAACAGGACTTCAAACTGTTATGGATTCCTGGAACGCTGTAATTTGTGCAAGTACCGCCCACATAAATGTTGATGAAGGAGGTGCACCTGAAAGATTATTGGGAATTAAGTTACTTGATGTCCCAACAAAAGATGGAAAACTTACTCCAGAATTAATCGAACCTTTATGGATTCGAATTGGAGACCAACACACTTCCCAACCAAACGTTGTTTCAATTACTCAGTCTACTGAAATGGGAACTGTTTATACCCCAGGTGAAATTAAAGCGTTGGCAGATGTTGCTCATAAAAATAACTCTTTCCTGCATTTAGATGGGGCACGAATTAGTAATGCTGCAGCAAGTTTAGGCGTTTCCATTGCAGACTTAACTAGCAAAGCAGGTGTTGATATTTTTTCATTTGGTGGAACCAAAAATGGACTCATGGGTGCAGAAGCTGTCGTATTTTTTAAATCAGAATTGAGCAAAAAGTATCCATGGATTAGAAAATCTTGCATGCAATTAGCTAGCAAACATCGCTACCTTTCAGCACAATTTATTGCTCTTTTAACCAATGACTTGTGGAAAAAGAATGCAGATAATGCCAATTCAATGGCGAAGTTACTTAGATCTAAAATTGAAAGTAATCCTAAAATTAGAATCACACAAATCACTCAAAGTAACGCAGTCTTTGCAATCCTAAATCCACAACACACAATTGAATTGCAAAAGAAACATAATTTTTATGTATGGAACGATAACACTGGTGAAGTTCGACTTATGTGTTCGTGGGATACCACAACACAAGACGTTGAAAACTTTGCAAACGATATAAATTCAGTTTGTAAATAAAGGCCAGTACCTAAAAAGGACAACTCCTTTAATTAATTCTCTCGGCACTTCGCCAAATATTCTTGAATCATCACTAAATTCAGAGTTATCTCCTTGTAGCCAGTATCCATTATTTGTTACTGAAATAACCCTCTTAATTACTAACAAATCTAATTTGTCTGGTCGTTGCGCGATTACTACTTGATTTCTTCTGGGATTCTTACTTTTCTTTATTAGCACTAAGTCACCTGCTCGGTATTTAGGCAACATTGATTTGCCCTGTACCCTTGCCACCATCAGGCCGAAGATAGTCACCATCTCATTGTGCTAAATCCTTGAGTTCAAGGTAATCTCAGGAATAACAAACCTAAGGAGTTCAACATGAGTTTATGGTCACCTAAGACAACAGTCTGGGCACATTGTGATTTGCCTTGTGGTGTTTATGACCCAGCCCAAGCACGAATTGAAGCTGAATCTGTCAAAGCATGCATGGTTAAATACAACGACTCAAAGGACGCAGATTTTAAAAATCGTGCCGTCGCAATTAAAGAACAAAGATCAAACATGGTTAAAGAGCATTTGTGGGTTTTATGGACTGACTATTTCAAACCTGCACACTTTGAAAAGTATCCACAACTTCATGTTTTATTCAATGAAGCCACAAAACTTGCAGGAGCTGCCGGCACCAAAGGCACAAATGATGTCAGAGTGGCAGATAACTTATTAGGCAAAATCAAAGAAATTGACACAATTTTCTGGGAAACCAAAAAAGCCTAGTAAATAATTACAATATTGCCCTAGATATCTTCTAGGGCATTATTTATTTCATGCTAATTTTAATAAAACTTATTTCTATTTATAGGCAATAGTGCAAGGACCAGGGCAACGATTGATGAAGAAATTATCACTAAACCAAAAAACCTTTTTATGAATTCTGAGTCTTCCAGAAACGGCCAACCAATTATTATTGCAAATAGTTGAATGAGTAAAAAAGGCGTAAAAGCAAACTTTTTTAACTTTTGGAATCCCTTTGCAACAAGAATTATTGAGACCACAAATATTGCATAAACAATATTTTCAGTTATAAAAGTGTCAATTCTCTCTATTTCTCCTGTCAGTAACGCGCTTATGAATGCCCACAGAGCATAAATCCCAAGAGATATTCCTTGTACAGTTCCAATTTTATAACAGATTTCAACTGAATGTTTTTTAATGTATTTCATAAGTTTCTACCTATGATGAGGAATATGGTCTAAATGCATACCAAAGGGAAGTTCTAATCTATTGCTTTTCATTAACTCTTCGTCTGCAAGTAGGTCTCTAGTTGTTCCATCAGCAACAATTTTCCCACCATTTAAAATTGCAGCTCTGGGGCATATTTCTAGTGCATAAGGTAAATCATGTGTCACCATTAAAATTGTTACATCTAAACTAAGTAAAATTTCTGATAATTCGCGTCTACTAGCAGGATCTAAATTACTACTTGGCTCATCCAATACCAAAATATCTGGTTTCATCGCTAAAACTGTTGCAACAGCAACTCTTCGTCTTTGTCCAAAAGATAAGTGATGCGGAGGTCTGTCAGCAAACTCTCTCATTTTCACTTGACTTAGAGCAAAATCAACACGTTCTTCTAATTCTAAACCTGTTAAACCAATGTTGGCCGGACCAAAAGCAACATCGTCTCGAACAGTTGTCATAAATAACTGATCGTCGGGATCTTGAAATACTAAGCCAACTCTTTTCCTTACCTCAAACAAGTTATTTCTCTCAACATTTATTCCTGCAACTTTTACTTCTCCAGTTTCAGAAGTTAAAATTCCATTTAGGTGCATGACCAAAGTTGTTTTTCCCGCCCCATTTGGGCCTAGTAACGCAACTCTTTCTCCCCTGTTAACTTTTAAATTGACATCATTAAGTGCTTGTCTTCCATCAGGGTATGCAAAAGTTAAATCGTTAATTTCTAATGCAGCTGTCAATTTAGTATTACACTCCAAATCAAAAATACGCTTATTGCAATTAATGGCAATAATGTTCCATTTATGAGATTTTGGCGAGTTGAAAATTGCACCGTCGTTAGTGGAAGCGCTCCAGTATAGCCTCTGGAAAGCATGGCCATGTGAACTCTTTCCCCTCTTTCATAAGATCTAATAAACAAAGCACCTGCAGATCTAGCTAAGACTCCCCATTGCTTTGGCCCCTTGGCTTCAAAACATCTTGATTCTCTAGCAATCGCCATTCTTTTTAATTCTTCAGTTACAACAACTGTATATCTGATCATAAAAGACATTATTTGTACTAACAATTTCGGAAATTTTAATTTTTCAAGTCCAACTAATAACTCTCGTTGTGGAGTAGTCGATGAAAGAATTAAAGACATCATTACTCCGATTGTTGCCTTAATTAAAATATTCCACCCAGCCCACAATCCCGGTTCTGAAAGTTTGAAGCCATAAAAATCTATTCTTGGGTCCGTGCCAAAAATCGGTAAGAAAAAAGCGAACAAGACAAAGGGAATTTCAATAATTAGCCTTTTTCTAATCGCACTAAGCGGTATTTTATTCCAAAAAAGCAAACCGATAACAATTAAGGCATAGCTTAAATGTGCTTGAAAAAAATTACCTGGTGTTAAAACTACCACAAGTACAAAGGAGAAAACTGAGGCTATTTTTATATGCGATGGAAGTCCATGAAACCAATTATGTCTATGTTGATAAATATCATCGGCAGTATGATTATGAATGTTTCCCATTTAATCTAAATTATCTTTTTTTAAGAAAAGTGAATAAGCCAAAAGCAAGGACTGCTGTCAGAGTCACTCCAACTACACCAGAAATAGCAACAGAAAATCTTTCATTTTCTAATCCTGTAAGTGCATAATCTGATAATGGTGAACTTGCCGCTACGCTATCCTTTGCTGTGTTCAAAAATCCAACTTGTTCGGCAACAAATTCAAGTCCATCAGGATTAGCGCTTGCGTAAAAACTAAGTATTGATGCAACAAATACTGAAATCAGTAAACCCATTAGCACAATTTTTTTAGTTGACATTTTAATCCTATTTTACCAACGATAATTTGAGATCTGAAGCACCGTAGACTAGGTCTTTTCTAACAGACAAGACAGCTGAAATAGTAAGTACAGTAATTATAGCTTCACCTATTCCTATGACAGAGTGAACTCCAATCATGGCGATTAAAACTTTGTCCAGAGTAATGGCAGCGGTGCCACCAAGTGCAAATTGGAGTGTAAATCCAATAGCGCTTATTGGCACACTCAAATAAGATGCAATTGCAGTTGCTGATAAAAATCCAATTCGATTTTTTGAAAATATTTTTTGTAAAAGTCTAAATATGTACCAGGCACCCAATGTTGCGAGCACAGCCATAATGAAAACGTTTAGTCCGATTGCAGTTAATCCACCGTCTGCAAAAACTAATGCCTGCACAATTAAAACCACAGTTACTGCGAGCACCCCTGCCCATGGGCCAATTAAAATTGCCGCTAAAGCTCCCCCAATCAAATGTCCACTTGTTCCTGCGGCAACTGGAAAGTTGATCATTTGCATTGCAAAAATAAACACTGCTGCTAGTCCAGCTAATGGTGCAACTTTTTCATCTAGTTGATTTTTGGCTCCTCGCAATGCTAAGAACACAAAAAAAGCAGAAATTGCCAAAAAAAGTATTGAAACCGGGGCATTAATAAATCCATCTGGGATGTGCAATTGCGGAATCTTCATTTAGCTCCCAGGGGTAAGTATTGAACATCTTATGCTATTGCAAATACTTTGCAATAAGGTCATCTGACCCATTTGTCCCCAATGTGACCAAAGTGACACCTGATTTCAGAAGATTTTGCCCATAAAAGGTTGTGCAAACCATCACAACGTGTCACCCTTGTAGTGGGGAAACTAATTGGAGGTATTAAACATGGACTGGCGTCATAAATCAGCTTGTCGCGATGAAGATCCTGAGTTATTTTTCCCTATAGGTAACACTGGGCCTGCTGTTTTCCAAATAGAAGCAGCGAAAAAAGTCTGTAAAACCTGCACCGTGGTCGAACCATGCTTGCAATGGGCTTTGGAAACAGGTCAAGATTCAGGCGTTT
>Ga0315909_10006068_pt1 | contig 13734 bp, 11 predicted proteins | sample LakEriMetagenome_11_FD_203527 | JGI IMG/M metagenome (GOLD analysis project Ga0315909, IMG submission 203527) | Freshwater fungal communities from buoy surface, Lake Erie, Ohio, United States - Buoy 2 MA125 | ecosystem: Environmental > Aquatic > Freshwater > Lake | place: USA: Lake Erie, Ohio...
TGTACCACATCAATATTCCTCATCGTCAAGGTCAATTTCTTCTTCATCCTCATAGCCATCTAATTCCTTTAACATCGATTTGATAGCGTCATCGAGGGTTGAATCCATACCAATTAAACCATTTAAAACATCTTCGTCAACATCGTGATCTACTAAGAAATCAACAAAATGATTTGCCGCAGTTTCTAAATTTTTTGTCGGGATATATTCTTTAAACAAATCCCATGTTTCGATAATGAGTTGTTCATCCATGATAGTTATGCTTCCTCTGTTTGTTCATCAGCAACGTACTGTGTGTTAACTGAATTATTATAGTTAGCCATAATTACATCTAAACCGTTCTTTTCGTTTCTTTCCCATGCTTTTCTGAATTGTTTGATTATTTCACCATCAGGAGTAATATAAGAAAGTGAATTACCGTCTTTCTTTAATAGTCCTTTAGATTCAAACATATCAACTAATCCACTATAAGGGTTCATACCAGTCTCATAAGGAATTTTAACTTGTACACTTTCAAAGGGTTTAGCATAACGAGTTTTCATAACCTTACAAGCTGCACGTATTCCACGCACTTCTGTAATTTTATTACCATCGTCATCTTCTTTAAGTTTGAGCTTTTTCATAGCAACAACAATACTTGACGCATAGATAAACCCTTGACCACCTGAGATCTTATCGTCCGGATCAAACATGTCTTGACTTGCATATGTGTGATTAGTTGCTATTAGTCCAACATTATGACTACCAAACATATTAACACAATTACGAACCAACGCCGTAAGAGCTTTAGGCTTTCTACCCATATCACCTTTAAGATCTCCTGCTTCAAATTGATTAACATCTGTAGGTGTCAATAACATTCCAAGACTATCTACAACAAATAAAACTTTGGGACGATCTTCCATTGTTTTATATTCTTTCATGAACTCGTTAATAGTCTTAGCAACGTCGTCAATCATTGCTATGTTAAGTTTAAGAAGTTTATCTTCATTAGTATCAACACCTAAATCGTGTAACCATTTTTCATCCAGTGCATTTTCTGTATCAATTAAAACTACATAAATGCCTTGTTCTTGTGCATGACGCACAAGGTTGCCAGAACAGATAAAACTTTTACCTGCTCCACTTTCTCCCGCAAATACCGTAACTTTTCCTAGTGGGACTCCTCTTTTAAAATCACCACTGATCAAATAGTTTAATGCATAGTTTCCGGTACTAATCCAGTCTGTAGGATCGTTAAAACCAACACCAAGCCCGTCAATAGACTTAGTGAGGGTTTTACGAAACTTAGACACATCAAATGCCTTAGCCATTCGTAAACCCTCCTAAATTAGTTGTCTTTGTTTTGTTGGCGAGCTCTAATAGCCGCAAGGATATCTTGAGCACGTTCACTACTAGAAGATTTATTTTCTGTTTTTTCAGAAGTATCTTCTACAGTGGATTCCTTATTTGAAATTACCTTAGGGGTAACAACTTCTACAGTAGTATCAACTTCAATATCATTGTTTGAAGATGATGTACTACCAGTAACTCCAGCAGGTTTGAAATATTGTCCCCACTTATCCATATCAAACGCTTCGCCATCTACAGATGCTTCAAACATCTGTTTGATAACTTTTAGTTCAACATCAGTTGGCTTCTTAGGTAGGAAGTCCTTAAGATTGAACAAGCCATGTTCTTTAATGGCGGATTGTTCAAAATCAGTTAATGCACGTTCTCTACGGCCCCATTTACTGGTACTGTAGTCTGCATAACCACCTTTAGTTGTTTTGATAATTTTAAAGTCCAAACCACGAACATAATCGGTTGGAAGTTCTTCAATCTCATTATCCATCAAAGCACCTTTGATGATATTGAAAATTTGTGGACCAATAATAAATCTACGAATAGGATTCGCAGGAGTTTTTTCTTCAGCGATTGGATTAGGATCTTGAACAAATCCTTGGAAAACATATGATTTCTTTTTCCAATACTTACGACCCATGTCTTCTAAACTTTTATCTTTAAACCAAGGACGTACCTCGGATAGAATTGGACATGTTTCTCCCCACATTTCCATACAAGGAACTTGTACAGTTACAGGACGTGAATCTGTTTGACCTTTAATGCCAGCGAATGGCAATTTGATCATGGCACGTTCTGCCCAAAAGAATGTGTTACTAGGATCGTTGTCTGGAAGAAAACGGACAATTGCTTCTTTACCTTCGTCCATGTTCCAGTGTGGATAGATGGCATTATCGCCACCGCCTGATGATCCGCCCGATTGGCGGTTGTTTTGTTCTTGAAGTTTTGCTCTAATTTCAGCCAAAGTTGCCATAATTTTTTCTCCTTATATGTGCCTTTGTTTTGCCTTAGTTTGTCTGTGCAACTACACAAACAAAAAACGCATACATAATAGTATGCGTTTTTATTTAGTCTGTCAAGTATTTTGATAGACTTATTTCATACCTGCTAATTTTTTTATTCTAGCAAATTCGGAATTACCTTCATCTACAGAAGATAAATCTTCACCAGTTACTGGTTCCATGTCGCCGTCGCCGTCTAGGTCAGCGTTTTTCAAACCTTTCTCTTTGGCAAGTCTTACTTGATTACCAAAGTAATTTCCCTCAGCTGGTTTTTTCATTCCGCTTAATACTTTTAATTCTTCAAAAGCATCTCTTTCCACTCTTTGTTCATTCATACTTCTGCAGAGCATTTCGGCAACTTTTTCATATCTATCGCCAAACTCTTTTCCTACCTTTAGTGCCACTGCTTTTTCACCTAATGGGAAATTGCCTTCCTCTGCATTGAAAAAACTCATAATAAATTCTGCGATCTCTTTAGTTTTAGATTTGTTATTATCTTCGTCATTAACTTCATCTAACCCTGTACCAAAACCACTGGTATCTTGTTTAATACCGCCAGACTTGGCTTTATTCCTTAAGTTAGCAAGGAATGAAGCGTCATCTTCTTCATCATTTGAAGAAACCCCTTTCAATTCAGCATCAATATCCTTGTCGCTCATTGCTGGTTTTTTCTCTTTAGGTTCTGGAGACTGTGTAATCCTATCCCATGCAGCCATTGCCTGATCATCGTTGACTCCGAAAAATGGCAATGTATTAAAAAATTCTTGTTCGACTTCTGAAGGATCAATTTCGCCTGATTTAATTTTAGTGGCTACTGCCATAATAAAATCTCTAGCCATTTGTTTTTCTTCTGGGGTTTGGTCTTCATTTCCTTCCAACTTTAATTGATTAAATCTATCATCGCCTGGTCTCTTAAAGCCGCCACCGCCCATGCCACCACCACCGCCCATGCCGCCACCACCAGTCATTCTACCGGTAGCACTTCCGCTGCCAACTTTATTTGTCAATGAGGCCGGAGGATCAAATAATGAAGCCTTTACATCACCTCTTGCCAGCTGTTTCAATGGATCGCCAATGTCTCTTGCAATTTTTTGAACAAAAGTTTTTGGTTCTGCTTGGCGGTCTGCTAATCTTTTTTCTGCAGCGTCAGCACGTTGTTGTATTTGCATTGAACGGACTTTAGCGTCCATCTCTAATTCTTTTGGATGGGGGACTTCGTTTTCCGCTATTCCTTGCGTTTCGTGTAGACTATCCCAAACTAATTCGTGTAATAAATCACCATGTTCATCTCTTAGCTGTTCTAACTCACTATCATTCATTTCAGTTCCATCTGTAAAACTACCTGCACTAAAATATGAGTCACTGAAGTCAGGTGAGTCTCTAGTATCAATTCCATCAACTTCTAAGCTGCTTAGATCAACTTCTTTTCCGTTGATAACAATTCCTTGTTCTGTGCCTTCTTGGACATCTTGTTCTAATCCCAATGCTCCATGAACTTCTGGCTCATATTGGCTCAAATATTCAATTACTATGTCTTTAGAATCTGTATCGGGCCCTGCAGTTTCTGCAAGTTCAGCAAGTTCCTTTTTAAAATTCTCAGGAAGTTTTAAACCAATTTCCTCTAAAGCACCCACAGTATTTTCACCATTGTTACCTAAAGGAAAATGCTCGCTAACTAATTCTTTTAGGCTATCAAGTTTTTCTGGAGTTAATTTGGTTTCAATTAACGTGTCGGCCCAATTTTCAAACATTTCTTCTGGACCAATTTTAGCATCGCCATGTTCTTCTATTTTAGATGTGTCAAGCCCTTCCGAACTAACAGTTTCTAAATCGACTCCTTCTTCTTGCATAATGGAATAAAGTAAAGGAAATACACTTGCAATATCTTCTTTAAAATTCTTTACGGTAAATTTATCTCTGTATTCTTTGATAGTAACTTCATCTATTAATGGTTCGTTATCTGAGGAACCTAATTCAATTTTTTGTTTAAAAGATTCATAATGATGTTGTTTTTGTAATCTATGCATTAGCTCTTTTATATTCTGTAACTTTACATTTGCTCGATCCACTATGTGGTTAGTTTCACTATTCATCAGGTCTTCTTTATAAACATATTGTTTGAAGGATGATAACTGAGCTATTTGCTCGCTGAGTTGAATGATTTCTTGACCTACGGGGTCGTGTGGTACTCCGCCGTTAGCCACATGACGCTGCATAGCTTTTGCGCCTGACAAATGTTGGAAAGGATATTTGAATCTCTCGCCTGATGCGTTTTCAATAAAGAGACTTTCAATATTTCTACTTCTCGCTCCTGGAATATTCTCATCAACCTTTTTCTTGTGCCTTATAATTAACCGTGTTCTTTCCAAGCCTTCTAGTGGCATATAACTAGTTCTGCTGGTACCTCTAATTGATGATTCATTCATGACTGATTCCTTATTAGCAAGATATGTATAATCTCTTTTATCTAAATTTGTTTTTGTGATATCTCTAGTATCAAAACTCATTAATCTTTTCATAGCAAATTTTCTCATCTCTCTGAGAAATTTAAACCATGTCCTAGAAGTAAGATCGTCGACGTTTTCTAATATATTTCTACTAAAATATAATTTTAAGCTACCTGGCTCATTTATACTGATGCTAACTGTACCTAAGTTTACAGTTTCAAACACTGCATCGAAGTCAAAGAATCTGCCTTTGGTAGCTTCAAATGTAGGTTGCCCAGTTTCGTCGCCCATCTCCATTTTGGGAAATCTGCTACGGATTTTATAGAAAAGGTCTTGTGCAATGATGTCTTGATTAATCATGTTAATATTTATGCTTTTTAACTCATCAATATGGGCATGGGCATAACGATTTCTTCCCCGTGTCTAAGTAAATCGTACACAGAAGGATCCCAATCGCTTAGAACACCCAACATTCTAACGGACAATAGCAAACTCATTACTAGGTCATCTGATTCCCCACTTTTGGCTGCAAAAGTAGTTCCCCGGGCAATAAATGCTTTGAGTTGCGATATTAGAACTTTACTGTTTATTTTGATGGTATTAGTTTCTATTAATTGTTTTAGTTTTGAGCAGGCTGCTATTTTGGAATTATGTGTGGTATTGAACCCTTTACGGAACTTGCGTACATGTCCTTTACGTATAGGTTCACTTAAAAATAACCCTTGTATGTTTTCTTCGCCTAACTCATTTATAGCCACTAATGCAGCTTCGCCTAGGGTATTATTTTCTACGCTGTAGTATATTTTGGGCGACCCTGCAACTTGCTCTGCTTGTTCACTGATATACTTGCAAATTTCTTTGAGAATACGAACCTGTTGTTGTACTGGAGTATTATTATGTTGCCATTCTGCTACCTGCGCCATGCCAGGTAATTCAAAAACTTCAATAGCAGCATAATCTCCGCCTGTGCCTAGACTAGGATCTAAACTAATCAAATAAGTCTTATCTTTTTTGATTCTATCATACCATCTAGTTTGACCCATTTTCATTATTGGTTCAACACCCTTCATTTCACTGAGTGTTATACTGTTGATAAGTGTTTCATCAAATATAATGAACTCGCACTCATGTTCTCTACGGAATCTTTCTTCACCAATCCTGCTTCTTTCTTGATTGGCCCACTCTTCATCCCTTTCTGGGTGTTCACTCCAATGTGCCTTAAAAGGATGGAATCCGTTGATGCCTACATCATTTTCATTACCATACTCATCAAATTGTTTATTTGCTTCAGTCCATATGATAGCAAATTGATCTTCATCACTGTTTGGTGTTGATGTGATAATAGCTTTACCACCTGTGGCCAAAGTAGGAGAGATAGAAGTCCAGAATTCAGTGGCGATGTTTGGCGGCACAAATGCGAACTCATCACAGTATAGTAATGAAATACTCATACCACGACCTGTATTACCTGTAGTAGTAGCACTTACTATTCGACTACCATTATCAAATTCTACACTACCTTTGTTATATGATGTAACACCTGCACGTAAAAAATCAGGACATAATTCATAAGCGTATCGAATACGCTGCATAATTTCTTGAGCACCAGTATATTTGTGTGCAGCGATTAATATAGTGCTGTCAGGAATAAACATGGCATACCATAACAAATATCCAGCTGCTGTGGTAGTTTTGCCTGTTTGTCTAGGCATCATGTTTACATTAAATCTGTAATGATGATAGCTATACAATAATCTAGTTTGAAATTCAAAAGGTTCAAACAACATTTGCCCGCGTGTAGGATGTTGTATGTAAAAGAAATTTCGTATAAAATATTCCGGACCAGTCACAGGATCACTACATTTGGCAAGATGACTGATTTCTTCTTCAGACCACCGCTGCCTAACGTGTGCTTTTTTAACTAATACGCCTTCTAGACTTTTTCCCATAAAATACAGAGACCTGCATAATGCAGGTCTCGATCTCCTTCAACCTTAAAAATATTTATTATTGATTTTTAAAGGCCTCATAGGCTTTGAATAATCCTTTGTAGACATCGCTCTGTTCCTTCAAGCCCTGCTCTTTAACTAAAGGATTGCTGGCACTTTGATATGGAGTTGTTGCCATATCGGCTGCTGAAACCTTGTTGATAACGTGTGCCATGCTATCTGGATCATATGGTTGTTCAGTGACTTCTGGGCTGTTATCATATGTTTCTTCCATGGAACATTCTGACATGCCATGTAAAGGACATTCCATACCTTCGGGGGTATGATTGCAACTGTCCGGTGATGATATTTGTGCTGTTAGTACAGGATCAGATTTCATGACCATTGGATCTCTTTCATTTGGCATCATATCAGAACTAACAGGTCTTACCCCTGCTAGTGTCATTATACTTTGTAGCATACTTGCTACTTCTTCTCCACTGCCTGCCGAAGCAGAAATATTTAGAGAAGATGGTTGATTTGTATTCATTATTGTTCCTCCGCATTCGGACAAATCTGTAGATTCAGTTAATGTTTTTATTTCTTTTGCTTTAATTATGCCTGCAATATTATCTCGTTGTGTTATTGAACGCTGACCTGTTAGTTTCATAATTTCAGAAATTTCTCTAATGAAATCTTCTTTTTTGTCATCGCCACCTAATGGCTCATCAGGTAATACATACTCTCCATCTGCTGCTGGTGCATTTTGTTGAGTGTTTGCATCAGATGCAGCAGGTGCAGCAGGTGCATTTTGTTGAGTGTTTGCATTTGGCGTTGTAGAATCTTTTTTAGCACTCCAAAGATCACCAAGTCTATCTTTAGATCTTGACAAAAATCCTTTAACATCCCAAGGATCATCCCCAGTTAGATAATCATATGCACCATAACCTAATGCTCCAGTAGTAATTTTATTATCCTTAGCAGTTTTAAATACTTTGCTCAATGTTCCTGGTGGCGGCGCATCAGTTGCAGCGGCTGTTGTTCCAGCATCTGCTGTTGTATTTGCTGTATTTGCTGCACCAGGAGCTGCTGCTGGACTTCTGTCCATTTGTCTAATTCTTGCAATAACTTCAGGATCTGTTGTTCCATATCTCATACGTCTCCATGCGTCTGCAACATCACCAGCCTTGTCTAGTATTCCAGGTTTTTGTGTATCAGTTGCAGCCGACGCGGTGCTAGATGCTGTGTTATCCGCAGCCGCTGTTGATGGAATTACTGTGTTATCTGCAGCCGATGCAGTGCTAGATGCTGTATTGTCTGCTGCTGCCGCTGTTGATGGAATTACTGTGTTATCTGCAGCCGACGCGGTGCTAGATGCTGTATTGTCTGCTGCTGCCGCTGCTGGTGTTGCTGGCAATACTGGATTATTAGTATCAGTATTATCAGTATCTGTACCTTTTTTCGTTGATTTCTTGTTGCTTGATGATTTTCCACCGTCTGATTTCTTGTTGCTTGATGATTTTCCACCGTCTGATTTTTTATTGCTACTTGACTTTTTATTTCCTGGCGCAGTTGCATCTGACTTAGGCTGTAATAACGCAGGCTTCTGTTGTTGAGTAGTTGTAGGCGGCACACGATTTGAAGTAGTTGGTGGGTCAAAAAAGTCTGCATCATCAACGTATGGATCTCTTCTTTGTCTTTGATTTGCTAGATCAGATAATGTATCGTCTTTTTTTCCAGTAAAAAGGTCTCTCCATTTTTGCAGTGTAGATCTTTCTGGAGAAAATATGCTGGGAGTACCTGTTTCAGGATTTATGACTCTCTGCGTGTCAGCCGCGGCGTCAGAAGATTTTCCTAGTTTAAACCAATCTTTCAAACCTTCTTCTAATTCATATAATTTCATAATTATTGTCCTAATTTATACTTTGATAACATGAGTATTTGATTCAAATCTTCTCTTATCTTGTCATGTGTTTCAGGCATCATACCATAATCGCCAGTGAAATTGCCCAAGGCATCAACATTTGACATTTGGCGTTCTATGTCTTTTTTACTTCTTGGCTTATTCATTTGGTCATTGACCCAATCAGCTGCTTCAAGACTTCCGCTGGCTATGGCTAGAGCAATGTCAGCTGGAATAGAAACAGGCCAAGTTGCAGGTATTAGTGTAGCAGCTCCAGAAACTCCCAGTCCTAGATTAGTAACACCTTTGGCATTTTTAATCCATTTTCCGACTTTGTCTCCTTTGGCTGCTGCGATATCGGCATCTTCAAAATCATTTATAGAATTAAATGCACTGTATACCCCTGCGGCTGGTCCACCAAATTTTAAAGCAGTACGAGATACTGGATTGTTAACTACTTTTTTAGATGCACTTTTTACTGGCTCTGGAATAGCTTTAGAAACTTTGTCTATTATATCAGAACCGATAGTAGTTTTAGGTGCTTGTTTATTAGCTCTATTATCTATAGTTGCAGTAGCAGAATTTTCTAAAATTTCATTTACTAACAAATCTAATCTTAGAGCCAATTCTTCTTGTAGTTTTCCAGAAGCCATTCTTTTTCCAACTTCTTCTCTTGCGTCAGGATCAGTTTGCGACAAATGTCTCAAATCGTCAAAACTAAGTTTTGAATAATCATTTTTAGCTGGTTCCTGTTGTGGGTTAGATGAATCATTTGCAGTCTGGCTAGCAACCTGTGAACTGCCATTACCATTACTAGCAGTAGAATCACTTTGTGTAGCTGGTGCCGATGATTGTGAGTTAGATGAATTATTTGAAGTCTGGGTAGCAACCTGTGAACCGCCATTACCATTACTAGCAGTAGAATCACTTCGTGTAGCTGGTTGTTCCTTGCCTCTATAAACATTTGGATGAGTAGTGACAAAATCTTTTCTACCTGAAATATCAATTCCGTAAATTTTATTAGTATCAGGATTAATAGCTGTATTATAACTTCCTAAAGGATTACCATTAGCATCTTTGAATGTGCTATTGTTCTTGTCGTAAGTGACACCTGGATGGGCGGCTAAAAATGCAGCAACTTCCGCATCTATTTCTCTTTCCCGAGCAGCAGCAGTTTCAGCCTCAGCTCTTCTCGTAGCGTCATCAGAACGTTGGATCCCATATTTTTTATCTTGCTCTATTTGATCAAGTCTCTCTCGTTCTAGACGAGCTTGACGTTGGGCATCTGTCTCGTCTGGTTCTCCTGTATCTGAACCAGTACCACTTGATACACTACTCGATGAGGAACTTGTAGAAGTATTAATTTCACCTTTTTTAGCTTTTGATAACAACGCTAAATTTGCCTTTGCGCTGCCTGCTTCATAACCTGGCCCTAATACTCTAGTAACAAATTCTGGATTTCTTCTATCAGCTTTTGATACTCCGTATTTTTGTAAAGCAGTTCCTACTACACCGTCTTTTGGTAGTTGTCTAGATGAAGTATTTGCAGCAGGTGGATTTGGTTGAGTGTTTGCATTAGATGCAGCAGATGCATTTGGTTGAGTGTTTGCATTAGATGCAGCAGATGCATTTGGTTGAGTGTTTGCATTAGATGCAGCAGATGCATTTGGTTGAGTGTTTGCATCAGATGCAGCAGGTGCATCTAAAGTTTTTTTATGTTCGGTTCTAGCACTGTCTAACGCCTTACTTATTTTTTGTAAGTCGCCTTCTTTAGTATCAGTACTTGCAACTGCTTTTCTATACTTGTTCTGCAATCTGACAACTTTTTGTGCCGAAGCAGGTAAAGAATTATATATTTCTTCTTGAGTATCTGGTCTAAGATTAAAATATAATGATGGTTCCAGGGCAACAGCTTTTTTCCTATCATCAATATATTCTTGTCTGGTAACTTTTTTTTCTACTACAGGCTCACCTGGTTTTTTATTTTGCTGTAGATCAGTTTTAGGACCTTGCGTATCCTTGTTTATTGGCTCATCTTTTTCCTGAGGCGGAATCATTGAAGTTCCTGACCGTGCCTGCATAGTCTGCGGAGACGCTGATACTTGTTGATTTTTTAAAGTATCTAATTGCTTTTGTAAATCAACAGCCAATTGTTTTGTTTCTTGATCTGTATTATTAGGAGTAGTAACTGTACTTGGACTATTAGACGTAGGAGTCATTGAAGGCTGTTGCCCTGGAACCTTATTAGTAGGTGCAGCAGTTGACGTTTGTGATTGCTTTGACAGCTTTTCCAGTTCCGCCAACTTAGCAGATATAGCCTTTAAATCCATAATTACTTGCCTTTAGGAATTTTTAAACCTTGTTCTTTGGCTCTTTCTTTAGAAGCCTTAGCTAAGTCTTTAAGAAGATTTTCATTGAACTTGTCGCCAAAGTAATCCTCAACTTTTACTTTAGATGCTTCTTTATATTCAGAGTCACTCAATAGTGCAGTTTTTTTATCGCTGTCTTTATCGACATTTTGATATTCTTCTGTTGGTTCAAAAGGATTTCTTACTACAACATGGTCAGCACCTAATTTAATATTGTTGCAGATATATTCATGTAATTCATATTGTGTCACTGGGTACGCCAAAGTAACATCATAGATATTAACACTAGTGTTTCTTAGTTTAGGAAAATCCAATGGCAGAGATTGAATTGGGGTAGTACTGTTTTTAGCGAAGTTTTCTACCTTATATTTTTCTAAGGCAGTTTTTAATATAGTCTGTTGATCTTCAGAAATATCGCCAGCGATCTTGACTTTGAACAGATATTTCTTTTTATCAAAAGATTCTGTAATATATTCTTTAAAAGTTTTCATTTTTGGATCCTTTGATTTATTTATCAATGTTTTTTAACTTTTGTAGCAGGCTATTACGGTCAGAAACAATAAAGGCCCGGCCTTCAACTACACTACCGTCATCCACATCATCTCTATCTTGATCTAATTTCTGCTTTTTCAGCTGCAATTCTATCATCTTTAGCTTTTTATCTATCTTAGCAGATTTAGCATCTATAGCATTTTTCAATGCAGACTGCGCTACTTCAAATATCCTAGCACCATATCTAGCTTCAACATTCATGCCCAAATCCATAAGATCATCATATGCATCTGTAGCTTTTTGAGCCAGAGTGTCTAATTCAGAGTCACTGAGGTCGCCCAATCCTTTTACTTGAGGAAGAGCTGCTGATATTTTATCAAATTCTTCAATAGTTCTGATACGCTCTTCTGATTCCTTCTCAATAGTCTTTGGATCTATAATCTCCTGGGATATCATAGATTCATTTTTTGGAGGAAGATCTAATAGTTCTTCTAATTTTTTAGTCATCTTTTCTTTCCATTATGAAAAATGTCGTTTTCATTAATTATCCTAAATACGATACCGTTCTGTTTACACCATGCTCCAGCAGCAGCCCATTTGGCTTGATTTTTCACATACTGCATCTGATTGTATGGATTTTTGCCTACCCTCTCTTTTAACATTTGATTAGAAGGTTTTATCTCTACTAGTTCTGTTCTTTTCTTTCCGTGTCTATCTTCATATTGTATTAGAAAATCTGGAACATATACAGTTTGTCTACCAGTAGTGGGATCTAAATAAGGTATCTTTACTCCTTCGCTGGCCCAGTTAGTTATATTGGGATGACTGTCACACATTTGCATGAAATGCCATTCCCAACTGCTTCTATATAAAGGTTCATGATTCCCTACATATTTGTCAGGATTTTTTAGAAGAAATCTACCTTTAGAAAATTTTGCTAAACTCATGCTACAATATTTCTCATTATGATTTCGGTAGTTTCAACTTTTTTAATAGATCCTAGTGTACTTGTTTTGGCTCTATTAAAATTCAAAATGCTTAATAAAAAATCATTTAACTGTTGATCATTATATGATGACAATGCTTCTAAAATCTCTTGGGATGTATAATTACTTTGCTTGGCTGTTTTTAAAATTAAGTAGGTAATATTTTTTGCACTTTCAGATTGGAATCCTCTTTGCTCAAAAAACCCTCGCATAACGTCAATATTGCCAACATCTAATTCTGTAGGTTTAGTATAATAATTATCAAAGTATTGTATAACTTTTGATTCACTTGAAGTATTAGATTTACTTGGTAAGTTAGAATAATTTGTTGCCATTTAAATTTCCTTAAGCTCTAGAAACAGGAACTGTGTTAGACCCATCAGGAGTACCTGCAGTATTTGTATTGATCGCAGAGTTATTAGGATTAAATTCAGGCGATACTTGTCTACTAACTGCTTCAGTATTATTTGAACCATCATTAGGTCTATTAACATTTAACCCTTGTACAGCGCCATTACTAGTGCTGCTTTGGTTTGTTATGGTAACGCTATTTATGAAAGTTTCTTCTACTTGTTTTCTAGCTAAATCAACATCAAGATTACTAGCATTACTAATAAGCCTCGCACTTCTAAATAAAAGAGCTAACGCTTGTCTTTGATCTAGATTTTGGTTTTGTTGAGCATCTGTGATATCAGCATACAATGTTGTTCCGTCTTGTATTAATCCACCAGGACCATACAATCCATTTTGTGTCTTACCAAAAATCCCGCCTATTGGGCTAGGGTCTAAATCATAATGTAGATCAGTCCATCCATCAGGGTTAAATCTAGTAACTTTACCAGAGCCAAAATAAACTCCTTCATATTCAAAAGTGACATTATGAGTTAGTAAATTTTTACTGTCAGAAGCTAAAGTATCCATGTTCCAAGATCTAATTTTTGGATTAATCAATGTATGTAAAAAGAAATCTTTTCTACTTAACTGATATATTTCTATAGATCTTATCAACTGTTCTTTCATAGTTGTGTCTAGACCATAACGTGCAGGATCAGTTGTATCAACATATGAACCATTCGGTGTTGCTCTTGCATTTAATTGTTGTTGCGAAACAGGTGCAGGTTTTTCATATCTGTTTACTGGATTCACAGGTAATATACCTGGCGTTGCATTGCTGCCTGCATAATAACTATCTGAAGAATAATACTGATAGTACATCTGCCAAAATTCTCTGACCAATCCTCGATTATCATCATGCAATACCATG
>Ga0315909_10006070_pt1 | contig 13731 bp, 11 predicted proteins | sample LakEriMetagenome_11_FD_203527 | JGI IMG/M metagenome (GOLD analysis project Ga0315909, IMG submission 203527) | Freshwater fungal communities from buoy surface, Lake Erie, Ohio, United States - Buoy 2 MA125 | ecosystem: Environmental > Aquatic > Freshwater > Lake | place: USA: Lake Erie, Ohio...
AGTATTCTGGAACTGCGGAACAAAGAGCTGAGTTTGAAAAAAGATTTGACCAGCAGGTTGAAAAACTTCTTAATGAAAAAGGAGTGATGAAACTTGCTAAGATTGAGAACGGCAGATTTGTAGTTCCTGGAGTGGAACGAATGTCTGATAGTGTAATCGATATTAGAAGAAAGGTTCAACAACTTAACAAAGATGCTCTTGGTAACCTCTCAGAAGATGACTTGAGAATGATTAACATGAACATCATGACTAAATCAATGATGGTGTTCAAGAACTGGATACCTCGATTGGTTGATGTTCGTCTAGGCCAGTTTAAATACAACTCTGCATCAGATGCTTATGAGTGGGGAAGAATGAGAATGATTTTCTCATTCCTAGGTGAAAACCTAACCACAAACATGAAAGGTTTAATGGGTCTACTATCTGGTAATCAGGATGGAATAGAAATCATCAGAAAAGCATTTGAGAAAAAGAAACTTGAACATTTTGAACAAACTGGAGGAGAAATCCTTGAACTTGATGAAACAATGTTCATAGACCTAGTTAGAGAAAATGTTAGGGCATTTGCTTACGATGCAGCTGTGACACTAATTGTCTTTGCAATGGCAGCAGCCCTAAAGGCTTATCTACCAGATGATGAAGATGAGCGTGTGAAGAACCAATACAAGTTTGTAGTGAAAGCTGCTGACAAGTTGAAAGATGAATTGTTATATTTCTGGAATCCCACTTCAGCAGCATCACTTCTAAAAAGTGGAATATTCCCATCACTATCATTGATTGAAAATGGTAGTAAGGCAATTGGTAAATTCTTAGAAGAAATGTTTGCAATAGGAACTGGTAATACAGAGCTTGAAGAAGATACAAAAGTGATCAAGTATATCATGAGAACTTTCCCAATCTCAAATCAAATTGTTGGATATCTACCAATGTTCTATGCGGATCTTGCAAAGGATCTAGGAATACAAATGCAGTCCAATTACGGAGTTAGATAATGTATTGATAAATAACTCAATAATCACTAGTTTTACATAACTACAAAAAGTAAAGAAAGCCTAGGGACAATACTGTTTCTAGGTTTTACTTTTTGAAAACATAACAAGAATATGGCAGAAGCATATTGCGGATCTGAACCTTGCCCATTATTATTGAACTCCACCTGTGTGTTCTACACAGGAGAGAGTCTTCTTTACATAGGTGTACAAACTAATGACACTCTTGAGGCAATCATTGTAAAGATTAATCAAGCATTCCAAAATACTGGAATTGGATACGCATTTACAAATGGTGTGATACAGCCTACACCATCTCAGCCTGTACAACTGGGTGGTGCATTGATACAGAACACCACTATTGGTGGAAACTTCACGCTAACTTTTTCTGGAAACGTTCAAGCTGCTAAACACATCACCACTGGTGGGACATCTTCTCAATTTGTAAAAGGAGATGGTACATTGGATCCAACAGCATACCAACCAGCTGGTAACTACATCACAGGCTTGTCTGGAGATGGAACAGCTTCTGGTCCTGGTGTAGCAGCTCTAACGCTTAGCACAGTAAACTTTGCCCCTGGTACATTTGGTAATGGTAACACCATTCCAATTGTCACTGTAAATAACAAAGGATTAGTAACAAACATCACTCCTGTTCCTGTAACAATCCCACCTCTACCATTATCATTCATTGGTGATGTTGTTGGTTCTGGTTTCACAGGAAGCAACATCACTCTCTTATTACAGAATGTTAACCCAAATCCTTACAATACCATTACACCACTAAAGTTTACAGTGAATGGTAAAGGATTGGTTACGTCTGCTTCTCCAATAACAGCTTCTGACATTGTAAATATTCTTGGTTACTATCCAGGAACTAGTGGTACAGCAGGTAGTAGTGGTACATCTGGTACAAGCGGTACCACAGGTACAAGCGGTACCACTGGAACTAGTGGAACTAGTGGTAGTAGTGGATCAAGCGGAACAAGTGGTACAACAGGATCTAGTGGTAGTTCAGGCACGAGCGGTACAACAGGTACTTCTGGATCGAGTGGTACTTCAGGTACTTCAGGAATAGATGGAACAAGTGGTACGAGTGGTACGAGCGGTACCACTGGCACTAGTGGTTCTTCTGGTACGTCAGGTACTACAGGAACTTCAGGTACGTCTGGTACTTCTGGAAGTGCAGGTACTAGTGGAACAAGTGGAACAAGTGGAACAAGTGGTACAACAGGTACCTCTGGCACCTCTGGGACAAGTGGCACCTCTGCTACAAGTGGTAGTTCTGGAACAGCAGGAACTACTGGTACATCTGGAACATCTGGTGTAAGTGGTGACAAATATAGAACAACATCAACATCAACTTTCACTCTTGGTAATAGTGGAACTATTACAGTGGGAACAGGGCTAGCTTACACTCCTGCACAATCTATTATTGTTGTATATGATACTAACAATTTCCAAGAATGTGAAATAATATCATATAACTCAATTACAGGAGAACTTGTATTTGGAACACCCACTAGAACAGTTGGTTCTGGAACTTATTCTACATGGACTATTAACCTAGATGGTGCTAGTGGTGGAGACGGTTCTTCTGGTACTAGTGGTACTAGTGGCACTTCAGCTACTTCTGGAACAAGTGGAACTACAGGTACTTCTGGTACAACTGGTACGAGTGGTACTTCAGGTAGTAGTGGTACGACAGGGACAAGTGGTACTAGTGGAAGCTCTGGTACATCAGGCACATCAGGCACCACTGGTACTAGTGGTACTACTGGAACTTCTGGAACCACTGGTACTAGTGGTACTACTGGAACTAGCGGTACTTCTGGGACCACTGGATCATCAGGTACAAGTGGTACTACAGGAACGAGTGGAACATCAGGATCTACATTTTTATATAAAGGAACTTCTACTACATGTATAACTTTACCTTTATCTTTGTGTACAACAACTACTAGTTCAAGTACAACCACTACTACTAGTTCAAGTACAACCACCACCACTACTACTAGTGAACCAACCACAACTACTACCACGACTACTACAGCACTTTTGTGCTATGAGTATGAGTATGTTAACAATAGTGGATTGACAATAGATGTGAATGGTACTCTTTGTGCAGGAGGTGCGTACAGCCAACCAGTAGCACCAGCAGGGGAAGGTACTACATCTTGTTTACAACAATTGTCACAAGCAACAATAGATGCTTATGCAGCACAGGGAATGATACTTACATTAGGGCCATCTTGTACATAAGAAGCATAATGCTAAAACTTTAAATAAAATAATAATGAGTTGTCCAACTTCTCCATATTGCGATTTAACAATTAACATATCTCCTGGACTAGCATATGGTCCAGGGGACTTCTTAATGTTATATTGTGATAATTGTAATTATATAAACGGTAAAGTTATATCTTACAACTTCTCTACAGGAGAGTTAGTAATTTCTCCAATTACATTTGTAGGAAGTGGTGAATGTTGCAATTGGACAGTTAATTTATCTGGAGCTCCTGGAGTTGATGGAACAAGCGGTACTTCTGGTAGCAGTGGTACAACTGGAACGTCTGGCACTTCTGGTAGTAGTGGTACTTCAGGTACATCTGGTACAAGTGGAACAGATGGTACTTCAGGATCTTCTGGTACCTCTGGGTCATCTGGTACTGATGGTACAGGAGGTACATCTGGCACAAGTGGTTCAACAGGTACAAGTGGTAGTTCTGGAACTTCAGGTACATCAGCTACAGATGGAACTGGTGGCACTAGCGGTACATCAGGATCTACAGGTACCAGTGGTTCATCTGGCACTTCTGGTACTACAGGCACCTCTGGTTCAAGTGGAACTAGTGGAACTTCTGCAACTGATGGTACAGGTGGTACAAGCGGTACTAGCGGAACATCAGGTACGTCTGGAACTACAGGTACTAGCGGTACTTCTGCTACATCTGGAACATCTGGTACAACTGGCTCTAGCGGTACAAGTGGTACATCAGGAACTTCAGGTTCGAGTGGAACATCAGGAGCAACTGGTTCATCAGGAGAAACTGGTAGCAATGGCACAAGCGGTAGTTCAGGAACTAGTGGATCAACAGGCACTTCAGGAACTAGTGGTACTAGCGGTACAAGTGGTACTTCTGGAGTAAATGGTACATCTGGAACAAGTGGTACGTCTGGAACTAGTGGTACAAGTGGTGTCAATGGTACCTCTGGAACTTCTGGAGCAACTGGTAGTAATGGAACAAGTGGTACATCAGGTACCAGCGGTACTTCGGGAGTCAATGGTACATCAGGAACAAGTGGTACTTCTGGAACATCTGGCGTGAATGGAACAAGCGGTACATCTGGCACGAGTGGTACTAGTGGTACTTCAGGAACGTCTGGAACAACTCCCGTTAACCAAGTTACTGGTACAGGTACAATCGGAACAATTCCTGTTTTTACTGGAAGCACAACTATTGGGGATAGTATCATACAATCAAATGCTACTCAAGTAAACATTGTTGGAAATGGCTCTCAATTACTTTTTGATTCTTTGGGTCAAAGTAAATCTGGAGGAATTCAATACACAAATGATTTTGAATTATTAATAAATAACAGTAGAGGGACTGGAAGTGCTATTTTTCTAGGGAATAATAATTTAGATTTTAACACCAACACATCTGGAAATCCTAGAATTAGAATTACTAGCGGAGGAAATATTTTAGTTGGAACAACCGCAGACAACGGATTTAAGTTTCAAGTAAATGGTGGAGTAGCTATTACTAATTCTATTGGGGGCTTTAGTGCATCCAACTATTTGCAAATTGAAGGAGCAACAGCCAACAATACTAATTATCCTGGGATTTCATTTAAGGGTGGGACACTTGCTACAACATATCCTAATATTGCATTAACAAATGGAGGGCTTGGTTTATCTATAAATAACGGAACTGCAACAGCATACAATACCCCTGCCCAAATAAACCTAAATAATGGGGTTATAAATTTTCTTACAGGAAATAATGCAGCAGCAACAGAGCGAATGACCATTACCTCAGACGGAAACGTAGGGATTGGTACATTACCAAATTCTAAGTTTGAAATTCGAGGTAGTACTTCGTCTCCACAGTTTAGAATATCACGGTCTGAACAAACAAATCAAGGACTTACTATACAAGCAGGGGGTGGTGTAACTCTTTTTGATTCTTATGATGGAACCGATACTGTTTTTGGTAGCTATACATTTAATTCTACAAAAGGTACTAATACAGTTACCAGAATGAGAATTGATGGTTCAGGCAACGTAGGGATTGGGGTAAGTAATCCGCAAAGTATACTTCATATAGCTGGAGCATTAACATTTACAGAGTCAAGTTTTCCAACTGTTCGTTTAAACCAAATAGTAAGTGCTCATTCTGATGGTTCATCACCAAATAATAATTTACGATTTTTGGTAAGCAATGGAAGCGGAACTATCGCTGAACGAATGAGAATTAATGGTTCAGGCAACTTACTGATTGGAACGACAAGTGATAATGGAAATAGGTTGCAGGTGAGTGGTAACGCTACGATTAACGGAAGTGGAAATACATTACTTGTTAATTCAGATAATAATTCTCTTGCTTTAGGTGTAGGATTTCAAGGTGTTACAAGTGGATATATAGGAGGAATTAGTTCAGCATTATATGGTTATTCAACTAACGGAGGATATGTTCTTTTGAATGCTTCCTCTGTATGGGTCGCAGCTTCTGACGTAAAAAGAAAGCGAAACTTTGAGTCTTATGAGCTTGGATTAAATGCAATCATAGGTTTAAAGCCTAAGCTTTATAACATGGATTTCCAAGAAGATGGAGATGAAAAGCAAGTTGGTTTGGTAGCTCAAGAGGTTAGAGAATTCATTCCTCTAGCATACGAGGAAAACAATGGTTTTATAGGATTGAATTACAATGCAATTATTGTAACAATGGTCAAGGCAATTCAACAACAACAAGAACAAATACAAGAACTAAAAAACAAGTTATCATGAAAACAATCGAAGCAGTCTCAATATGGGACAACGGACAAACAGTAGAGGCAACTATTTTAAATGCATATTGCATTAATGACAATCTAAGTACCTCAGGAACATTTTACTATTCTCTATTGAGCAATAGTTCACAACAGCTTGCTCAAGGTAATCTGACTATGACTGGAGAAGTATATCAAGGATGGGAAACAAATGAGTATGCCTATGACTGGATTGCTCAGCAACTCAATCTAACTATTACAGGTGACTATGTACCACCTGTACCAACTACTACTAGTACCACAACACAAGTTCCAACAACTAGTACAACAACCACAACAACAGGGGTTTAACAGAAGACATGTTAATTTTAACTAAACAAGTTAGAATAATAAAAACTAAATGTATATTTGTTAAAAACCAAAAAGTATGAAATTCAAACTATTTCAAATGTTTGACCTCGAGCTAGAAATTGCTGGAGGTAAAAGAGAAGACTTCTCTATTGTAGGACTTCTTAACGAAAACATCAGCTTCAAGACCAAATATCTTCTACAACGTGTGCTAAAAAAGATTGGTGAGGAGAAAGAGCAATATCTTGCTTCTGAGAAAGCGTTATTTACTAGTCTTGGTGCTGTAGAGAAAGATGGTGCCCTTGTCATTGAAAACACATTAGAGGATGGTTCTCCAAATCCAGTAATCCAAAAGTTGATTGAGGAAAGAACCCAACTCATGAGTGTAGAAGTGGATGCTGGTGATTTAGATTTCAAAATCGAAGACTTTGATTTTAAATCAGAATCAACCTATCCATTGTTCATGTTGATTGCTTTCGATTAAGGCTATAACATCCCCACTTGTTATGCTGGACTGGCATTCATATTGTCTGTCAGTTCCAGCATGAACGGGACACCAGTCCCAACTCTTATCAAACTTATACTTGGGACTATTCCAACATCCACTACATACATTCTTCTTAACAGGACGTATGCATGAAAACTCATGTCCTTCCTCTGTGAAGTTTGCTATCATTATCACAGGCTTGTTCATTGCCCATGCTAGCCATGACAGTCCACTAGATAGTCCTATAAAGAACTCACTGTAGCTTATAGCATCCATTGCGCTCTGCAATGATTTATCTTCTAGTGGTTCACAATTCTTAAATGGATTTTCTTCTAACGAGACATTAATCACTCTGTAATCTTTTCCATGCAGATAGTGTATTAACTCCTGCCAAGCCTCTCTAGTCCAGAACTTACAACCAGCCGTTGAGTTAGTGGCTATTGTAACAATTTTACCATCAAATATGTTACAAGGTGTATAGGATATACGTGGTCTAATCTCTTCATATTTGAGCCCTAAGATGTTTGTAGCAGCTTTCTGTAGAGGAATGGTGTTTGGCAGGACAGGCTCCTTAGCACTGTCATAAAACCATCCTATAGAGTACATAGCAATGATGTTATTCACCACTGTTCCAGGAGCAACAAACTCAATCTCTGGATAGACATCTTCAAACAAGAAGTTCTTGAACGTACTGAGGATCACATGACAGTTGTGCTTCTTTCTAAACTCTTCTACATACGGAATCCATGCTATGTTATCTCCCAGAGAAGAACTTTCAAACGATATGTAGACACGTTGATTGCTAAGATCAAACTTGTAATCATACACTAGAACGTTATTCTCCCAAACTTTTATCTTCCATGCTGTGAACCATTCTCTTGAGAGCCTCACCCAATGGTTTGTTTTTATTACATCCTCATAGAGACAAATGTCGTTTTCATCATAGAACTTTGTCGCATAGTTTTTATTTGACCTACCAGTGATTTCTAGGAATGGCTGCTTGACAAAGTTGACATCGATGTTAATCTTCTGTAGCATCATATCGTTAGTGAGCACAGTATTGTAGATGTACATCTGAGCCACCTTGAAGTTAAAGAATGCTTCACTTAATGGTTTCTTGGTTGGTGCTTTGATCGATAGAAGTTGATTCAATACATCATGTTCTTCCAGAGGTGTGATCCAACCATCAAACATTCCACAATACTGAGGGAGGTTTCTTGCTAGTATTGGTAAGCCATGACTAGCTGCTTGACGAACAACTAATGGATTGCATTCCCATGTAGAGTTGAACATGAAGATGTCACAGGCTGTCATAAACTTGTCAACATCACTACGTTCTCCCCAGACATGCACATTAGCTGGAAGATTAACCATCAATGGTTCCCAATAGTGCTTGAAGTTAATAGCTTGGTTTCCTACAAAGTGAAACTCCATGTCAGGAAGTTGTCTGGCTATCTCCACTCCTTCTCCTTGATTCTTTCCTGGTGTCCATAGTCCTACATTGAGTACATGTTTCTTCTGCGGATTCATACCAAGAGCAATCTTTTCATAAAGCTTTTCTGCTTTTGACGGAATCTTATTTTCTATTGGATATTCTAGAACAAACTTTTGAGAAGGCATTTTTCCAAATGTATCTAGATGATACTTTGTACAGAACACATAAGCATCAGGGTGATACTTCTTTTCTATGTCAGGCTTGAAATAAACATTATGACATGTCTCTACAATCTTCCAAGTTCTGTCGTTATCATAGAGCTCATTGAGAAGTTCTACAGGGAAGTTGTTGACACTATCCTCCACCATCTCCTCAATATGTACTAGATGTATATTGTGTCTCTTGATGATGTCAATGAGCTCCATCTTGTTATCCACAAGTGTGTAGACCTTTGTAGCAAGCTTCTTGATTTCATTCTTCTGGACAACGTATTCATCGCTGTGATTGGAATACTCCACAACAATAATCTCTGCATCAAATTCTCCAAGAGCTTGTATTCTCTTGAGTAGCACTGATGGCATACCACCTGTTGATAGATGTGGGGCTAAGAATAGTATTTTTAGGTTGTTGTGTTGGTTGACAACCTCACGCATTTCTTTCATTTTGTCAACCCGTTTCTCACCATGTATAACAAGAACGTTTTCCTTACATTCAGGAATTCTTTGCCACTCTTTTATGAAATATGTTTGTTTGAAAAACTTGTATTTATTGTACAAACCATCTGTCTCTTCTACAGAACCATTCATGTATAAATAAGGAAGCCCATCAACATAGTTGTATTTCCACAACAGCACATTGAGGAGAGTTTCTTCATGATAGGGGGCATACAATTCTCTGTCCTTAATAATCTTTGGATGCTTGGACATTTGTTTCCATTCAGCAATGAAAGGTAAAGATGGTTGTCCAGCAATAAATAAGTTTGTAGTTCTGTAACACGTTCTTACAGATTGATCTACGCCAAAGAGTTTACATGCATCGTACTCTGTTGTACCTGTCATATCATCTCTGGTCTCACACGCACCTCTACCATCATAGAACATCCAGTCATAGATTCCTTCTGTAGCAAGTACATAAGGCTCTCCATGATACATGTGGAATATTCTATCCAGGTATTCAGTGGCTATAGAGTCACTATCAACATACACAACTGTATCTGCATAATTGAGAAGAGCATCTTCAATGATTGCTATGCGCTCAACAAGGATGTTGTAGATATCAGCCTTATCACGCTTGATGTAGAAGTTACCAGTTAAGTCCTTATCATAAAGATTGTTATCAGTCAAATCTATATGCCAGGGAATAATTGTAGCATTTTTGTTTATATATATATTACTTGTGGAAAATGCTACACCCCCCATTAAGTAGACCAAAACTGGCACATCACTCACTGCTGTGATGGAGAGAGCACACTGCTCTAGCGTTGGTAGATATGCTTCTGTTCCATATAGAACATAGGCTTTTCGCATCTTCTGCATATAGTTATTTCTTCTTTACAAACCAGCTTCCAAAAAATTCATTGGTGATGTATGCATTTAAACCTGTTTCCTTACAGAACTCCTCTACAGCTGGATTGACACCAAACATTCCAAAGTATCCATTCTCATTCCAGATGTGCTTGTCGATACCATTCTTATCAAACTTAGGATCATTCCACCAGTCCATCTTGATGTAGTCGTGTCCACACAACCATCCACCTTTCTTCACCTTGGGCCACCATAAAGCAATGTCTTGCTTGACAAATGCATATGCGTGATTAGCATCGATGTATGCAAAGTCCAAACTCTCGTCAGCAAAGATATCTGCACCTACCTCAGAGGTAGCTCTGATCATGACACCTCTATCCTCAAGACCTTGAATGTTGTTCATTGCATCTTTGAAGACACCGTGTTCAAAGTTTGCATGGTTACTAGAATCAACATACTCATCTCCCAGTGGTCGCCACACATCAAGCATGTATAGGGTACCATTCCACATCGTTAGGACTTCTTTGGACAGTTCACCTTTGAAGGTTCCCACCTCAATCCCTTTACCATTAGGTATTTGACCCAACATTTCTCTAAGAAACTCAAGTCTGTTTTTTTCAATCTCTATCATTTTTAAAATTTATACAACCTTTCTCTGCAAATTTTTCAAAATTTAATTCATTAATAGAAAACAATTTTGATATTGTTTGAACTCCCTCAAAAATTTCAACAAGAATTGAATCTCCCAGAATCACCTGTTGATAGTAGTATCCATTAGGTGGAATACTCCTTCGATCGCTTCCATTTATTTTAAAATTGATTTCTATTGGATTGTCTGGAGAGTTGGAAATCCACAAAAAATACCTTTCCTCATTATAGTCTTTGATGATCTCTGCTCTGTGGTGATTCGCTATAATGTTAATTTTGCTATTATCCAAAACTTCCAAACTTGATTGATTTATGATTAAGCATTGATCCTCATAGTATTTGAAACTTTCATAGAAAATATCCTCAAGTGTTGGATGAACATTGTACTTTCTAATGTCGTCAGCTTTAGCTGGGAGTTGTGCATTTTTTAAAAAGAAATATGGCTTACCTCCAAACATCAGAGATTCATATCTTGGATTATGTTCTGAGTCAATTTTAAAAAATGTCATTTCTTTTTCATCAATGAGCATTTTTGATGAAAGATGAATCAACTTATCAACATCCTGTGGAGAAATAATGTTGTCGCTTTCCATGTAGTAAAAAAATCCATAACCTAAAATTTCCAAAAGTGCTATAGAGTTTTTCATGTTCCTAGTAACAGGAACAATGTGACCTCTTCCATTAATTTGTAAAGAGAATACATTACAGCGATACCAGTAAACAGGAGTGAGATCAACAGGCTCTAGAACATTCTCTTTATCGTAGACATAATAGTCTGCAAGTTCCACAATGTATGGAGGTAATGCTTTGTGAGATGCTAAAAAAATATCCCAACCAAATCTCTTAACACTGTTAATGCAAGAGATGAGCATGCTTTCTGTAGTTTTATCAGTAGGGAATGTCCCTATGACAATGGCCTTCTTCATGAATTAAATATACGAACTTTTGGTAGTTATCAATACATGTTCTAAATTTACTACTATTCGCCAGAATTGAATAAAAACGTCCAACTAAAAACTCCACAGCACACCTCCACAGGGGTGTGCTTTGTTGTTTCAATCCATTGTAAATGAATCCTAGCATGGCAACTGACTTGTATCAGCAGCAAATTAATAACGAATTAAAGAGTATGGACCAGCGTCTTTATGACTTGGAAGAGAAAATGTCTTCTATTGATGGAAAACTTACGCAAGTGGTGGATGCAATTCTGGGCAATCCTCTAACAAAGTCTGGTGGGTTTGTGGATAAGATTGAAATACTAGAGGAAAAGATAATTCTAATGGAAAAGAAAATAGAAAAGCAAGAAGAATTTAGAAGAAGAATTACATGGACAATTGGAATAGTCATAGCGATAGCAGCAGTGCTACAATATGTGTCTGGAATAATGTCCAACATCAATCAATAAATAATGAAGAACTTATCCAAAGAAGAGTTGCTAAGCAGAATGGAAGCGATCAATCGTAGTAATGCGATTATCTACTTCGATCTCAATGGATTCATTCTTGGAATGAATACAATATTCTTGAAAGCAATGGGCTATGGTGAGGAAGAGCATGACAAGCTAATAGGCAAACATCACAGCATATTTGTCAGCTATGAATACTCAAAGTCTGATGATTACACTAAGTTTTGGGAAACGCTCAAAGCTGGAAAGTTTTTTGAAGGTGAATTTGAAAGGCGCAAGATAGATGGCAGTCCCATTTACTTGCAAGCAACTTACAATCCTATTTTTAATGAGATCGGTGTTATCACTAAAATAATGAAGATAGCAACCGACATTACTGAAACCGTTAACAGCAAAAACAAAATTGGTGAACTATCCAAGAGCTTGCAGGTAGAGTTAGACAACTCAAATAAACTTAGGTTGGCAATAGAGATTGAAAAGGACGCAGCTGTTAATGATTTAGATGCAACAATAAAGAAGAGTCAAAACGAGTTGATTAAGGTGATTGTAAAATCTGCCTTGTTCGTAATCATGAGCGTAGGATTTATCACCACCATAATGTACTCCTTTGCTATTCTATCAAACAAAGACACACAGATCATTGGCTCAACGTGGAGCAACATGTTCTCAGTGCTATTAACTAATGCGTTTTCAATAGTGGGAACCATTATGGGAATTAAATACGCAACATCAGAAGATAAAAAATCAAAAGAATGAAAATTAGCGCACACCTAAACCTAGCAGAAATTACCAGAAGCGACACTGCTAAACGTAATGGCATAGATAATACGCCAACCGCAGAGCATTTGGAAAACTTTAAGCTATTAGCAGACAAGGTTTTTGAGCCTATTCGTTTGCATTTTAATGGTCCAATATTTATAAGCTCTGGGTACAGAAGCAAGGAGCTGAATTCGTTCATTAAGGGGAGTTTGTCCAGCCAGCATTGCAAGGGTCAAGCCATTGATATTGACATGGATGGTGGCAATGGAGATGTAACTAATAGAATGGTTTTTGATTTTATTAAAAACAAACTTGATTTTGATCAACTCATTTGGGAGTTTGGTACAGACTTTAATCCTGACTGGGTTCATGTTAGCTATGCTAAAGGAGCAAACAGAAAGCAAATTCTAAAAGCTGTTAGAACTGGTGGTAAAACATCCTATCAAGCATTCAAATGAAACAATTCATAAAAGATTTATTCAATGACAATAACAGCATTAATGAAAAGGCTTTGGTTGGGTTCATTGCTTTCTTCATGATGGTGGCTTCTCTTGTCGTAGACTTAACTTCAGGTTTGCTCGGCAAGCAGCTTATTATTAATGAATTCATATTTGATGGATTCATGGTGATTACACTAGGGGCATTTGGTATAGCTTCTGTAGATAAATGGATTAATAAAACAAAAAACAATAGTGTTGATGAATAATAAATAATTATTTATAAATTCACACTGTTGAAAATGAATTAGTTATGGCAAAAACAAAAGTTGCAGCTGAATCAAGGAAGATATCTTTTGGAAAAAGGAGAAATGGAAAAGCTGCTAATCTCAATACACCAAAGGGTAAGAAGGTTAGTAAATATAGAGGACAAGGGAAAAGATGAAGCCTGTTACATCTTATACTGAAGATGGACTGAAAGTTTGCAGCGATTGTAAAATTGCTAAATCAAAAGATTGTTACTACTCTAATTCTCGTAAATGGGATGGGATAACTAACATTTGTAAAACTTGTAATTGTAAAAGAGATAAACTTAAAGATAAGGAAAAGGAAAAGGTTAGAAGAAGACTCAAGTACTTAAAATATAAGGATAGAGAAATTCAAAGAGATTCAGCTTACAAAAAGAATCGAGAAGAATTAGATCCATCA
>Ga0315909_10006071_pt1 | contig 13729 bp, 27 predicted proteins | sample LakEriMetagenome_11_FD_203527 | JGI IMG/M metagenome (GOLD analysis project Ga0315909, IMG submission 203527) | Freshwater fungal communities from buoy surface, Lake Erie, Ohio, United States - Buoy 2 MA125 | ecosystem: Environmental > Aquatic > Freshwater > Lake | place: USA: Lake Erie, Ohio...
ATTATAGCCCGCCTCCAGCGCCACGAGAGCGGCATCCAGAGCCTCTTGCTGATAGGGTCGCAGTTGCATGGCAGTGCCTCAGTTATCGGTTATGATTGGGCCATATCTCTATCTGGCCCACTTCGCAAGCAGCACGGTCTCACTTTCGTCACGACGCTGCACCGTGGCGATGATGCCGTCGCTGTAAAACGACTGATATGGCGTCATGTCGACTAACGGAAAGCACCAATTCCACACTCTGGTGGCGTGCGGGCATCGTGCTATGATTTTCCAATTCTGAGCCAAATCATTGACGCTCTGCGCCTCTTCCTGCGTGGATATGACCGGCCCGGCACTCAATCCAATATTGTTCATTATCTCTTTTCCGTTGGTTTAATACGACCGATAGTGATGTTGTTGTCCGCGCGAATGTCTTTGTTGCTCCAGCACCAGCACTCGCCATCCGCCTGAAACACGACCCACATCAGATCATGTTCGAGACCATAATCAATCACCAGTTGCGCCATGCCTTTGCCGATGGGCGTCGTCATCGGAATTGGCGGGTTGAGTTGTAAGATCATGGCTTCACCTCCAAGGCTGCGCGGGCAATCGCCTCATTCCACGCATCCACATCAGCAGCAGTCGGATTCACTAAAACTACTTTTATGTGTCCGATGATAGTAGTGGCACAGATGATGGGCGCGCTCACAACAGGGGCGTCAAGTTCGCTCATGGCTTCACTCCCGGCGCTGCTGCGAGCATGGCTTCCCAAATTCCAATCACGGCACGCCCGCCGCTCTCATCATAGCCAGCGCGCAGCATCTCCCTTGTCGGCTCAACAGGCACAACCGCCCAGCCTGCCGCGCGGATGGCGGCGAGGACGTTGTGAGCATTGCAGATAAGGTCGATGTGGCAAAATTTATTATCACACGACAAATTTCCGCAGCAAATGCCTTTTGCCATCCATTGAACTAATTCATCTTCGTCTTTTGCTGGTTCGCTCATTCCACTATCCCCCAATGGCTGATGCTGGCAGGCTCTGCTGTCCCCGGCTCCCACCAGCGCAGCATGGACTTGATTGCTCTCGGTAGTTCCATATCAGCATTGTAAAGGCGCATGTGATAAGGGCTTTGATTTCGGTGGTAATGCAATATATTAATTTCTTGTTCTAATTTATTGACTACTTGCTCCATCAGGGGGCGCACCTGCTCAAGTTTCACACGCATCGCTATTAACTGTTTAGCCTGCTGGCGCAGGTTCTCAGTGGTGCCCTCGATGTAATTGGCGGCGTCATCCAGCAGGGCGACATGGCTGATCAGGGCCTCCGGGCTGTTTGCTAGGGTGCGCAGGCCGGTGATCATGTCGGGGATTGGGCGCATTTTGTTCACTGTCTCATCTCCTTCCGATTTTTTGTGTTTGTGTAAATTCTGAGAGCCTCGGCCCGGGCCTGCTCGGCAGGTATGCCGCGCGATCTGAATGATTCGGTCATGCGGATCACGGTGTCGGGCACCTCGTCGGTCATTTTTGGCTCGCTCATTCTGCGCTCTCCTCTCGCAGGGCATCGGTCAGCACGCGTGTGGCGTCCATAAAAACTTGCATGGCGCGCGCATACGAACCATTGCTATATGCCATGTCATCGCTTTGCTCGACGGCGAGCACAGCATCTAGGGCGGCACCGACCTTGGCGCGCAAGGTGTCGATGTCAGGTTTAGGGGGCTTTTCTACAGTCACTGGGCGGTCTCCTCGCGTTTGCGGTACATGACTACTCTGACGATGCCGAGAGCCTCCAGTATGGCTCTGCCGGGCTCACAGCGGGAATGCAGGACGTTGCTCACATAAGGGGACGATATGCCGTGAGCGTCGGCCCACTTCTTCTGGCCACCGGCTGCCTTGCATGCGTCTGTCAGCAGACGACAGACGTCGACATGGTCAATGTAATAGGTGGTCATTTAGCCGCTGCCTTTTTGCGGAGGCGCTTCACAACTCGGTCGGCTTTTGCGGACACCCGTTGAAGAACAGCCATGAGTTCAATTAGCTTTTCTGGCGCGGCCTTCTCGTCCCAATCGACCGCATTTCGGATGGATTGGTTCAAAAGGTTCTCAAATGTTTCGGTAATGGTCCAGCTCGTTGCTTCGTCATCTCCGCAGATTACATATGGAACACCATCGCCTACACAGCCATCTATGAAGTTTTTGCGCAGGTCTTGGCGTATTTCCTTTGCGAAAGCTCTGGCCGCCTTCTTGCCGTAATTATCGGCGGCGTGTGTGTCGTCGAGCCAATCATATGCGTCCTTAAAGATTTCGCGCTTGGCCATTGTTTTATGCTCCTACCTTAGCTTTAACGCGCAGAGTCGTGACGACGGTCTGGCGCGTGCATTCGACGACCTGATCGGGCGTCAGGTATTTCTGGGCGGTCTTGGCGTCGAACGTCGCGCGCTCGCTGAGAGCGATCACCACGTCAGCGTAATCGCCCGTCACGCGCTCGAGGCCGGTCGAGATGATCTGCTCGCGCAGCGCCTTGACTTGCGCCTCGATCTCTTTGAGACGCTCGCTCAGCGTGCTGTAGCGATCAGCGAGGGAAAGATTATCAAGCATTTTAGGTCTCCGAGTTATGAGTTATCCGGGCGATCTGCCCTGAGACGTCTTTTATAATCCCAGCACACGGCGCGCAATAGAATTTTTCAAAAATTATTCAGTCTCTGGCATCAATAGGCCACCCACGGCGAGATGCAGGCCCAGCGCTACGGCAGACGATGCGGGCACGCTGGCATAACCCACTTGTGCTTCGGTCTCGTATACGAGCAGCAGTACCGACGGATCGCGCGACAGAACCTCTTCCAGCGCCTTGCGGGCAAAAACGGCAATCGAGCAATCGTCGGGGTCAATGCGTTCGACTTTTGCCGTTTTCTTCATGATGCTCGTCCTGCCTGCACACGCACTCGGTGCTTACCAGCAATCTCTTGGCCGCGAAACCAGGCGACGCCACTGATCACTTCGCACAATTCAGGTGGCATGAGTTCCCCATTGCGGTATGTCAGCACGGCAAAGCCGGGGGTCCAAAGCCGGGTGTTACCCTGCATGTAGCCAAAGCAAGGCCATGTCAGTTCGGCCAGCATGCCGCACTGCACGCCCCACCGACGCCCGCGCATGTCCACAGTTGGCACGGACTGGAGAGCATGCGAATCGCCGCTGATAAAATTAACGCCTGATTTGGTAGTGTTGTTGTAGCCCGCGTGAATGCCGCCATGGAACCGATGCATGACCACTGAGTCATTCAAATCAAGGCGGTGGCACATCTGCCAATCGGGAAATTGCCCGGCAAAATCAAACCCCTCGACGCCTTCAAACATCGCCGCATTCAACGCCAGATATTTATCGAATCTGTCGTCATGATTGCCTCGCACCCACCAGCGCAAGGCCTTTGGCGCGCATCCCATAATGTCATCAAGATGTTGTTTTGCGGCTTCGAGTTCGTCTTTGACTTTGATCCTGCGGTTCCATCCGATTGGGTCATGCCTGCTGGGCTCGCCCATATCCACCAAATCACCCACGCTTAGGATGATGTCTGGCTTGATGGCCGGGATTGCTCGCAGCAGTGCTTCGTGGGCGAGGCTGCGGGGCTGGTGCAAGCTCGTCCAATGAGCATCCGAAAACGCAACAACCGTGGCATTGGGGTGCCTCACCCGCTCGGTCAGTTCGCATTCCGGCGGATTATCAGGATCGTATGCCACGGCCTGCCGGTGCATTTTTCGCACGTCGGGCTTGTGGAAACGGCTGAGCGCGGCCTCGTATTGATTGGCTGCCGTCTTGTTGCTCATCGGCGGGTTGAAGGATCGCGCCGCTGCGGTGACATTTCCGTGGATGGCGACGGCGGTATAGACCGCCTCGATGTCGGTCCATTTATACGCGGGCTGCGCCATAGGGCTGGAACCTCCGGTCAGAAACGCGCCGTCAAGACGCGTCTCTGTGGATAACCATCAATTGGCAAAAAATCTAGTCAATCATCATATTATCGTTATGCGTCATCCTCGGTGTCAAGTTCGGCAATCGCGGCAAGCTCTTGCACCAGGGCGCTGGCTTCGACCCGCAGTGCGCTGGCCAGGTAGTGCTTGGCGAGTACTTCTCGCCCATACGCCATGTGCTCGGCGGCGATGGCCTGCAGCATCAGCGAGACGTGGGCATCCAAGGCATCGGGGATGCCGGGGTGGCAGTGGCTTGCTCGGGCAATGTCCATCGCCAGTGCGCTGGCCTGATCCCGCACCGCCTCGGAAAATTTGAGGTATTGCGCGTTGACCGGCGGGGCGATCATTTTTCGAAAACTGCTCATCACAAAAACTCCGCAACCATGGTGACGTATTGCAGATCGTGCCGGGCACTGTTGTCATCGCCCTGCGAGCGGTGCGTCAGGTACTCGGCCAGGGTCGAGAGCACTTCCCGGGCAAGCTCCGGGTTTTCGTGCGTTTTGCGGGCAATGGCTTTGACCTGGGCGGCCATCTCGAGGTCGACAAGGTGCATAGGTAGGGGCTTATCCATTAGTTTCTTCCTTTGTCGTTGCGAGGTAGGTGGCTTTGCCGCCCGCGCCCAGGCGGCTTTTGCGGCAAAATTCGATCGGGCCGACAAACGCGCATTTGATTTGCAGGACGCGCATCATGGTCATGGTCGTGGCGCGCCAGGTCCGAGGGCGCTCGTGCTTGCTCAGGTAGATCGCGGCGGCGATAGCCTCGACTGGCACCTCCTCGCCGCAGCGTTGGGCGAGGTAGCGCACCGCACGATCCTCGTGCGGGGTGAATAGCAAGTGCAGCTTGAGCGGGGCGCTCTCGGTTATGTCGGTCATTCTGCGGCGGCCTCCAATGCTTCGACAATGCTCGCCAGTTCCAAATTATCCAGCGCGCTGATCAATTCGGTAAGGCCATCGGTAGCCTCTCCCATGCTGCGGATCGCGGCTTCCATCGATTGGCCGCGCTCATTGGCCTGAGCATTTTCTGATAGGGCGTCAAAAGCGTCTTGTTCTTCCTCCATAACGCCTTCGATCTCATCCTTCAGCGTATAAAAATCGTCGACGAGGGCTGTGATTTCCTCAAGCTGCTCTTCGATTTCCACTAGGCGTCTGGCGACGGTGTTCAGAATTTTGCGGCGTAATTTGTTCATTGTCGTGTCCTTTATCGGTTGCTGAGCTGCATGGTGGCATCTGCCGCGATGTGCGGCGATGGTACAGGGTAAAGGGGCTTGCGCTCGTAGGGTTTGCGGGCAGGCTGCCACGGCGGGGCATCGGCAATCTCGTGCATGTGCCAGCCTTGCACCATGCGCGCGGCGATCTTGTCGATGATCTCCATGGACGCCAAGGGGTGCTGCTTGCGCAGCTTCTTGACCGTCTTAGCCACCACGATGTCGCACCACTGCTGGGGGCCTTCCTGGAGGGCCTGACGGGTCAGGGGCGGCAGGTTGTCGTAAGCATCCCACCGGGCATTCGGCTTGTGGCGGGTGAATCGGGTGCGGCCATTGCTCATGATGCGCGCCCCTGCTGGATGATGGCGTTGAGTGCTTTGATACCGCGCTGAAAAACGGCATCGCCGTTGATTTCGCAATTGGTGACGAAATTGTCGATCCGGCCACGCAGCGGTGCCAACGCGGTCTCGAGGGTGGCGGCGACCTCGCCCACCAAGTCGTCGCTGTTGCAGCCACCGGCGATGTCGGCGTGCTGGTCCCAGACGTCGTTGAGCAGGTTGCACAGGCTCTCCAGGCGCTGCGCGGCGGCGACAAAACGCTCGGCGGGCGTCTCGTCGTGCTCGGCGGCGTAGGGGCTGGCAGGGTGATTGGCGCGGAAGTTGTCGGGATAGGGCATCGGAGTTCTCCAGTTATTGAGTTTGGTGGGTGGTGAAGTAGGGCCAAACCTAGGGGGTAGGTTCGGCCCTGTTGGGGTTAGGCTGCGGCTTGAAGCCGCTGGGTGAGGTTGATGATGCTGTTCTCGTAAATCTCGACCAGCGCGGTGTCGCGCAGGTCCGGGGAGTAGCGCATCTCACGGGCCAGAGCCTCGTGGGTCTCGTTGAGGGCTTGGGTCAGGCGCTTGGTGAGTTCGGTCTTGGTCATCTGAGTTATCCTTTCTGGGGCGTCATTGCCTGGAACCGGTGTAGACCCCGGCTCCGAAAAAGAAAAGAGCCTTTTACGAAATTCGTAAAAATTATTTTTGGGCTCAGGCCCCCGCTTGCAGGGTGGCGACGAGTGCCTCGGCTTCGCGCTGGGCACGGGCAAAGGCGCACCTGTCGGTCTTGCCGACGCTCACCGCGCCGCTGCGCCAGACGATGCGGCGCACGCCACGGGCGCGCTCCGAGATCATGGCAGGGCGGGTTCCGGGCTCGATCTCGAGCACCGCGACATTGCGGTAGCGGCCAAACTGGCGGGCCTTGCCAGAAACTTTGGCGCTGCTGGTCATGACGATAAATTCGCTGGGGGTGGTCTGGGTCATCTGCGTTATCCGTTCTGGGTTAGGGTTAGGCGGTTGCGAGCAGCGAGCGTGCCATTGCCATAACGGCGGTCTTTGCCTCGACCTCTTCGTCGGTCATGAACAGGTCAGTGAGGTAATCGCCAGTGGCCGGGCGTGCAGGCGAAACGTCGACGATCTTGAAGCCGCGAGCATCGAGTGCTGCGATAACCTCGGCATCGGTCATTTCGCGCGTGGTTTCGATCATCTTAGGGTCAACGCCTGTAGCACCGCAGCGGAAGCACTCGCCGCCATTGCGGTGCTGAAAAGCGGCGATGCGGCCAGCGCCACCGCAGCGGCTGCAAGGGCGGGCGGTGTATTCGGTGACGGTGGTGGTCATGGTTCAAGCCTCCGCTTTAGCGATGGCAGTGCGGGCGATGCTGGCCATGACGTGGGCGATGGGCGATCCATCGTCGTTCATCACGATGTTTCGAAGCGCCGCCAGCAAATCGGGCGCGGCTGCGATTAGCTTGGCTTGCTCCAGGGCGTTTGCGTCGGTCATCTGAGTTATCCTGTTCTGTGCGGCGTGATTGCCTGAAACCTGTGTACCGGCAGGCGATAAAAAAGAAAAGTGCTTTTCGACGAATTTCGAAAAAAAAATTATATGAATTTCGAATGCGCGAGTTAGTGCGCGATTCGCGCATTCGATTCGCGCATTCGATCCGCAGCACATGTGACGCTGGTTGCTGGAGGCGTTTCCGGCACAAGCCGGAACGCCGCAGGCAACGAAGTGTCTAGGACGTCAGTCACAATAATATATGAAATTCGAATGCGCGGTTTTTTGGATTTCCTATAGGGCGCGCATTCGAATCCGCGCATTCGATTTGGGAAAATAGTGCTAAATTTCTGAGGGGGCGTTTGGGGCTCAGAATGGCCTCGTTTTGGGGCCTACGGTGCCCGATTCAGGGGCCGGTTTCGGGTTCCGGGGGGGGGTGAATGCGCGGATTGCATCTGTGTAATTCGCGCATTCGATTGTATGACTTTGATGGGTGTTCTGTAAACCGAAACGCCGCCCACCGGGGGGTGGACGGCGCTGCCGGGGAGTTGTCATTGCCGGACACCATGTCAGGCGCGACGAGGCTATCATTGCCGCTTGATGCGATGCAAGGGCTCGCGATATGATGGGGCATGCCAGACATTAAAATGATAACGCGACGAACTGCGGGGGCTCAGCCGGTTGCGCGTGCTCGATGCGATGAAATTGGAATTGATTCGGTCTGCGACATGATCGTCTCTGGCGTCACGATGACGCAAATATCTGATGAGATGGGTGTCAGTCTGAATCGATTACTTACTTGGATCGAAGATGATCCCGCGCGCTCCGCGCGTGCGCGCGAAGCTAGAGTGAGGTCTGCGCGTTTTTGGGACGAGAAAGCCGCCCGCGTTATTGAAGCCGCGCCCGACAAGTTTGAGTTAGAGCGGGCGCGTGAGCTTGCGCATCACTATCGATGGCGCGCGAAGGCCATCGCGCCGCGCGATTACGGCGACAAGGTCACGCAGGAACATACCGGTGCCGGTGGCGGTCCCATCGCCATTGCCGCTGTTGATCTGCGGAACCTCACCGATGCCGAACTTGAGAACATGCAGATGCTGATGGTTAAGGCGTCGGGCTCAACGTGACCAAGCCCCTGACGCCCGCTGTCATGCTCGACATGATCAAGAGGGAGAAAGAGAGGCGCGCGGCCAGCGCCAGCATGTACGAGTTCGTCAAGCAGAGCTGGCACGTCGTGGAGCCGGGCGTGCCGTTCGTGGCCTCCTGGCACATTGAGGAGATATGTGAACATTTGGAGGCAATCACGGCGGGCCAGTTGCGAAAGCTTCTTATCAACATCCCGCCGCGTCACAGCAAGAGCACGATCGTCAGCGTGATGTGGCCGATGTGGGAATGGATCGCCGACCCGGCCCACAAATATCTCTGCGCCAGCTACAGCGGCAACCTGAGCATCCGCGACAACCTGAAGGCTCGCAGGCTTATCCAATCGCCCTGGTTTCAAGAGCGGTGGGGTCATCTCATCAAGTTGAGCGGAGATCAAAACGCCAAGCAAAGGTTCGAGAACGACCGCACAGGCTACAGGCTCGCCACCAGCGTGGGTGGCACGGCCACGGGTGAGGGTGGCTCGAGGCTCATCCTCGATGACCCTCACAGCGCCCAGGAAGCGCAGAGCGACACGATTAGGTCGAGCGCCCTCGAGTGGTTCGACGCGGTGTGGTCGACCCGCCTGAATGATCCCAAGAGGGATGCCATGGTCACGATCATGCAGCGCCTGCACGAGCGCGACATCAGCGGCCACATCCTCGAGGATATTGGGGGCTGGGAGCACCTGCTCATCCCGGCTGAGTGGGATGGTGTGCGGCGCAAGACGGTGCTCGGCCCGTATGATCCGCGCCAGACCAAGGGTGAGTTGATCTGCGCCGAGCGTTTTGGCCCCAAAGAAATCACCGAACTCAAGCAGTTGCTGGGCGTGTACGGGACCGCCGGTCAGCTACAGCAAGACCCGACGCCGACGACGGGCGGCATCCTCAAGACATCTGAGATACAGCTATGGCCGTCGGACAAGCCGTTGCCTCAATTTGAATACATCTTGCAATCGTACGATTGTGCATTTACCGAGAAAACATCGGGCGATCCGACGGCTTGCACCGTCTGGGCTGTATTTACGCACCAAGGCCAGCGCAACGTGCTGCTGATCGACGCCTGGGACGAACACCTCAGTTATCCTGACCTGCGCGCCCGGGCGATCAAAGACTGGTCAACCGAGTACGGGGCGACGAGCGTGAAGGACGGCTTACGCCGCCCGCGCAAGCCGGACAGGATATTGGTCGAGGCCAAGGCCAGCGGTCAGTCGCTGTTGCAGGACCTGCGTCAGGCCCGCGTGCCTGCGGTGGGCTACAACCCGGGCATGGCTGACAAGGTCAGCCGAGCCCATCAGGCCGCCCCGACGCTGGAGCTTGGGTTCGTGTGGGTGCCTGAGTCGGGAAAGAATAGGGGTCAGCCGGTAAGCTGGGCGACCGCTTGCATCAAGCAGTTGGCCAAATTTCCCGTTGCAGAACATGACGATTACGTCGATACATTCACCCAGGCCATCTTGTTTCTCAAAAACGAAAGGTGGTTTGAGTTGCCACAGGCTCGAGAACGCGATGAGCCGCCCCAGTTTAGACGCGAGAAGGTGAACCCATATGCCGCCTAAGAAGCCAATCTGGGACAAGAAGCGCCCCTCCGACCTGGGCGAGAGCAAGGAACTCTCCCCGAAACGCAAGGCATCGGCCAAGGCCATGGCCAAGTCTGCCGGTCGACCCTACCCGAATCTGGTCGACAACATGCGGGCGGCCAAGAAGAAGTGAGCAAGCGGATCGACAAGGACGCAATGGCTTGCAACAAGCCGCGCCGCACCCCGGACCACGCGACAAAGTCGCACGTCGTCAAGGCGTGCTATGATGGTAAAGAGAAGATCATCCGGTTCGGTGAGCAGGGCGCGAGCACCGCTGGCAAGCCGAAAGAGGGTGAGAGCGAGCGCATGAAGGCCAAGCGCGCCTCATTTAAGTCGAGGCATGGCGAGAATATCGCTAAGGGTAAGAGCAGTGCCGCCTACTGGGCGGACAAGGTGAAATGGTGAGGAATCAGTAACATGGCTGAACGCAACAACGCCCCTCCCCGCATGACCGCCCTCGGCCTGCTCGAGCAGATGCGCCGGTCCAATGCTGCAAACCGAGAAGCCCCGTTTGACCCAATAGCCGCTTTTGCCCGTGAGCGGCGTGCGGGCCCCACCGCCCCGCTGTTCGGTGGCCAGCGTCAGCCACCCTTGCCGATCCCGCCGCGCCCGCCTGCCGTGATACCCCCGCCGCAGCCCCAGCGGGCCGCGCCACAGGCCGCTGCCGCACCACAGGCCCGTACCCCTGCCCAGGCACTCCCGGTGCCCCCACGGCCCCCGCAGTTGGGTGCTGACGGCAACCCCATTCCGCCCGCTGTGTTGCCGCAGGTGCCCGGTGCCGAACCTCAGCCTCTGCATGTCCGGTTCAACCCAGAGAACCCGTATGTGGCGACGGCCACGCAGATGGCCGAGCGGTATGGCCTGCCGCCCAACGTGCTGCTGTCGCTGCTGCATCAAGAGAGCCGGTTTGACCCTAATGCGGTAAGCCGGGCCGGTGCGCTGGGAATTGGACAATTGATGCCGGGCACGGCGCGCGATTTGGGCGTTGATCCTCGTGACCCGATGCAGAACATCGAGGGCAGCGCACGTTATTTGCGCCAGCAGCTTGACCGGTTTGGCGGCGACATGAATCTGGCCCTGGCGGCGTACAACGCGGGCCCTCGACGGGTGGCTGAAGCCGGTAACGCTATCCCCGACATTGCTGAGACGCGGGCGTATGTGCCGAGCGTGATGCGGAATGCTGGCATGCCCGGCTATGCCAAGGGTGGCCTCGCTGAGCTTGAGCACAAGTATGCCAAGGGCGGCCTGAACATAAGCGATGCGGAATATGACCGCCGGTTGCTTGAGCGGATGAGCCAAGACGCTCGGCGCACGTTTCGCGGCATGCGCCAGTTTGAATATCTCGACGGCCCGGCGGTTGGTCAGATGACGCGCAACAACCCCATTCCCATCGTGGTTGAATCCAATGACGGCCCTGGCGTGGGGTTGATGACACGCAGCGGGCCGGTCACCGTCACGGTTGAGACCCGCGATGGCCCGGGTGCTGGTCAGATGACACGCAACAATCCGCTGCCAATTGTGGTTGAGTCCCATGATGGCCCTGGTTCAGGTCAGATGATGCGAAGCAGGCCCGCACCGCGCGAGGAGCTGACGGCGGATCAGTTGAACGCCATGGTGCTGGACAGGCTTGCCGCGCGGTATGACGTGGCTCCTGAATCCATCATGGCCGCCGAAGCCCGCGACCGCATTGGTCGTGCCATGGGCTACGCTGAGGGTGGCCGCGTTGGTCGAGCGGTGGGGTTGATCCGCCGCGCGGTCACGCCGGAACCCGAAGCGGCGCGCATCCCATCTGAACCGACACGTTCGGTGTTCCCCGCCCCGCAACGGTTTTTTGATCCCGAAGACCGGGCGTATAAATCATCACTACAAGATTTTGAGTACGAACCCGGCGGGCGCTATTTGGAGATGCGCCGGGGTGAAACGCCACGCGACATCACCGGAGAAAGCGTCGATAACGCTAGAATTTCGGTTGGCCCAAACGGTCGTCCTTCGATGATGGTTGGTGAACCCACCGACCTGCCGACTGGTTCACCCGGCAGGGGCTCTACGGCAACCAAAACGAATTTGTTCAAGCGTTCCGCTGGTTGGAAGTGGACTGACGCACCGGAAGGATATGCTGACATTCCGACGTTGGTGTCGGTGGAAAACAGGAACCAACATTACTATGCCTTGTCGGCTGATTATCCGAGGGGTGTGGATTTGTCGCGGTATCCTGACAGCAAACAAGAACCCCGCCTGCGGCCAACCACCCAAGGCAACGTGTATCCTGGCAACCAAGTGGGTACGATCAGCGTCAGAGGCCGGGAACACCCCGTGTATGACAACATAACCGTTCGTCAGGCGGCCCCTGCTGGTATGGTGGGGGCAGCAGCCGCCTCTGGCGAAGACGACGCACCGGCCAGCCTGGAACACCTCGAGCAGAAATACTCCGAGGGTGGTGACGTCATGAGCGACGAGGAGTATGACCGCCGCCTGCTCGAGCGCATGAAGCGCGACACGGGCCGCACCACCGAGTCAACCAATGCCGAGCAGGCTCGGGCTCTACGCAGCGCAGGCTATGATGCGGCCCAGTTGGCCTCCGATATCTTCCTGCCGCAGAGCCCTCTAGATGCGGCCCTGATGGTGGCCCTGGGGCCGGGGGGTCGTATGGCCCGGCTGGCCGGTTCGACGGCTCTGATGGCGATGGAGCCGAGCGAGGCGGAAGCTGGTGGGCTGCGTCGGTTGATCCGGGCCTATCACGGCAGCCCGCACGAATTTGCAGCCGAGCGCCTTATCCGGCGTCCTGGCGGCGAAACCGAGTTCATGGTTGGTGCAACAGATCGCCTACCTGACGTGCCTGAAGGTGTGGAGGTTTTGCGCGATTATCCGTTGGGCCGGTTGCGTATGGATAAAATCGGCACGGGTGCCGGTGCTCAAGCATATACGCACGGATTGTATTTTGGTGAGGCTGAAGACACCGCTCGGCACATCCGCGACAAGCTGTCTCAACCTTCAAGTGGTCGCATTTACGAAGTCGATATTGACGCATCACCCGACAGGTTGATGGACTGGTATCTGCCGCGTTCACAACAGCCCGGTCCCGTGCAAGACGCTTTGCGTTCTCTGGGATCACGCATCCCCGAAGAAACACCGATTTATGGCGCAATGAATAGGTCTCGCAGAAACAGTTTGTTTGCCGGTGATGTGATTGGTGCTGATACAGCCACACCCGCCGAAGTTTCGGATCGTTTGCGTGAAGCCGGTATCCAAGGGCTTACCTATTTGGAGCCCGGTAGCCGCACAGCAGAAATTGCCCCGCGTTCTCGGAACTATGTGATCTATGACCCCGAGATCATCGACATCACTCGCCGCTATGCCCACGGCGGCCTCGCCCAACTTGAACACAAATATGCCGAGGGTGGCATTGTTAGCGGCGGGGCCACTCCCTATGATCCTGACGCGGTAAACGCGCTCGCCAATCAAATCGAGGCTGGATATGTCTGATACTCTCAAAGACGATGACGACGACAAGCCCGGCGAGATGATTGAACTCGATGACGAGGACAATCTTGAAGTCGAAGATACCGAAGACGGCGGCGCGATCATCCGGCTTGAGAACAACAAGGATGAGAAGCGCCACCTCGAGCACTTCGCAAACATTGTCGACGAAGTCGATCAGGCCGCGCTAGAGGACATCGTCACCGACTTGCTCGAGAAGATCGAGCGCGACAAGGAAGCCCGCGAGAAGCGGGACAAATTGTACGAGGAAGGGCTGCGCCGTACCGGGCTGGGCGACGATGCCCCCGGCGGTGCCCAGTTCAGCGGCGCAAACAAGGTTGTCCACCCGATGCTGGTGGAAGCCTGCGTGGATTTCTCCGCACGCTTCATGAAAGAAATTTTTCCGTCGAACGGGCCGGTAAAGAGCAAAATTTACGGCGAAGCGGATAAAGCCAAGCTTGAAAAGGCTGAGCGTAAAGCCGCCTTCATGAATTGGCAGACCACGCAGCAGATGCCCGAGTTCCGCAGCGAACTGGAGCAATTGAGCACGCAGCTTCCGCTCGGCGGCGGTCAATACCTCAAATTCA
>Ga0315909_10006072_pt1 | contig 13729 bp, 16 predicted proteins | sample LakEriMetagenome_11_FD_203527 | JGI IMG/M metagenome (GOLD analysis project Ga0315909, IMG submission 203527) | Freshwater fungal communities from buoy surface, Lake Erie, Ohio, United States - Buoy 2 MA125 | ecosystem: Environmental > Aquatic > Freshwater > Lake | place: USA: Lake Erie, Ohio...
CACGAACGACCCCAAGGTGCTCCTGCACAACGACTGTTTCCGCATCGCCCTTGGGTACACCAACTACGCGTCCATGGCCGACTTGGCCAAGCGCTACAAGGTGCACCGGGCGACCATCTCCTACCGCGTCAAGTGCATCCAAGAGGAACTTGGGCTTCCTCCGAGCATCTACATGCGGTCGGAGCAGACGTGCGAGAACGCCCGCGAGGGACAACTGAGACGCAAAAGATGACCATCCGACCAATCGACATAGCGACCAAGCTGAAGCTGCACAAGGCGACCATCAACACGTTCCTTCGCAACGGCATGCCACTGACGTCCATGGAGGACGCGGAGGCCTGGTATCACGCAAACATCACGCCCAAGAAGCAACGGGAGTCCGAGCCCGAGATGGCCGACGACGACCGGCATTTGGAGGAAATCATCGAGGACCAGAAGAAGCTGAAGAAGCAGTCCTTCGACGAGTACATGAAGGACCTGAAGGAGAGCAACTCCAGCCAGTCCAAGTCATACGCCACCTACGACAAAATCCTAAAGCGGCTCATCGAGCTGGAGGACCGCCTGCACAACCGCCGCATCGCGGCCAAGGAATACATCAAGACCCAGACGGCCATCGACCGCTTCGGCAAGGTGATCCTGGCAATCCGCAACGACCTCATCCAACTTGGTACCAAGCTCGCGGCCAAGGCGAACCCGGACGCCCCGCGGACGGCGCAGAAGGCCATCGAGACGGAAATCAACCGCATCCTTACCCGCATCGCCGGCATGGCCGATGAAGCCTGCGACATTATCGACGTGGCAGAGGCTCCAAAAATCATCGAGATCACGGACGACTCAACTCCCGACGAAACCCAGACCAATGAGCCAAGCGACGGCTGACCAGTTCGAACAGGCCTTGCGGTCGATGCTGGCCCCTGACCCGGACGGCGATATTGTCGAATGGCTGGAGAAGAACGTGAAGAACGTGCCCTACTCTCCGCAGCCAGGGCCTTTCCGCATCGAGTCCACTCCATACCTGGCGCCCATCCTGCGGGCCCTCCAAGACCCAGAGGTTGAACTAATCGTGGTCATGGGCAACGTGCAGTCTGGCAAGTCCATGATCCTTGAGCTCTGGTCGGCCTTCATCCCTAGCCGTACGCCTGGACCTACCCTGCTCCTGCAAGACGTGGACCTGAACGCTCAGGACTGGCAGCAGACCCGCCTGCGCCCGATATGGGAGGCAACCCCATCGACCAAGGAGCGCCTGAGCGAAGCCGGCCGAAGCAAGTGGCATACGACGATGTTCGAACGGAACACCTGCTGGGTGCTAGGGGCCGACAACGATCGAAACCTCCAGCGCCGTTCAATCCGCTTCCTAGGGGGTGACGAGTGTTGGCAGTGGAAGAAGGGTCACTTGACTGAGGCGATGGCCCGTCTGACCGCCTACAAGTGGCAGTCCAAGGCCGTGTTCGTCTCGCAAGGCGGGGTCGAGAACGACGAGTTCACTGAGTTGTTCAACAGCACCGACCGCGGCGAGTATCATTTCAACTGCGTGGCCTGCGACGCTAGGCAGCCTTTCGAGTGGAAGCAGGTAAGGTATCCCGAGGAAGCCAAGAAGGCCGGAGGCTGGGACCTGGACATGGTTCGCTCCGGCACGACCTACGAGTGTAAGTTCTGCAAGCACCGCCACCTTGACCGCAACAGCGTGCGCCAAGAGATGCTCCGCAAGGCCGAGTACGTGCCGATGAACCCGTCGGCCCCTCGCGGCCGCAAAGGTTTTCATTTTAACGCCCAGGCGATGCTCTTTGGCCTATCGTGGGGAGATCAGGCCGTCGAGTGCATCGAGGCCGCCCAATCCTTCGACCAAGGCGGGGACGACTCTAAGCGCCGGGAGTTCAAGCAGAAGCGCGAGGCCCTGCCATGGTCCGATGAGCCAGACGAAGGCGGCGGCGAAGTCCTGCCTAGCGGCTACCTGCTTGGAGAGGAATGGCTGGAGGAAGCGGCCAGCATGAACAGCAAGATCGTACCCCCGCCATACACAGCGGAAATGAAGGCCAATGCGCAGTTCCAACGGCTCCGCTTCATGGCCGTTGACGTCCAGCGCAAGGGCTTTTACGCCATCGTCCGTTCGTGGTCGATGGACGGAAAGAGCCGGATGGTATGGTGGGGGTACCTGGACACATGGGAACAGCTGCGGGCCGAGCAGATCAGGCTGGAGGTCCCGTCCATCTTCACGTTCGTGGACTCCGGCGACGGACCGAACATGGACGAGGTGTACCGCAACTGCGCCCAACACGGCTGGAACGCCACCAAGGGCTCAGGAAACACGGACTTCCCATGGAAGGTCCAGACGCCTTTCGGCACCAAGATTGCCTACCGCCCTTATTCGCCGGCCAAGATTGTGCAGGTCGGCAAGCAGTCCTGCCGTATGTTCATGTTCTCCAACCTGGTGCTGAAGGACACCATCACACGCCTACGCAGGGCTGGCCATCACACCTACCCGCAGGACGCCGGCGACGAGTACCGCAAGCAGATGCAGTCCGAGCACCGGAGCAGGACTGAGACTGGCAAGCCCATCTGGCTCCAGATTGGCGACCGACCTAACCACCTATGGGATTGCGAGGTCATCGGCATCCTCCCCGCGCTCATGGCCAAGCTCGTCGGCCGAGGTAAGAACAAGAACGCAACCCAAGACGAAAAAGCCGACAAGCCTGTTGACAACGCCGGCTGAACCGTCGATGTTCAACGCAAGGGTCGGCCTGTCTTGGACTCGTTGGTGGCTCTGACGACGTACGCATGGGGGCGGGCCGACCCCCACTTTGACTTACGGCAAAGTGCATGGCTTTCGTGCATTATCGCGGCTCCACGTCGCCCAAGGGTATTTTCATGACCCTTGAAGTGCCCGTTATCGAGGCAATCATGGCCAAAGCCGTTGCCCTCATCACCGAAGGCAAGACGGTCATGGAATACAAGGACTCCGGCACCGACGTCCGCAAGGACTTCGCCCTGGACCCGCCCACCGTGATGCTGGAGTGCCGTTATGCCCTCCAGATCAAGAACCCCCAGAAGTATGGTGCCATCGACCGCACCCGTGTTGGCAACTTGCTAAACAACTTCCGAGGCCTCTGATTTTATGGCGCGCAAAACCACCACGAAAACCACCAACAAGAAGAAGGATACGGTAGGCCACGAACCTAACGTCCGTCGTCAGGCGACTGGCGGCCCTGGCATCTTCTCGAACTTCGAAAGCGCGAAGTTCTCCAACAAGCGTTCTTGGATTTGGTCGTCTTGGCCGACCGACTTCAAGAAAACGATGACGGTTTTCGACCGTCTCGAAACCACGCGCAAGATGCGCTGGATGGAGTTGAACGCCGGCCTTATCAGGCAGGTCATCAACGACATGGCCATCTACTCCGTGGGTGGTGGCATCCGCGCCCAAGCCCGCACCGGCAGTTCCGTCATCGACCGACAGTACGAGGAATACTTCGAAAACTGGGCCCGAAACCCCTGCGACATTACCGGTCGTTTCAACCTGTACGAGCAGCAGTACATCATCTCCCGCCTCATCGACCGAGACGGGGAGTGCTTCCCCATCAAGACCCGCGACCAGATCGGGCGTTGCCGCATCCAGCTCATCGAGTCCCACCGCGTGTCCAGCGCACAAAGCGGCGCCCCTCCCCCCAACGAGGTGGACGGCATCATGTTCGGCCCGTACGGACGTCCCATCTTCTACAACGTCATCCGTTCTGACGGTTCCAGCCGCCGCGTACCTGCCGGCGCCGTGATGCACGTCTATGAGCCCGAGGTGGCCTCCGGCGCCCGCGCCTACTCCCCTCTCCAGCACGCGATCAACAACATCGTGGACATGCTGGAAATCCTGTCCTTGGAGAAGTTCGCGGTGAAGATGAACAGCGACATTGTTCGCACGCTGACCCGCGAGGTCGCCCAGTTCGACGGCGCCCAATCCGACTTCGAAGCCTTTGGCATGAAGCCTGATGGGTGGTCTGGCGATGGTCAGACCAACCCCAACGAGGCCTCGACGTTCATCGGCGGCAAGATTTTGGCACTCGCCCCAGGCGAGAAGCTTGACTCCTTCCAGTCGAACCGCCCGAACGCCACGTTCGTAGGGTTCATGGAACACCTGGTCCGCGACTCCTTGGGTGGCGTGCTACCCTATGAGTTCACGGCCGACCCGACCAAGGCCGGCGGCGCTTCCATGCGCCTTATTGTCGGCAAGGCCGACCGTAAGTTCGCCCAGCGTCAGCAGGTCATCATCAACCGCTTCCTGAACCCCGTCTGGGGCTACGTCATCGGTGACGCCATCGCCAAAGGCGAACTGCCCGCCCATGACTGCTGGAACAAGGTCGTCTGGATCACTCCGAAGCGCGTCACCGTGGACGCCGGCCGCGACGCCGCCCAGAACCGAGCCGACATTGAGTTCGGCATCAAGACCATCGGCGAGAACTGCCAGGAGGAAGGCGAACACTTCTCGACCCTCATCCGTCGCCGCGCCATCGAGGCCGCGGAAATCAAGGCCATGGCCGAACAGTATGACGTCCCGCTGTGGATGATCTACAAGCCGTCGAACGTTGCCCTTCCTGACGTCAACGCCAACGGCACGCCCGGCAACGAGGAAGCCGATGACGACGACGCCAAGGAGGAAACCGAGGAAAAGAACGAGGCCAAGCGCGAGTTCGACCGCCTTGAGGGCGAGGAACACGTCCTCGATGGGGCGGTAGGGGACTGATTTCCTTTTTATTTTTTTATCCCCATATGAACCATATCATCCAGTCAATCCGCAGCTCCGAGCCTGTCATGATGCACGAGGCATCCCTGCGGGCCTATGTGGATAAGGTCGAACGCGCCGAGGCCATGTTCCAGGCGTCCAACGAGCCCATCGAGAAGGTCTTTGAGATGGTCTTTGGCAAGCGCCCGAAGATGGTCAAGATGGGCCCTCTTGCCTACATCCCGCTGAACGGTGTCATGGGCAAGGGCCTGACCACGCTGGACAAACTATCCGGGTCCATCGACGTGGACGACCTCTCCGATTGGGTGGACGAGGCCATGGCCGACCCTGACGTGAAGGTGCTGTTCATGGACAACGACAGCCCTGGCGGGTCCGTTCGCGGCCTGTATGAGCTGGCCGACAAGTACCATGCCGCCGGCAAGTCCAAGCCCACCGTTTCCTACACGGAAAAGCGGTCCTGCTCCGCGTCGTACTACGTGGCCTCTCAGGCCAATGAGTTCTACGCTAGCCCGTCCTCCGAGGTAGGCTGCATCGGCACGATCATGTGCTGGCCCGACGTCACCAAGGCCTTGGAGAAGGAAGGCATCAAGATGGAAGCAATCTACTCCGGCAAGCACAAGGCCGCGTTGTTCGAAGGCATCCCGCTTAGCGACGCCGACCGCAAGATGCTCCAAGATGAGGTCAATGACCTTCACGGAGAGTTCAAGGGCAAGGTTAAGCGCGTGCGTACCAGCGTGGCCGATGCCGACATGGAAGGCCAGTCGTTCGTCGGTCGCGTCGCCGCCCAAAAGGGCCTCGTGACCGGGCTGAAATCCAGCCTCCGCGAAGCCATCGAACACGCCATAGCGACCCACGCCGTTTGACAGTCGGCTATTTGAAACATCATGACCCTCGAAGAACGCCTCAACTCGCTGAAGGAAGCCTTCACCGGCAAGACCGCCGAAGCCGAAGCCGCCTCTAAGGACGCTGTTGCCGCCAAGGAGGCCCTCGCGGCCGCCGAGGCTAAGACCGTTGAAGCCACCTCCCTGGTGGAAGCCTTGACGAACGACAAGACGGCTCAGGCCGCCAAGATCGCGTCGATGGAAGCGTCCCTCAAGGAACTCACCGAGAAACTGACCGCCATCACCGCCGAGAAGGTCGCCCTCGAAACCGCTGCCATCTCCGCCGGCAAGAAGGCCGCCCAGATGGCTGCCGACATGGGCGTTGAGCCTGTCGAGGTCGCCCCCATCAACCAGAACGCTGGTGGCAAGTCCGACGGCGAAATCGCTGAGGAATGGGTCGCCATGAAGCAGAAGGATGCTTCGGCCGCCGCCAAGTTCTACGACGCCAACCGCCCGGCCATCATCCGCGCGTCCGGCATCAAGTAATCACTCTCCCCTAAATAATAAAATACTATGGCTACCAATGCTATCGGAGGCTTGACCCTCCAGCTCGTCGCGGAAGAAAGCCTGCGGACCCTCGTTCCGCAGCTCCAGCCGCTTACCAAGATCGCTGTCACCGACTTCGGCTCCTACGTGGCTGAACGCGGTACCACGGTCCACACCCGCTACGCCGGCAAGTTCACGGCGTCGAACTACGCCCGCGCCACCGGCTTCGTCGAGTCCAACGCGACCTCGACGGACGTTCCCGTGACCCTGGTTGACCAGAAGCACGTCACCGTCGCCTTCACCGACTACGAAGTGGCGACGCTCTCCCTCGACCGCCTCAAGCGCCTGTTCATGGCTCCGATGGCCAACGCCGTCGTCAAGTCCATGTTCGACCAGGTGCTCACCAAGGTTGATACCGACTTCACCGCTGGCTACTCCGGCGCCCAGTCGTCCTTCAACCGCATCGCTGTCTCCAACATCGCCAAGAGCCTGACGCTCGCCAATCTTCCCCAGGAAGGCCGTTCGGCGCTCGTCTCTCCCGATGCCTACCAGCAGCTCATCTCCGACCCGGTGATCGCTCAGGCCTTCTCCATCGGCACCTCCGACGTCATCCGCGGCAACCGCCTCGGCATGATCCACGGAATCGACTTCTTCGAGTACAACGGCTTCGACGCCGCTGGCATCGAAACCGGCCTCAATGGCGTCGTCTCCTGCCGCGAAGGTCTTGTGGTCGTCACCCGCGTCCCCGCTGCCCCGACCACCGGTGGTGGCGAACAGACCATCGTGACCGACCCGGACAGCCAGTTCTCCTACGCCCTCCGCTACTGGTACGACTGGTCCGCTGGTCTGCACAAGCTGTCGGCCACCTGGCTCATCGGTTCCGCGAAGGGCAACCCCGACGCGCTCCAGAAGATCACGTTCACGTCGTAAGCGATTTCGTAGGGTTAAGACCCTACAACGCGCCAATGCAGAGGGCACCTCTATCGTGGGGGTGCCCTCCCTTTTTTTGACCTACGGCGAAAGACGTGGCCTCAATCTACGACGATTTCATCGCTGACGCCAAAGCCATCCTGGACGAAGTTGGCAAGGATGTGACCGTCAAGGTGCCCCCGTCTGGTACCCCCGTCGTGTTCAAAGCCATGATCACTCAGCCCATGGTGCTTCAGGACATGGACACGGGTGGCTTCCTGAACCAGACCACCTTTGAGGTGAAGTTCCTGCGGACCGATTTCACGGTTAATCCTGGCATCATCGCCTTTGGCCATATCGTCACCTATTCTGGCTCCGAGTACCGCATCGTTGCCTTGGCTGACCGGCCGCCCTCCGCTTGGGTGATTGCCAGGGTCCAGACCAAGGTTCAATGATCGTACCCGGATACAACGGGGTTGACGTAAGGGTTAACGTAGAAGTTGACGCTGAAGGCCTCAAGAAGCACCTGCAAGCCTATGCTCAAATCATGGGCATGGCCGTTTCCAAGGTATTGAGGAAACAAGCCCGTTTGTTCTGCCAGGACATGATAGACTATACCCTGCCCGTAGAAAACGGCCCAGGGACCGGCCACGGGGGTACAATGGGGGCAAAGAAGATCACCGAGAACAACGTCCGGGTGGACATTGAGCTGGTTTTCGCCCCCCTAGGGTATGCGTCGATGAAATCGGTGGCCGAGTTCGACAACAAAGGGGTATTCAGCGCTTGGCTGCGGGAACGTAAGGCCATGCCCACGGTGGTCCTGCCTGACTTCCTCAAGGACATGGACGTTTTCGATGGGGCCAACCAGTTTCCAGCCTTCCAGAAGTTCGCCTCAAAGCTGAAGAACGACAACGGTGGTGATAACCTGACCATGGCCTATTCAGGCAGCGTCAAGACCCTGCACGAAGCCGCCCGCGGGGGTCCTAGGAACTATGCCACTAGTCCCAACGTAGGACCCGGAAAGACCTATTTCATCACCGACTACAACGCCAAGGTCGAACCATACGTCCGGCAGGTACAGAAGCGCGTAGGCCGCCTCAAGGCCGGCTGGTACACGGCAGGCATGCGCCTCAACTACGGCAACGTCAGGGCCCCGAAGTGGGTCATCAACAACCAATGGGGAACAGGCATCCTGATAGACAACCTTTCAAACGACACTACCCCTTCAGTCACGGTCGGAAACTCAATGCACAAAAGGCATACGGAAATGACCCGAGACGGCATCGCTTGGCTCTGGTACAAGTTGGCCATCCAGCATCGTGCCTATTCCATGCGCGTCGAGATCATGAACCGCCTCATCAAGCAAGGAAACGCCCGTAAGCTGTGGGAACTGTCACAGCCAGGGGGTGCCCTTGCTGGGGGTTATTTTTTCAATCCATGAGCAACGCAATCCGTTCAATCATCGAGGACAAGGTTTCGGCCTACTTCCAGTCGGTCTTTACCGGACCGGACTACGTGGCCGTCCACAAGGGCGTCACGGACGAAACCCGTACCCTGCCCCTCATCATCGTCTATGCCGACTCCGCGCGCCCGGACCCGGCCCTCGGCTCCAACCCTCAAGGGAACTTTAGGGTGGCTCTAAAGGTGTTCATTTATACGTCGGCTGACGACGAGACTCTGGCCACTCATAGGGCCCGCGTGGATGCCGTCCACGCCCTGATGGCCGACCTGCCGGCGCTCCAGGCCTATTGGGGCCCCAACGACGGGCAGCTGTACGCCGCGTGGATCGTAGCCGACGACGAGGGCATGAGCCAGCGCCGGTACGGAAACTCCATCGAGTTCGTCTGCGTGGCCGTCTTGCCTCCGGCTGTTTGACATAAGGCAAATGACATAAACCTATGGCTCTACCTGAAACGAAGGGCATCGCCCACATCTTCGGCCTTAATGGTACCGGCGGCGCCGTTTTCACGGTCCAGTCCGACGACATTTCCAAGAAGCCGAATATCGACGTCGAGGTGAAGGACGAGACTGGCCGCGTCATCACCAATCGCCTGGATGACCTCTTTACCGAAATCAACGTAGAGGGCGTTCTCCTTATCGCTGAACCCACTGCTGTGGTCGGCGGCACCCTTGCCTACGGTGGCGTCAACTACATCATCAAGGAAGTGATGAACCGCGGTACCAATCAGGACTTCCGCAAGTTGAGCATCCGCGCGGTCAAGTACCAGCAGATCACCGTCACCTAAACGACACGGCTGATGAACAGCCGTTTCGCCAAGGCCGTCGCGTACAACCCAAAGACCATAAAGGTCCTGGGTTTTACGCTTTTGCCTATCTGCATGCGGCACCGGGTGGTGCTTGAATACTACAACTCCCCGTTCGTCACGTCCGAGGAACCTACCGTAGAGGACATTATCTTCGCCATCCGCGTCATGTCTACCTTGGACAAGGACGACATGCACCGCGGCATCAACGAGGTCGAGGCCGGCTACATCTTCCTGCTCAAGCAGAACGACGACACTAGGCGCGAGGTCATCGAGCTGATCCGCGAGCACATCATCGACAACAGCAACTGGCCTATCTTCTGGGAGAAGGAGAACAATGGCGCCGACAATGGCATCCCTTGGCACATGAAGGTCGTGGCCAACCTTGTCCGCAACGGCATGGACTACGAGAAGGCCTGGACCATGCCCGAGTCTGAGGCCGTCTGGCTATACACTTGCAACCTTGCCGATGAAGGCACCGACGTTCGCGTGCTTTCCGATGCCGACGAAGCGGCCATGGAAGCCCACAAAAAGGCGGTCGAACAAATGAAGAAGGAGGCGCAAAACAATGTCTGATGACGTAAAAGTGACTTTCAGCGCTGACACCTCCCAGGTGTCGCGAGCAATCCAGACCATTGGCGGGGCCGGCGGAGGCGGCGGTGCTGGCGGCGGCCGTGGTCGTCCTCCTGCGCTACCCCCTCCTAGCGGCCCTCTGGGGCCCTATGGCGGCGGTGGAAGGCGCCGGCGAGGTGCTGGTGACTACATCGACGTCGAAACCGTCCCTGGAGGCGGCGGCGGTGGCAAAGGCATGCTTCCTACCAAGGATGCCGAGGCCAAGTCAGGAAAGTTCATGCCTACCTTTGGCGAGGCTATTTCAGCCATGCGCGTCGTAGGGTCGTTCTTCAACGACGCCATCGACTATGCCGCCAAGGTCAAGTTGGCCTCCATCCGCAGCGGCCAGTCGGTCGAGAGCATCCAGCGCATCACCAATGCGGCCGTCACCCAGGGCATCTCGTTCGACGAGGTGACTAGCGTGCTTACCGAGGGCAACCGTCGCCTAGGTCAAGGCCTGGTCGCCGGCGGAGGCATCCAGCTTGGCCTTTCCCGACTTGGCGTGTCCATGGAACAGATCAGGAACAAGAGCGTCAGCACCAGTGAAGTCCTGATGAAGATGGCCGACCTGTATAAGCAGACCGGCGACGACATTCAGATGGCCAACCTTGGCGTCAGCATCTTCGGCAACAGTTTCACGTCCCTCATCCCCCTTCTCAAGCAGGGCCGTACGGCGATTGATGCGCTTGGCAACGAGGCCGGCATCATGAGCAAGGATGAGATCAACGCGGCGGCCTTGGCTAAGTCGCAGATTGAACGGACCAAAAAGACCGCGCAGAACACCGCCGTGGATATTGGCGGTTGGTTTGCCGAGCAGTTTAACTCCATCCAGAGGAACTTGGCTTTCAGTCCTGTTGGCGCTTTCAGCGGAGTGAACAAAGGTGATGAAATAGCCGCCGGTAAGGCTTACTACGGTCGTTTTGCAGGACCAGGTGACACCATCCCTGACTTTGCAAAATCTGAAACCAAGAGGCTTCTAGATGAGATTGAAGCAGTCACAACCGCACCGTTTGTAGGAGAAACTGGGAAAAAGGCACTTATTGAAGGATACCAAGACCAAATCAAGGTTGTGAACGGGCTCATCCAACTGGCTAACCGAGAGGGTGACAAAAAGACGAACATGCCTGGCTTCCGGTCCGAGCAGCTTGCTTGGGCGACGTCCTTGCAGGCCATGGGCGGCGGCGACGTCCTTTCCGCGATGGCCCAGAACCCACAAGATATGACTGCGAAGAATACGGCCCAAACGGTCGAGGTTCTCCAGCAGATTGACCTAAAGACCGGTCAACTTATCCCCAAGGCTGCTCCTAGCCTTGAACCTGGCGCAATCGCCCCTAGCACTCCTTAACCATGGCTACACCTTATCAAATGGACCGGGCCACCCCTATGCTGGCCAAAAGGGGCAACGAACTGACCAGCGCGGTCACTCAGGCCGGCTACACGATCAACTATGACGGATACGGTTTGGCCACCATGTCCGTGAAATACATCATGGACTGGCAGGAGGACTTCAACTTTGAGCAGGACTGGAAGCGCGGCGATGCCTGCCTTGTACTTGGCTACGAGCACCTGACGCTTATCCGGGCGTCAATGACGGCCAACGAGGGGCGCACAATCACCGTGAACGCCGAGTACGTTGGCCTTACCAAAGGTACATCCATGACGTATTGGCAGTGCACCGTATCGTCCGCTGCCTCGTCCGAGCCCATCGAGTCGCACCCGAACTTTACGCGCCTTGTCGTAAGCAACATCGGAGGCATCCTAGCCGGTCCTGCCAAGAGCGACCCTTCCCTTACGCTTAACAATGCGTTCTTCGTCAACTCAAAGCAGGGGCAGGGTGCCCTTCCCGCTTGGCAGTTCGTAGGCTTCCTGCCTGAAAACGACTCGTCCAAGAAAGTGAACATCAAGGCAGGCGTTAAGACATACTTCCGTCCTAACATCACCATGAAGTGCATGGGCTACACGACCGACGCTAGCATCGCCGGCAAGGTATCCATCGCCACATGGAACGTCTTTACCGGCGATCTTGACGAGCTCAAGGTCCCTGAGCCTTACAACCGCATCGCCAGCGAAATCGACGCCAAGTACAAGGTGGTTGACCCTAACGTTCCCCGTCCTGCCGCCCGCAACTGGCTGTGTATCGCTAGCAACGTCGAGATGTATGGCGCCATCTACAAAATCCAGTGCGAGTTCATGCTTTCAGGCTGGGCCGGCTGGGATAAGGATATTTACCCAAAGTCGAGGGCTAGCATCTAACCAATGTCGCTACCTGGCCTAAAGAGCTCGTTCACCAACGCCGACCTGAACGCGATGCAGGTCACGGGCGCTTCTGGCGTCAACAACTTCTCCAATGGCGTCGGTCAGGTTCGCACAGACGTCGGCCAAGTGTTTCTTGAGAACACCCAGATTATCCCAGGTAATGACCCATTCCCTTTTCAGGTGACGATCAACGAGGTCGAGCCTGGCATCTTCGAATACAGGGTCTATACTGGTACGGTCAACAACGTCATCCCCAAGATTGACGGCAAGGCCTTGAACGACCCTACGGTTGCCGGCCTGCCTGAACCATCGGGTGAAGGGGATTACAGGATTGCCATCAAGTGCTACGCGGACGCGCCTCCGGTCAGGTTCCCTAAGACCAACACGGAGATGGTCATGATCAGTCCTTCCGAGTCCCTGTTGGACACGGACTCCTACGGCTACATCGTCGTGGCCATCCTCTATTTGACCGCCCCTGGACCTAACCGTACGCGCAGTCTGCAACAGATGGTCAGCAGCAGCTTGTGGGCCGAGCGACATAAATACACTCAGCCAGGCACAGCTTGGTACTACTTCTACCGGGTATGATTGAGATTAACCCAGTCTATGTTGCTGGGGAGTTCGGCATAACACTAACAAGACGCCGTGGCCCTTTTGCAGTCGCTACTTTGTGGGCAAAAAAAAACCTAGTTCCTCAGTTTCAGGAACCTAGCTACGACTCATTCGGATACAACATTCAGGTAAAGGAAGAAGCTGCCTATCTGGAAAACTTGCGAGACTCGACCATGAGGATTGGACTTACTCAGTTGGATATGGACTCCAACAGTCGTGGAGGCGGCTTCTCATCGCTTAGCAGCAGGATTACATATGAGTCCATAGCGGACGGCTATGTGACAAAGAGTTTTACCCGCGAGCCTTTCCATTATTATCTTACTGAAAGCGACGAATATCATAAGCCTTGGGCCGGCGTAGGTGTTCATCTGATCTGCGAGGCAAACTGGGTCACGGTGACGACGGTGACTACATATACGCCTGGAAGCGACCCTGTGGTTGTGACGACTGAAACCAGCGTTTCGCAGGACCTCACTTTCAGCCGTTCGTTCGTGGCCGATGATTGGGTCTATGATCCGCTGTACCCATCCCAAATCTATTATAAGCAGGGAACTGCTTTTTATGATGGGACTGATTGGGTTATCACTAACCCAGACCTCGTTTCGGCCGAGTTCCAGTATTACGAGCAGACCTATACCATCGTTTATGACCCCCTTGGAAGTGGCGCCTACGTTGAGACGAATATTCAATCAAACTTAGTGCCTGTGATTAACAATCCTTTCTATGCAACGCAGCCTTGGGTCTTGGATTACTGCACAAATCCAGGCTTTTGGTTCGGCTAAGCCTCCAAATAGGCCGTTTGACTATCGGCAAAGGGTAGGCTTATGGCTATCACGACCACGAAACTCTGGATGGCGACGGCTTCTAACCGTCTCGTCAATAGCGCTACCTCGTTCGCGCCCGCCCAGAGCCCCGTGTTCTACCAGGGCAATACCTCCCGCGTCGAGCTGCACATCGTCTCCGTAGGCGGGGTAGGTACCACC
>Ga0315909_10006073_pt1 | contig 13729 bp, 29 predicted proteins | sample LakEriMetagenome_11_FD_203527 | JGI IMG/M metagenome (GOLD analysis project Ga0315909, IMG submission 203527) | Freshwater fungal communities from buoy surface, Lake Erie, Ohio, United States - Buoy 2 MA125 | ecosystem: Environmental > Aquatic > Freshwater > Lake | place: USA: Lake Erie, Ohio...
TGTCGCTTTTTGGTATATAGTCAACAAATTTTTGATTCAAAATATTTATCAAATGAAATTCGCTTGTTGAGGTATTGTCATTTGGTTTTTTAGAAAATATTTCGTCAACCAAAGGTTGTACTTTATTCAATTTAGAATAATCTATTATTTTATTAACGCTTTTAGTTATTAATTGAACCCTATCTAATCCAAATATGTGAATGGATATAAAATCGTTACTTGCCATAATTTATTTTTAAACAATATTTAAAACACCACCATTACTCCATACTGAACCTATTGGAAGTCCTAAAGGTGATGTAGGTATATTTTTGATTGATAAGTTATTTACAAACGTAGTGCAAATTCTATCTGCTGTTATATTATCCCCAACAATGAATGATGTAGTGCAACCTGCTGTATTACATTTACCTCCTAAAATACCTGAATATGTGCCACTCGCTGTATTACAATAACCACCCGATACTATTGAGCCATCTCCTGTTGTAACATTTTGAAATCCTCCACCTATCGTTGAAAAAAGACCTGAATCACAAGCATTTGGTAAAGCTGTAAATTTTAAACTTGATAAAACAAATGTTCCACCACAACTATTATTTCCAACCCCTCCTGCTACTGTTGAACCAAATGACAAACATGGTGTAGTTTTTCTTCCTACTTTATTTACAAATCCACCACCAATTGTTCCTGCGTGTGTTTGTGCAAAGTTAATATAACCACCACTAACTGTACCGTAATTAAACAACACAGTATTCTGAAATCCACCACCAACTGTGCCGTAATCATTTCTTGTATTATTCTGAAAACCACCACCAATTGTTGTAAATCTACCTGTATTAATTGGAGTTGGTGAAGCAGTAAATTGACAAGCTGAATTATCAAATGTACCACCCCCTGTATTATTACCTATACCGCCACCAACAGTTGAACCTAACGCAAAATTTGAACAAGTTGTATTAGTAATAAAATTACATTGTCCTCCCCCTATTGTTCCAATTTCACTACAAACATAATTTTGAAATCCACCGCTTATTGTTCCTTGTAAAAATTTAACGCCATTTCTAAAACCACCACCTATAACACCATAAATAGCCGAAACGGTATTTTGAGAACCCCCTGAAATTGTTCCTGCACAAGCACCTGCTACTTGATTTTGTTTACCCCCACCAACAACATTAAATGCACCTGTGCCAACATTTTGAAATCCACCACCTATAAAAGAATATATACCTGCATCACATATTGTAGTAGGTGGAACAGTAAACTCACAAGTACTCAAATCCCAAGTGCCTCCTTGTGTATTATTTCCAACACCCCCAACAACTACTGCTCCATAAGATAGGCAAGAAGCCAATGAATTTTTAATAATATTGTAATTACCACCGCCTATAAATGTTCCATCTGCAACTGAAATACAATTACGTTTACCATTAGTAATTCCTGAATTTGCACTCGAACCAATTATATTAGAATTACCACCACCTATAAAACTTTCAGCACCATTTATTGTATTACTTCTACCACCAACTATGCTATTAAAATATTGAGCCGTACCAATAACTGTATCAATCATAGAATTTTGCGCACCACCAACTATCACACCACCTCTTGAACTATTTATATTATTTAATCCACCGCCAATAAATGTTGCTCCTAAATTTGAATTTACAGTATTAAAATAACCTCCTGAAATGGTACTTCCACCGTAATATCCACTTATGGTATTTCCAAGACCACCTGAAATAGTATTGTGTCCATAATAATTTGAGCCTGTTGTTGAAGTATTTGTTCGACCACCTGCTATTACTGAATAACTTCCAACAAGTATTTGATTACTATAACCTCCTGAAACCGTTGTTCCTTCTGCACTTGCAAGATTCAAATATCCACCTGAAACTGTTGAATTTCCATCTTGTGCTATATTTCTACACCCTCCTGAAACGGTTGTATTTTTTTGACAAGCATTATTCAAATATCCACCTGAAACTGTTGAATTAATCCCTTCTGCCTTGTTTTGATACCCACCTGAAACTGTTGAATACACACTTGATGCCGTATTTTGATACCCCCCTGAAACCGTTGAATAATTACCTGATGCTGTATTACTATTTCCACATCTATATGAAGAACCTGTTCCACTTCCTAATAGAATAACTGCGTTACCTCCACCGCCACCGCCTGAACCAATGCTTCGCCAACCTTGTTGCGTACCTGCCATTTTTGAATATTTAAAAACTATTATTACAAATTTACTTTTTTATCGTTATACTTCAAATATAAACAAAAAAAAGGGGGTGGATTTCGCCATTGGACTTATAGATTTTTTTTGTACCCCCTGTGATATAGAATGAAAAATTGCATTTTAGTAATAATGTTCCTGAAGCATACTACTAATTATACGACACTAAATTAAACATTATTTTACAATAAAAAAATGGCTCGGTTACTTATACCCGAACCATTAGCAATAGTGTCAAAAATGTTTAGAAGTTCAAATCTATGAAATAAATTCAATATTCAACCAAATTTTATTTATTTTTTAAAATAATTAATACTTTTGCTATATATAAATTTTTAAGATATGGAATCATTGGATGTTACACAGGCTTATGCAGATAAATCTTTAGTAGAAGATTTTCAAGACATAGCAACATTTTTAATTTATCACAAATACTTTTTTGTCCATGACGATGCAACTTATCCGAAACTTTCGGTAGCGAGTGAAGAAGATGACTATTACTATGGTCGCCTACAAATATTAGTTGGTGATGATACCTATATTCGGGAGCATAATCGTAAATTTTATCTTTATGATTTACATTCGGGATATGCTCATGATTTACAGTTTAATCCGTTGAATTTAGAAGAAACTAAATTGTTTTCAAAAGGTCAATTAAAGAAATATTTTTATAAAAAATATGGTGAACCGCAACCACCGACAAGACTACTTTATTACATTATTTTAATTTTGGTTGCCACAACGTCTTGGTATGTATTTTTTCAATAACCGTTAAACTAAATAAATAATCCCCACCGTAATGATGGGGATTTTTTTTTCGTTGAAACTTTTATAGTTTGCGTTTTATTGTTCTATGTTGTCTGAAGGTTCAAAAGCAGGTGATTTTGAAGGCTCTAATGCTTTATCCTTTCTTGTTTGCCTCATCAGTACGTTCATCCAAATAACACCACCGACAATAGCTACAACAAGTGCAATACCTCCTATCATAAAAACTTTTTTGTTCATATTTTTTTATTTAAGATTCTTGTTCTAATTTTTCTTCAAATTCTTCTTTTACAACCTCGCTTGAAAGTTTAGGTGTAATAGAAATTTTTCTCTTTTTTGTGGTTCGACTTGTCGATGCCATTCCGCTTCTATTTCTGTTTATTAAAACTATCCCTACAATTACGGCAACAGTTATTACAGAACCGATTATTAAATTTCTATTCATTTTATTTTGATTTATAAATTTGATAAGCCTTATAAAACAAGAAAATACTAAAACCTATCATTGCCATACCCAATAATTGACTTTTTATTAAATCTTGTTGACTTACACCTATTGATTCTCTTTCTTCCATAATTTATGTAAAAAACAAATATACAAAATTTATTTTCTGAATTTTTTAATTAAAAAGTATGTAGCTACACCAATACCAACAACGCTTATTCCAATCGTTACACCGTAAATAATTCTTCTTCTAATCTTTCTATTGTAGGCACGTTCATCTATAAGTGTATATGTAAATACATTTCCATACAGTTTTTCATGTCGTTTTGCCCATTCAATCATTTTGTCAAAATCATCTGCATTTGCAAATACTTGACAACCTGCTGAATATTTACCTACATATTTTGTTGTTCCATCAGAATCAGCACGGTGAATGTTTATACCGAACATACCCGTATCAGGCTTACCATTTTTAAAATCTAAAACATTATCCCTGTTATAATCACGAATTACAGTTACGTTTTTCAATCTTTGTGTAAGCGCAAGATACTTACCATTATGCTTGTCTAATTTGTATGTATCTTTATATTGACCCTCTTTTAAAAGTGCTGTTCCTTTACTTTTAGTTGCATTATCTAACCAATATGTTCCTGCATCAGTAGTCGCAGGTGCTTCATATCCTTCCCAATTCTTTTTATCATCTTTCCAAAACATGATGATTTTATCATCAAATGAATTTGGCTTGGTAGAATCTTTACGAATACCAACAATATTCATTTGGTAAGGCTTTTCGTAAACAGTATAATCTTTCGATTTTAATGTTCGAATAAGTGCCTTTATTTTACCTCTTTTTAATTCTTTCATAGCCTACATTACTTACACACCATGTACGCCATCATTTCATTTGGATGGTCAAGTCTTATTTTATCATAACTTCTTAAAGGCTCTCCATTATTTTCTAAAATAACTTTATCATCCTTTAAACGAAGTGTTATATTGACAGGTTTTTTAGAATTTGGATATACAACTGTTAATGGTAATAATTCACCTTTATATACCATTAAACCCATATCTACGGTATCAGGATTATTAATTATCATTTTATCTAATCCCATATCCTTCATCGACTTAATTTGATTTGGATTCAATTTAAGAACATCAAAATTCAATTTATCCTTGTATAATTTCTTGAAAATTTGAGGATATTTTCTCTGATATATATGAAGTTTTTAGTGAGTTAAAGTTTTTCCAAGTTCTTTTCCTCTTGCTATTTTACTTTGTGGGATAACAATAACATTTGCTTTTGTATAGGGCATACCCCAATCACGACCATCAACACTTTTAATTAGAATTGTTTCAATAGGTCTTTTATCTAAACCAAAAGGTCGTAATATTCTTTTGATGTTGTTATTAGCCTTAATTACAAAAGGTTTAATTAATAGTAATTCTTCTTTAGTTAAAGGCTTGTAAATTTCATTAATAAATTCTTCTTGAATTTGTTTTTTTGACAAATTTTTATCCGTACCCAATCTTAATTTTATTTCATGGGGTTGAAGTTCATAATAATGAGGATAATCTAATACAAACTTTCTAATCTCATCTTTGGATAAAGTTCGCATAATTATTTTACAACACCTGTATCTTTAAGGCTCTTTAAAACTTCATCTCTTTCTTTTTTTGCACGTTGTTTATCAGATTGAGCATAAACTATTAAAGCAGTAAGACCAATCGCTAAACCTACGCCCAATACAATCCAAGTTGTTTTAGTCATAATATCAATTTTAATAAATACAAATATAAAGTATATATACAATAAAAAAATCCCTTTACTTAATTATTATGGCTAACAACAAAAAATGTAAAGGGATTATATTATGTCAGTTACTAAATACGATGTGAAAACATCAAGTATTTTACAAATCTAATCTAAATTATTGTATTTGACAAATTGATTAATTTAGTCAACTTAAAAGTTGATTTTTGGGTCTAATTAGGGTCTTATTAGGGTCTAATTAGTGTATCGCTTGGGTCTAAATTTAGGATTTTTTCTTTTTGATGGTAATTTGATATTATTATTCTATAAGATAATTATTTTAATAGGAAAATTGTATATTTGTATAAATAAATACAAGTTGTATGGCGCAGTTACCAAGTACAGGAGTTATAGCAGTTACATTTACAGACAAGAATGATAATTCTTTTGAAGGTCTGTATATTGCAAAGGAGAATATGTTTTTCATAGGTTTTGCAGAAAGTGGAAGTTTTAGATTTGCTTTCGAGATTAAATCATGGAAAAAAATATCAAAAAAAGAATGTAAAAAACGGGGAATAGATAATTTACTTGAAAATGAATGATAAAATAATCTTTTTAGATATTGATGGGGTGTTGAATCCTTCAGCATACTATGTAATGTTACATAGGCTTTGGAAAGCATCTAATGGTCAAATTAAGGCTTGGGATAAATACGGTTTTTTGTTTTTTGACCAAAATTGTAAAGCACTTCAAAATATTATCGAAGAAACAGGGGCAAAAATTGTTATTTGTAGCACTTGGCGTTGGGCAGGTATCATGCACCTTAAAGATATGTGGAAGCATAGAAAATTGGCAGGTGAAATAATTGATATTACACCATCTGAAGATAAACTGTACGCAAGTGGTTATGTTAAGGCAGGTGAAGGCGTGTGTAGGGGTAAGGAAATACAATATTGGATTGATACAAATAAATTCACGGGAAAATATGTTATCATTGATGATACTAAAGATATGCTCAATAAACAACAAAAGTATTTCGTAACACCAAATGCTCTCTATGGATTAACAATGGCAGATTCTAAAAAAGCAATAAGAATTTTAAATAGTTAATTTTACCAATCTCCTAAAGGACATTCTTCTGTATCAAGTTTTGCCTTTAAACTTAAAATACAACCACATTCAGGACATCTTGATAACTTTCTTAATGGATTGCCTTTAGAATATTCTAATCGTTCAGGACACTCATTACAAATACTTAACCTTTGACGATATGTTTCAGGGTCAACGTAATGATTTGGATTTGCTAAATGATATATTGCCATGCTCTAAAAATTTTAAAACAAATATAAATTTTATGTTTGATAATTCAAAACTTCAATTATCTTTGCCAATAATTAGTCAGTTATATTATGATTCTAAAAAGCTACATCAAAAAGCATGGGTTTATTATGAATGAAAAGCAACAAAGCCATTTAGGTAGAAATATTTGTCGCTCATTCTTTACTCACAATCCAAACACAGAGTTAAAAAAGGTTACAATCAACAGTAAGGGTATTAAAATGGAAGTTTTGGATTACCCACGAACATTTTTTGAAAGCAAAGAATTTATTGCTGTTTTCAATAGGTATATTACCAAAAATTCAATTCGCAAACAGAAATTTTATGTATAAAGAATATCTACAATGGACAGGCGATAATAAAGAAGAAATGATAGGTTTTTTAGTGTCTGCAAATCAACAGTATTTAATAAATAGGAATCATTTATTTATAAAATTTAGTGATTCATATTCACAAGTACCTATGTTTTATTTTGTGTTAAAGATTGATGGTCATATACAGCGTAATTTTTTAAGTTCAATATAAATACAAATCAAATGAAAGCAGTTTATTTAGCAGGGGTACGTTATACCCGACAATTGGAAGATGGTAATTTAAAGAGAGTTACTGAAATGTTTATTGTTCCTGCAATATCTTTTACAGATGTAGAAACAAAATTGTTTGAAGAAATGGAAACGAGAACGAAAGGTGAGTTTTCAGTTGTTTCAATAAAGAAAACAAACTATCAGTACGTTTTGACTAATGATAAAGATAGTGGTACTTTTTATCATGCAGTTGTTTCATACAAGATTGAAGATGAAGAAAGCAAAAAGAAAATCAAAATCGACTTTTTAGTTGAAACAAACAATATTGATAATGTAAATGATATTATTAATACTGTGCTTCGTGATAGCATTTCTGAATACAAACTTATTAAGGTTGTTGAAAGTCCTGTTATGCACGTTTTAGAAGAAAAAGAAATCGAAGCATAAAATTATGAATGAGATTGATGTTTTCTTGAAGAAATTATTAGGCTCATTCAAAAAAAGAACATTGCCTGTGAATGGGAAGTATTTATATAATATTTCCTATTCCTTGCCAATGATTAATTATCCTACAATAGATATAGTAATTATATCACCTTTTTTATTTGATGTAAACCAAAACGATTATATAAAAAATGATGAAGATAGTTTTTACTTCTTTTTATATGATAATGAAACGGATATAATTATTGGTGATATTGTAAATGTTTATTGCGCTTGGGATTGGAAGGAAGAATTATTTTTTTATTCCTGTACATCAGAAGAAAGATTAGCTGATAATGAATGTCCTGAATGTGGATTTTGGCTTATACAGAAGTCAAATAAGCACAACCATAACTTTTTAGGTTGTAGTGGCTACCCTGAATGTGAATTTAGCAGAGAAATAAATTCTTTTTAGGCTCGTTATCATAATTACATTTGTGGCAAATGTATAAATCATCACCACCATCCTTTACTTTCCAAGACCAACCGCAGTTTGCACAAACTATTTTATCATCTCCTACATCACCTGCAAAATTCAATTCATCTATTTCCCAAAACATTATTGTTGAGTATTAGTTGTATTTGTAGTTGTTGTATTATTTGTAGTTGTTAAGGCAGTAGATAACTGATTGATAATTTCAGATTCCTTTTTAAATGCTACTTTTTTAAGAAATTGCGTGTCTTTCAAAGATTTACCTGTTATTAAAGCACCTTCTTTTTTGTAATCAGGAGAAATTGTAACCCTATTTTTACCATCAACAAACACAACATCTAAATCTCTTACATTGTATTTACCTGATGTTAAAACAGAACCATCTTCTTTTTTTACTGTATAATCAAAAGATTTATTGGCATCATCAATATTGGTTACATCTAATGTTAGTTTATCAGGTGTTTGGTTCTTACGATATAAATATCTACCAATTAAAAAAAGAACAACAAATGCTCCTGTGCCTATAAGAATATTTCTCGTTTTTGGTGTCATTTCAACTCTTTTTTTAATCCTTCAATAGCAGATTTAACTTCATCAATTACTTTTTGTTCACCATATTCTAATGTACCCCTCTTTTTCTTGTACATATCCCAAATAATTACAGCAGTAATTGAAGCCAAAATTCCTAAAAAGAATCCTTTAACATCTCCACTATCTATTTTGTAAGCCATTAATCCTCGTACCTTGAAGTGTTTTTGCTTGGCTGAACACGAAAATGATAATAAATGGTCATGCCATCTATTTTATCAATTATGGCGTTTCTGTTTGCCAACCCTTTTTTGTGTTTATTGAAAGCAGTTTTATTTGTGTGCTTTCTAACATATTTTTTAGACATAATATTAAATTTTTATTCGTTGTCTAAACGTAACACGTTATTAATAAAATTGTCTTTATAGAAAAATTCTTCTTCTAAAGTCCATTTATCCTGTGGTTTTTTCAATATCTCCATCACTTTTAAGTGATTTGCTTTAGAAATATCTTTTTGATATTCGTCAGTAAAATCTTTACGAACTTCGTCCGATATACCTCTAACTACATAACCCTTATTTTGTAATACCTGTAAAAAATCAACAGCATCATTATAAGTAGCATTTCCTGTTACAGTTTTAGCAGGTGCTACTTGTGGTTTTTTAGCAGGTTGTTTTGCTGTTGCCATTGCTTGTTCAGAATTTTTAGTTCTCATGTAAAAAATCACAATTAACGCAACGATACCTACTCCAATTAAAATATTACGATTCTTTGGTGTCATCTTTTATTTTTTTTTAATTATTCTTCTTCTGAAGTACCTTTAATTATTGGCGTACCTTTAATTGAACCTGCCGTTTGTGTTGGCTCTTGTTCAGTTGGAACTTGACTTACATTTTTATCCATAGGTTGTTTAGAAGCATTTTTAGTTGCATCTGTTACAGGAGTTAAAACACCTCCTATCACCATACCTGCTAAATTACCTGCAATAGCACCTAATACAAAAAAACCAATATACCCTAAAGTAGATTTGTTTTTCTTAAACGCATAATACAAACCCCCTAATGCTCCTGCACTTGAAAGTAAGTATTTCATGTTTGTTGTTGTCTGTGATGTTTGAATATTTGCCATTTTTTATTTTTTTTAATCTTCTATTTCAGATTCATTTATATTTTCACCTGTATTCTTATCTTTTATTTCTTCAAGCAAAGGTAAGAGTTTCTTGTTGATAAATGCAATTTCTTCAGGTGTCCATTGTTCTTTAGGTTTTGATAAAATCTTTTTGATTCTGTTATGGAAACCTTTATTCACTTCCTTATTGTATCTCGCACGAAATTTTTCTATATTTTCAGGCGACAAATCAAGGTCAATATTTAATTTCTTGTTTTTATGCTTATTGCCTTGTTTATTTGGATTCTCCATTTTCATTTTAAGTAGTTTTTAATAGTGTTATAATTTCATCTGCTTCAGCTACTTGTGTGGGTTGGCTATCTTCTGCTGAAACTTTAGGCTTTTGGTTCTTTTTCCATAGATAATATAGAATACCAACACCTGCAACTATTAAGACACCCATCATAAGGTTTTTATTTTTCATATCTAAAATATTATTTGGCTTTAAAATTATTATTTTTTTTACACAAAACAAAATTTTGTCTTTTTCAGGTATAATCCTATATTTGTGTTTTTTGTGAAATAAGTTATGTCAGTTTGTATTTTATGTAATTCTGAATTTTCATTGCCAAAACATCCATCGAAACGTAAATTATTAATTTACCATGAGAATGTTGATGATGTACATGATTATATGTGTCAAGATTGTTTTGAAGAACGTGCTTATACTACTTCACGTTATTTGAACGGTGATTTACTTTGTGCTACTTTGGGATGCCCAAAAAGTGTGAGTATTTATAATAAATATTGTGATGAATGTCAGTATGAAGTTGAATAAAAAATATTCTTTTGAGTTGCCTTCTTTAGATAAAGAATTTAGCTTGATATTCTTTATGTACAAAATAAAGGGTATATATTACATTTTGCCTGAATACATTCAAATTGATACTACTTTTGCAAAAACTATTTGTAGATTACTTTTTCAAAATACCGTTTTAGGAGATGTTTACAAACTTACTGTAAGTAGCGGTGTTATGACCGAAAAGCATAAAGTTTATAAAAAACATATAAAACCTATTTTATCTGATTACAGTAAAAAAAATAAAATTGACTTAACTTTTGATTTTTAATTTATGATGAATGATAATATTTTAGGACTTCTTTTAGGAGTATTTCTATTTGTAATTTTTTTCCTTTTTTTAAAACTTTTTATAATAGTTAAAGATGTAATGAAAGCATTGGCTTTAGAATTACGTTTTATGGAATATTTTTGGAATAGTTTTATTGATTTTTTTAAGAAAGATGACAAATAAATCTGAAATTTTAATATTAGGAGGTAATGGTCTTGTAGGTGGCTCATTTTCGCATGGGTACAAGGCTACAAAAAATGATGCAGACCTAACTAAATTAGAAGATGTTCTTCGTTTAATTGAAAACAAAAAACCGAAATGGATTATCAACTGTGCAGGATATGTTGGTGGGGTACAGGCTAATATGACTTATAAATGGGAATTTTTTAAGCATAATATGTTAATAAACATGAATGTTATTGAAGCATCTATGAGATTAGATGTTCCCAATCTTATTTCATTTTTATCTACTTGTATATTTCCTGATAGCTTAACTAATTCTAAAGATTTAGAAGAAAATGATTTGCATTTAGGCGAACCTCACGATTCAAATTATCCTTACGCATATTCAAAGCGAATGATTGATATTATGTCGAGAATTGCGAGGGAAAAAGGATTTAATTATAGTTGTATTGTACCTTGTAATATATATGGGTTAAATGATAATTATCACTTAATTAATAGTCATATTGTTCCTGCATTAATACATAAATTTTATTTAGCATATCAAAAATCAATTGATAATAACATTCCACAATCTGTTGAAGTTTGGGGTAGTGGAAACCCATTAAGAGAGTTTATTTTTGCAAACGATATTCCTATATTGATAAATCAAATAATAAACAAAAATGTAAAATTTGATAATTTAATATTATCACCTGATAATGCTGTTTCTGTAAAAGAATTAGCGCAAACAATAAACAATATTTTCGCATTAAAATATTTACATACTTCAGCCGATGTTTCTATTTATTTTAATACAGATAAACCTGATGGTCAGTATAAAAAATCAACAAATAATTCAAAAATAAAAGAGTTATTTGATTTTAAATTTACTCCATTAAAAGAAGGATTGATTCAAAGTATAGATTACTTTATAGACAAATATGAACATGACAGAAACAATTTAAAATTATGAGTAAAAAAGCATTTATTACAGGTATTTCAGGTCAAGATGGAAGCTATCTTGCAGAATTTTTATTAGAAAAAGGATATGAAGTTCATGGTTTAATACGCAGACATTCTGTTGCTGAAAATCAAACTGCTCGTATAGAACACATAAGAGATAAAATTACTTTACACTATGGAGATTTAACTGATTTGAGTTCTCTTTACATGATTTTAAATAAAAATTTATTTGATGAAGTTTATAATCTTGGTGCAATGAGTAATGTAGGTATTTCTTTTAAAGAACCTATTTATACACAGGATGCAAACTACATTGGATTTATAAACTTGATGGAGGCAATAATTCAAACACAAGATAAATTACAAGTTAAAATTTATCAGGCAAGTTCATCTGAAATGTTTGGAAATCAAGTAGATTCTGATTTAATGCAAAGAGAAACAACTGAAATGATTCCTGTTTCACCTTATGGTATAAGTAAACTTGCCTCTCACAGATATGCTCAACATTTACGCAGAGCGCATGGATTACAAATTTGGTGTGGAATACTTTTTAATCACGAAAGTCCTCGAAGGGGAACTAATTTCGTTACAGGTAAAGTTGCAAAAGGTGTCGCTGAAATAAAATTAGGATTAAAAGATAAATTAGAACTTGGTGTACTTGATACTTTCCGTGATTGGGGTCATTCGAAAGATTATGTAAAAATAATGTGGCAAATGTTGAATGAAACTCAACCTGATGATTTTATATGCTGTACAGAAATTGCTCATAATGTAAAACAACTATGTGAAGTCGCTTTTAGTTCAATGAATTTGAATTGGTCAGACTTTGTTGTTATCAATGATATTTATAAGCGTGATGAAGAACTATATTATTTGCGTGGATGTTCTGACAAATTAAAATCAAACATGAATTTGGAATTTGAATATGATTTTAAAAGAATGATTATTGAAATGGTAGATTATCATTACCTTAACCTAAAAAAATAATTATGAATATCTCGAAGAAACAGTTAAAACAGCGTTGGGATTCCAAAAGAGATTCCATTTATAATCTTCGTGATAACATAAATAGACTTAAAAATCAAGTTAGAAAAGATTTGGGTGGGTCTGATGAAAAGAATAAAATTACCGCACTTATCATTCGGATAATGATTAATACTTCAGAGCGAGTTGGGAATGAAGATTCGGCAGATAATGGTCATTTTGGTATTAGCCAATTAAAAAATGGTCATGTTTATCTTCGTGATGGTAAAATATTTTTTATTTATGTTGGTAAAAGTGGCGTAAAACATTCTAAATGTTTTTCTGATAAGATTTGTTACAACTTATTAAAGAGCCTAAAGAAAAATAACAAAGAATATCTCTTTATAACTTCCGATGGATTTCGAATAAAACCTGACAGAATAAATAGATACCTTAATAATTTTGGTGCAAAATCTAAAGATATTAGAGGTTTCAATGCAAATTCTATGATGCTTAAAGAACTTTGCAAATACGGTAAAGTAAAGGAACAAAAAGAACGTACAAAAATATTTAATTTGTCGTTAAAAAAAGTAGCAGAAAAAATAGGTCATGGTGCGAGTACATTAAGAACACATTATTTACTACCTGAAATAGAAGAAAATTTCTATACAAATGGTTCAACAGGAAAAATAAAAGTTTAAAATTATTGATTGTAATGTTTTTATACTATATTTGTGATAGTTATTAAATATGGTATTGGACATGAACATCTTCGCAGTTGACTTAAAACCCAATGTTTGTGCGACTTTTCATACAGATAGGCACATTATTAAAATGCCTTTAGAAACAGCGCAAATGTTATCTTTTGTGTATTATCATATAGATTTGTGGAA
>Ga0315909_10006075_pt1 | contig 13725 bp, 40 predicted proteins | sample LakEriMetagenome_11_FD_203527 | JGI IMG/M metagenome (GOLD analysis project Ga0315909, IMG submission 203527) | Freshwater fungal communities from buoy surface, Lake Erie, Ohio, United States - Buoy 2 MA125 | ecosystem: Environmental > Aquatic > Freshwater > Lake | place: USA: Lake Erie, Ohio...
ATCGATGCGGATTGTCCGAAACTTCTGGCGGTCTAGGAGGCGAGCAATGGATGACCGACACGTTGTGCATCTGGTCTTGACCGAGGTGCAGCAGGCCCAGTTGCGGCATGCGGTGGCCTACTGGGCCGACCTCAAGCGATTGTGGCGGGAGGAGGCTGGACTCCCGTACACTGCCCATGAAATCGCCGCCGAACAGGTGGCCGATATGGTGTGGAAACTCACCGGGGGGGATTTGCAGCATGCCTAAAGAGGGGGTGTGGGAGTTCACGTTCATGGCGGTGCAGGCCGGCGAGACACGGCGGCAAGCCTTGGAGGCCGTGCTGGAGTATCTCGCAGAGCAGGCAGACAAGGGGGAGTTGGAGCCGACGAAGGTGGAGCGAATCGAATAAGGCACCAAGGAGGTGTGCAATGTGGGCGGTGAGAACCAAGGAGGAAATCCTGGCGGTGTTCAATGACCGCTGGGAGGCAGAAGAGTTTGCCCGGGAGTGGCGTTCACTCCATGGGGTGAGGTGTAAGGTAGTGCGCACGGAGAACTGAGATGAAGACCATAGTGCATGTCAACCAGCACATCATCCGCTCCAACTCCAAGACGGGGGAGAGGATGCCGGTGCTGACGGTCAAGACCTACAAGGAGAACACCTACGCCCACTCCGTGCGGATCGATGGGCCATGCGTGGTAGTGTACAGCCCAGACAAGCCGCTGTCATGCGGTGCGAAAGTGTGGATCGAAACCCAAGGCAACGTGGAGGTAATCGAATGAGTTATCAACCGATTGGCAAGCGGCTCCGTGAGTGGGTGCAGGCCCGCATCGATGCGGCGATCCTGCCCCAGGTGCGGAGGTGCGTGGCAGATGTGGCCCAGCCGGTGGACTACCAGCGGCTGGCCTTGGAGGTCGGCTGTTTGCAGGAGTTCCGCCGGGAGCTGGCCTCTTCCATGCAAAGCGAGGTAAGCGAGACGTTGATAGAGCGGCTGGTGGACGAGATCGACCTGGGCGATCTGGCAGGCAAGATCGCAGCCCAGAGATCGTTTGATATCGATGCGGAGGATGTTGCCCGTCACATGGATGCGGAAGATGTCGCCTCCTATGTGGATGTGGATACGGACACCATCGCAGAGAAGGTGGCCGAGGAGATCGATGTGTCAGAGTGCGTGGACTACGACCGACTGGCGGCGGCGCTAGTCCGCAAACTGAAGGAGGTGTTGACATGAGCTATCGACCGATGGTGAAGGTGGGCAACGAGTGGGCTGGTAACGGCGTGCGGTTCGCCACCAGGCAGGAGGCCGAGGCATCCGCCCGTGATCTGTACGGACGGTGGACCCTGTGTGTGGATCACCGGGCCGATGAGTCGGAGGATGAGGTGAACTGTGAGTGGGATCCGGTCAGGGGTAACGTACATCTGGAGGTGGTCAATGCTGGTTGACCTGCGATTGCACATCGATCCGATGGAGCTGCGGCGGCAACGCCTGCTGCTGTGCTATCTCGCACGGCATGACAAGTCGGGCGTGGTCGAAGGCTTGCAGAATATGTGCGATGCCATTGCGGATCGCATTGCGGACTACCATGGCGACCTGACGCCGCTCCTCTCAGGGGATGCCGACGAGCATGCGGAGGGGCTCGCACTGGTGCGTGACATCATGGAAAGCGAGGCGCCAGCATGACATCCAGCCACCTCGCCAAGATGGCCCAGGCCGCGGCCGTCATTGAGTCTGTGCTGGGCCGGGACTTTGTGTGCTACACCCGGCCAGAGTTCGATGGTGAGTACGGCAAGGGTGCCTTGCTCATCCTCCAGCATTACCGGGGCGATCCGCTGTACCCGTATGTGAACTACGACGGCGGGCAATATGACAAGATCGAACAGTTGTCCGATGCGTTGTCGGCTGCTGGGTTCTGGGTTGAGGACTGCACAGGGTGGTACTCCGGTGTGTATGAGAAGGAGGCGGTGAATGAAACATCAGTATGTTGACGCAACTACCAACCGCTACCGCGAGTGGCTGGCACAACGAGCGAAAGATAACTACGCGGAATTGCCAAGGCTGGACGAGATTGAGCGGTGGCTTGGCGAGGATGAGGGGTATCGCGATCCCCTGCGTGCGTTGTCGCAGTTGTGCGTTGGGCTACGCGAGGCGGAGCGGCCGGGCATGATTCAATGGATCGCCAGCGAACTGATCCGCGAACTGGAATGCGAGCGTGCGTTTGGCCGCAAGGCCGAGGCTTTCTTTTCCGCCATGATTAGTCGCTGCGGGGTCGAAGACTTTGACGTTGTCATGTTCGACAAGTCACACCGCAAGTGCGGCACGTTGCATGACCATCACACCCAAGAGGCTGCCGATGCCACAGATTGATTGGACTGCCGACCAGGCGGAGGACGTTCGCCAGATTCTGCTGGACCGCTTGGGCCGCATGACCGAGCGGGCCAAGAAGGCCAAGGATCCGCAAGACATCAGCCAGTGGACCCGCTTCATCCATGACCTGCGAGGTATCCTCGCCAAACTGGAGGCTGCATATGCCAACGATTGAACTGACCGACGAGCAGGCCGATGAGTTGAGCGATGCCCTGAAAGAACGGATGGATACTCTGGATCGCAAGATCAAGAAGCTTGCCCGGCCAGACGATGACCCCGATGTCATTCAGGTCCGGCATGTGCAGTCTGTCCTGTCCGACATCCTGGAACTACTGGAGATTGCGTGATGCGTGTGCTGGACCTGTACTGCGGGGCAGGGATGGCGGCAGATGGGTACTACGATGCGGGGTTCGATGTGGTGGGGTGGGATGTGCGGCACCAGCCGAGTTACCCCTTCCAGTTCCATCGGGGCAGCGCCTTGGATGCCCTGGAAGATCGGGCCTACCTGCGGGAGTTCGACACGCCGCTGGTTGTCATCCCTGCGGAGGAACCACATGCCTGATCACACACCCGGACCATGGTCTGTCATACCCACCCCATACGACCCGGACCACACCCACAAGATCATGTACGACTGCGTCCATGAAGGATGGCGCCGGATCGGGGCTGTGGGGGGAGTGTTCGCCAAGGACAGCGACGAGGCCGAGGCGAATGCCCGGCTCATGGCAGCGGCCCCTGAACTGCTGGACGCATGCAAGGAGTTGCTGATCTACCTCGGGGACTGGGATGACATGGACAACGAGACATGCCATGCGGCACGGCATGCCATTTCACTAGCGGAGGGAACCGATGGCAAGGATCGACGGGTGGACTGACCGGAAGGTAGACTACGCTATCGCCCTGCTGGTGCAGGCGGAGCAACTGGCACGGGACATAGAGCCTGATCTTTACGAGAAGATCAGGCGTTTCCTTTTGGAGGAGGCATGATGGCTAAGACCGCTGACAAGTGGAGCCTGGAGAAGGCGTACCCGCCGATGCCGATGGTGGTCTACGTGCCGCTGCGACAAATGATTGTGGCCGAGTGGTTGCATTGCGCCGGCCTGACCTGCGATCAGTACGACCTGACGCACATTGCCGAGATGATCGAAGATGTTGTACTGAAAGAACTGAAATGCACCGCCGCCAGCCCGTGGCATGCGGTGCGTGAACTCACCCAGAAGGAGGAGGAGTGATGTATAAGCGAGGCGAGGCTTTTGCTAGGCGTGTTCGTCTTGAGCATTCTGCCGGGGATGACTATCCGTACCGCTGTGCCGGCTGGCGCAACGTCGGCGGGTTCAATGTTGGAGACAAGTACACCGAGGAGGTGGGAGAGATTCTGATTGAAGCCTGCCGGGGGGATGGCATTACCGTTGAAGTGGAGGAGGTGAGTAATGGCTGACATTCAGTTCACATTCGACGAGCTGCTGATCCTGCACCGGGCCTTGCGAGAGGCCATGTGGCTGGAGCGGGCACGCATCATGTCGTCGCTGGACGGCGAGGCTGCTACGCACAGGTTCAATGCCATGAAGATTCTGCTGGATCGGATACACACGCGCGGCCTGGAGCATGCTGGTAAGGTGCCAGCAGGCGAGGTCGCAGTAGAGGGAGGGGATGATGACTGAGATTGAGATTGTGCAGGATCTGTTTAACACGCTTGGCATTCACGGTTCTGTGCATGGCCCGGTCAGCATCGCTGACTTTGTCGCTGGGGCGCACGGGCTGCGGGACATGGGCCGCGACTCCTCCTCTGACCCGCGGCACATCATGCAATGCATTCGTCGCATGCGTGAAGGAATCGGGTCACGGTACTTCCAGCAGCTCATCGACACGCCCGCCGATGTCGATGACATGTGGGTCCACTACTGGTGCCCGCAGCCGGCCGGCACGGACCTCGCCAAGGCCTACTGCCCAGCAGGCACCACGCCTCTGTGGACGAACGGCACGGCCACCGTGTTCACCCGCTTGACCAAGGACAAGCACGGGAATGATGTGTTCGATTTCGCTGTCTGCTAGGAGTCTGCCATGTACAAGGATGTACTGCGGATGCTGCAGTTGCTGTCTACTGCCATCCTGATTCTGTTGGCTGGGAAGTTGCAGGATATTTGCTGGGCCATTCTTATGGAGGTGCGTAATGGAGGTCGTTGACTTTTTGGTCGGTGCGTGCGGTATCATTGCGTTGGGCTACTGGCTGAGTGGAGGTGACTGATGATCCATCTGTACGCCCGTGTGTCCACGGACAAGCAGGAGAACAGCCGGGAGGCCCAGGCCAGCCGGCTCCTCACCTGGGTGGGGGACAAGGGCTATCAGTTGTGGGTGGACGAGGATGTCTCGGCCTATCGCAACCGGCTACCGGATCGGCCGGCTGGCAAGCAGATGTACGACGCCCTGGAGGAAGGCGACACGGTGGTCATCACCAAGATCGACCGTGCCTTCCGCAGGATGTACGACTTCGCCGTCACCCGGGAGCAGTGGGAGAAACTGGGCGTCCAGTTGGTGATCCTGGACCTGCCCGAGAATCTATCCGGCCCGCACGGCCGGTTCTTCCTGTCGGTCATCGTCGCTGCCGGCGAGCTGGAGTCGGAGATGCACGGCCTCCGCAAGCGAGAGGTCTACGCCCACAAGCAGCGGCAGGGTGTGCCCTACGGTACGCTCCGCCCGTTCGGCTGGGAGGTGAAGAAGACGGCAGCCGGCATGGAGTGGATCCCCAACGACCGTGAGCGGGCCGCATGCCAGCAGGCCATCGCCCTGAAGGAGCAGGGCAAGAGCCTGTGGGAAATCGCTATCGCCCTGAGCGCGGCCGGCGTGAAGAAGACTCGCCGGAAGAAGGGTTGCTCCGACTTCTACCATGTGAAGGACATCCATCTGATGTGCCGGGCGGCGGCAGCCGGATATCCAAAGATCGCGCGAGAATCTTTGCGAGGGCCCGGCTACGAACAGAGGCTAGCCGAAGCGAGATCCCGTGGTCGGCCGCTATAGTCCGAAGGGTGTGCCCCTTCTGGAAGCGGTCCTTTGCCAGCTCGCCGTGTTCGCCCAGGTCGTTGATCGCCATGCCGAGATAGTCCGGTGACTCCAGCACATGGACGATCTCGCCGGCTTCTTCCAGGCTGATCTTGGTTTCCCCGGGCTGGCGGTGCGACTTCTTCACCGCCTTGCACATGGCGTTCATGCAGGCCCTGGCAAAGTACGCCTTGGGGTATGGCAGCTTCGACTTGTCGTACGTGCGGGCGGCCTTGGTCAGGGCCAAGAACCCCTCCGCCTCCAGGTCAGGCAGCATGGCAGACTTCTGCCAGCCGGGGCGTGACTTCACAAAGAACCTCGCCAACATCCTGGCGAGCGGAACGTACTCAGTGACTAGGTCTTGCCGATGCTTTGAGAGTCGCGATCTCTGTTTCATGCTGGTCCAGCCGGTCCTCATGCTCGGCCAGCGCGTCTCGCAGTTCCTGCACCATTGCAGGCAGATGCTCCACGGCACTGGCGATCACCGCCACCTTGGCATGGATGCTGAAAGCCCACGGCACCACCGCCGCGGAGGCACTCACCAGCACCAGCCACATCTCAACTTCAGTCATCTCTGGACCTCCGAACCATGCTGACCAGCATCAGGCCCGCGTACGGGTGGAGCTGGCCCTCCTCAACGTGCAGTTTGATCATGCGTTCCGCCCGGCAGGATTCCTCTGGGGGGAACTGGTAGATGTGAGTGTGTCCATCCAGCGTGGCGATGAGTCGATTAATGCGTCGAACGCCTCGCCCCGTATCTCTTTCATATCCGTGCGATTGATAATCCATTTGGCGATCCAGTTGCTGATCAGCGAAATGAGGACGGGCAGCACAAAGATGACGAAGAAACTGCCGCACTCCGGGTGCGTCTGCAGGAACGTCTCTTTGATCCGGCGCCGGTAGGCTCGCATGCTGATTGCACCATCGGGCGCCACAAGCAAGGCGGTGAGCGCCACCTCCTTGGCGTAGTGGCTTAGGCCGCGGGCCCCGGATTCCAGCAGGCACTGGTCGGCTATGTCCGATGCACGCATTGGCCGTTCACGCATTTGGTGGTGCCCACCTTGCGGGCAGGTGGCTGGACGATTGGTTGTGCAGGAGGCGGGGCTGCAGGCTGCTTGCACTTGCAGTCGGGCGGGCAGGGGCATGGTGTCCTGTGCCCGTCGCCGTGGATGATGAACCCGTTCTTGCATGCACCGCAGCAGACCTTCTTCACGGGCTCAACCTTGGCGGTGTGCAGAGTGAACGCCGCCTCAACCGCCACCCTCTCGGTGAGGATCGGCTGGGAGAACCAGGACAGAACCCAGAGCAGCAGGCTAGTCATGACGAAGGAGTCCTATGGTGCCGTAGTCGGGCAGTCGCTGCGGCGGGTAGCCGTCGATGGACCCGTACACCCAGCAGTCGCCGTCCTCCACACAGACGTTGAAGTCGTCGGCGGAGGTCAGGATCATGCCGGGGATCCACTCGCCGTATTCCTTCGGCCAGCCCTTGGGCTTCTGGTTCCACTCCCCCCAGGAATTCTGGATCATCCACACGCGGAACGGGAAGAACTCTTTGGTGTCGTCGTAGCCGGCGATGGCCATGTCATGGTTCCACCCCCGTGGGGTGCGGTAGTGGACGCCCTTGTTGTTGGAGTCCACCGACCATGCCGCCTGCTGCCCAGAGTGGGCGGCGTACCCGTTGAACAGGGCATCCATCAGGTCGGCCTGCGAGCGGACCTGCGTGATCACGCCCACCTTGTTCTTGCGGCACAACTCCTTGACGTTCTCAGGCACGCCCGACGACCCCCACCGGGTGCCGATGGCGGAGTTGTACTTCGACAGGTCCACCACACCCGGGTAGTCGGTGCGGGCCAGGAAGCCAAAGTCACGCTCAAATCTGGAGGCCGTGCCCGGGCTCATGCCCTCGCCGCCATGCCCACGCGCACCATAGGTAGGCTCGGTGGCGCCCATGCGGAACCACTCCTCTGGTTCCTTCTTCACCAGAATCTCAACCGCACGGGTAATGTCCCTGGCGTTGCGGCTGCCATGGCTGACGCAGTCGCCAGTAGTTTGCCTCTCAGTAAAGCATTTGGAGTCAAGTTTCTTGGCGTACTGCCAGAGCAAAGCCCTCTTCCCTAGGCCGACGCCCTTGATGTTCGGTTCCGAGAAGTACTGGTACTTCTGCGTCTCCAGGAACTCCGCGTTGGCGCGGGCGTTGAACTTCCAGCCCGGGAGCCCGTCCTCGTACGCGCGGAGCAGGGAATGCGGTGTGTCTAACTCACTCACACTGACGCTCCACTTCCCTGCAGGCGGCGACGATCTGGCCAGCAACCGTCTCGTCCACCGGCACGTTGTCCTGCGTGTAGTGCTTGGCGAGGATCGCTTCGACCGCCTTGTCCAGCCCGGGGTACTTGCCAACCAAGTCGGTCCCGCCAGCGGCCAGCCGCAGCGCGTCTTGGTAGACGGCGCGCCACGCTGATGTGGTGGTGATCAGCTGGCCTTTGTCCCTGGCCATCACATCTCCGAGCGCTCGGTAGATGCGGCCTACTGCAGCTCTGTCGGCTGTGGATGCCGACGCAAGAGCCGTGCTGACGGGACCAGTTGCGGCTGGCCGCTGGGCTCCGACAAACGAAAGCGCCACCAACGCGATGGCGAGTACCAGTGGGAAGTGCTTCATTTGAGAAGCGCCTGCAAAAGGGAGTTGCATGCGGCCTTGACCTCGTCTGACTTGGCGGTGTCCCGAATCTTGATCACGCTCTCCAGGTGGCGCAGCGTGTTGTCCTGTGGCGGAAGCCGGAATCCAGACACCTTCGGGAGGGCGAATTGCCACAGCACCACAACTCCAAGGACGACGAGCGAGAGGACTTGGAAGAGCGTCACAGGATCTTGGCTCCGGGGATGAACAGCGTCACGCCGCCTACGGCGGAGCGCACTTCGTAGTTCAGCAGCTTGTGCGGATCGACCAGCCCCCAGCCATAGACCGAATCCCGGCCCGTCTGGCCAGCGTCCCGACAGGTGTCGGCCAAGGCTTTGAGGGCGGCGGCGTGATCCACCTTGCCGCCGGCCTGCTTCTGGGCGCTCACGTACAGGGCCAGCGTGCCCACCACAAACGGTGCGGCCATGCTCGTCCCGCTCACCGTGGCGTAACCGTCTCCAAGCCATGTGGAAGTAATGTCCTGGCCGGGCGCAGCGACAGCAATCTCCTTGCCCCGGCTGGAGAACTCGCAGGCGTTGCCGTTCCGGTCCACCGCACCCACCGCAATCGTCTCTTGGAACGCGGCCGGGAAGTTGACGGCCGCCCCGTCGTTGCCGGCGGCGCACACAATCACAATGCCAGCAGCGTTGGCGGCCTTGATCGCATCATGCAATTGTGCATCCGGCCGGCTGCTGCCGAGCGACATGCAGACAAGGTCCACCTTGGCTTCGGTCGCAAACCGCACGGCCTGGGAGACGGCATCGTTGCCCCCCATCCCGGAGTGGCCCAGCACCTTCAGCGACAGCAGCTTGGCGTCGGGTGCAATCCCCTTGGCGGCGCCGGTCTTCGCCCCGATCACGCCGGCTACGTGCGTGCCATGGCCCAAGCTGTCGTAGACGCTGCCGTCAGAGCTGAAGTTCCGATAGTCCACCACAGTCTGCAGTGCAGGATGGGGAGCGATGCCGCTGTCAACCACCGCCACCGTGACGCCGGCCCCCTTGGAGGTACGCCAGAGCTGAGGGATCCCGTACGCCTCCAACGACCAGTCCACCCCGTCCTGCACCGCATGCGGTACATGGACGAAGTCAACGCGGTAGGGTGGGAGGTGGACGAACCCGCTCACTTGCTGGCCACAGCCTGGAGGATGGCGATCAGGATCGGAATCACAACGTCAACGATCACCTTCCAGTCCACGCCCAAGGCGGAGTACTCCACCATGAGCGGGCCATACTCCTCCGCGGACAGAAGGACCGGGCCGTCGAATGAGCTGAGCTTGACCGTCTCCGCCTCCAGGATTGGCAGGACGATCTGGGCGATCTCGTTTGCGACCGCCCACTTGGCCAGATACGAGGAGGCCCGGTCAAACTTTTTGGCGATTTCGACCACGCGGAGCAGGGCTTCGCGGTGCTTGAGCAGCCACTGCAGGATCTTCAGATTCATCGATTCCCTTTCTTTCCAGGCAGGCAATGGCCACTACGGCGTGGCCGGCGATGTCGGCAAGCGTGTCCCTAATATCAATTGCCCGCAGACGCCCTCGGAGGCGGCGGCACTTTTCCCCGATTCGGGCGACCTGATATTTCCACGGCTCAATCCCGTCCTCCGCCACCCCCAAGGCGTTCTCCAGGGGGTCCTCGTCGCACCCGTAGTAGCCCATCTTGCGGGCTAGGAGACGGTGCAATTGCTCGCAGATCGGACGGTACGGGTCACCACTCAACGCTTCTACAGGCGTGCTGGATGCGTCCGTATTCGGACCAGAACGTCGGGTGGTGGTAGGGGTCTTCACTGAGGTCCTCCTCGTCGTTGAGCCAGACCACCCGGCCGTGCGCCCACTCTTCGCACAGGGTGTCCAGCAGGGCGTCATGGTCCAGGTCGTCGCGTACCGAAATAGTTCCACTTTCCAGGTCGTCGTTGAGGCTGAAATAGCCGTAGGCTTCGGGCATGTGCTTAGCGCTGCGGAGGTAGATCCGCACTGGAAACTGCAGGGGCCACCGACCGGCCGCCCAGCGTTTCCACTTTCGCACCAATTTCCGCCGCCAGTTTTGGGACATCGTCCAGCTCCAGGATCAGCAGCCACTTGCGGTTGTTGCGTTTGTGAAGGACGACCGGAACCTTGCCGCCGCAGTCAGCCTTGGCTTGGTCAACCCAGTCGTACGGGTTCCCACGCTCCGTTCGCTTCACCTCAACATGAATGCCGCCGTGGCCGACGACGATGTCCGGACTGTCCTTTGACCCGGAGAATTGCTGCCCCCGTCTGGCTTCGACGCCGAACACGCGCGACCATTCGGCCGCCGCCTCTCGCTCGCCCCTTGCCCCCTTCTGCCGGCTGTTCATTTGGACCACCTCGCCAGCCGACCGTGATGGTCGCGGGCCTCCACCAAGGTCAGGTCGGGGAACTGCTCGGCCACCAGCCGGACGCAGTCAGTGACGGGCTTTTTGTCCAGCACTTTGGAGTTGGCGCCGATCCATGTGCCCACCCTTCCGGCGGCGGCAAAGTCTCGCCGGTCGCCTTCGGTCGGCCAGTAGCAGGAGAAACGGTGGTTCATCGTCTTGGATTCGCTGCCGGCTAGCATTCCTCTGGCTCCTGTGAGTGCATCAGGGACATCAGGGTTTCCAGGTAGTGGTTCGGCCTGGGGGTCGCCACGCCTCTCTCAACGAGGTAGGCGCTCAGGCATTCGCCGGACTGCAGATCGCACAGATCCCCCAGCACCCGGCCGTATTCATCCCGCAGCCATTCGGCCGTATCCAGCCGGAGCCGGCAGTGGTCGGCGTGGATTTCCACCCAGTCGCAGATGGCCTGCCGGGCCCCATCCTCGCAGTCGCAGCCGTGGATTCGCATGTGCATGGCTATCGGGGACTGAAGCTGCGGGCACGCCACACGCAGGTGGACGGTATCGGGCCGGGTCACGCGGATGACCTGCGCCGTCAGGGGGTCCGGTGTCGCCATCCGGTGGTGTTCTTCTGCCTCTGCTCTTCGTAGACCGCCGGCAGCGGCTCGGGCTCGTAGCCCAAGTGCTGCTTGTGTCGCAGGCTGGCCAGGAACTTCGGGTCGTAGAAGTCCGGGTCGCACTCACGCTTACAACCCAACAGTATACCCTTGTTCAGATCGGGCAGTCCAGTGACTTTGCTGCCGGAATGAAAGACCGTGTGGCAGTTCTCGCACAGGGTCAGGAGGTTGCGTCGGTCATGCTTGCGGCCGGCGCCCTGGACCAGATGGTGGATCTCCATGCGGCGCCGCATGTCCATCTCGGGCCACCAGCAGACTGCACAAGACATGAACTCTGCAGCGAACTCCTGCAGCGTCAGCCTGTCTGCCCTGTTCACAGACCCTCCCCTTCTTCTTATCAACCTTTGATCCTGCTCTTAGTCCCCGAATGGCGGTCCATGTTCACCGAATGAAGGCTCGGTATGGGCGCACGGCGACCAATCCCCGGCGAGATGCCGAGGTTGGCCGCCGCCCTGTCCACCGAAAGTTAGGACGTATACGGGCGTCTCACTGCCGCCGGGGCGTGAGCATGCGACCTGCTTATCGGGCATCCTGGCTGCCCGTGTGACTTGGCCCTGTCGCTTACGGCTGGCCTACCCGCTGCGTCACAATCCCTTTTGGTAGCGGGGGTAATGCCGGGCGGCCCAAAGGTTGACCCAAACCCGACCGGCATGAATCACTCAATCGCATCCCACGGCTGGATGACGAGCCGACATTCTGACAAAGTCCGGACGCCTCACGCCAACGGTTTCACTTGCCTGCAGTTCTCCACAAATAAAGTCATGGCAAGGCGGCCGGAGGTAACTGGAAACCGGCCCATAGGACTAATGCCCGCCCAATGGCCCTGGCGTGCCCCATAAAGCCCGGCCGGCGGCCGGCGACTCCCCGCCCGCCCTGGGGCTGCAATGGCGTCAGAACGCACGGCAGGGCTCATATACACCTGTCCACCGGGGACTTGGGGTGCGGGATGTCATACATCTCGTTGCCCATGACCCGGACCTCGGCCGAATCAACGTGGATTACCTGCCCGTCCTGGAACAGGTGGACCACCCAGACGCTGTTCAGCGCCGGCCCATAGTCTATGACCAGCAAGGCAAACCCCTCCCCCATTGGAGTGGTTACCCAGATCGGCGGGTTGAGTTGGCAGATCATTCGGCAGCCATCCACGGGCCGACGTTCGCCAAAGAGTAGGCGAACCAAGTAATAGCCATGGCAGTTTTGCCCTTGGCCAGCTGGTCGCCGGGCACGCAAAGGTAAATTGCCCCGGTTGTGGCAACGAGGGTGTGGCTCATGGTGTCATACCTCCAGCAACTCGCCGGGGATCAACCGCCGAATTTCTTCCGCCAACTCCCTCTCCCCTGGCGTCGGCTCGCCATGCTTCAGCAGCGACCTGCAATGCTGGTCGATCTCCCACAGGGCCAGCAACGCGGAGCGGCCGAGCCGGGCGGCGTCGTACTCGGCTTGGTCGTCTGGCAATGTGAACTTCAGGATGGCCTGCATTTTTCGTATCACATACGACATGATTTAGGTCGGCCCCGCCCCGCCTACATCAGTGACCCTGGTGGCACCAAGGCGTTCGGCGGAAGCAGGGCCGACTCTTTCACTTCGTCCGCTCCAGCAACCCGCTTATCGAAGCAGCAATCATCCCGCAAACCTCGTCGTCGTCCTGCATCGCATAGGTGTCTCGCACCATCCGCAGGAACGTCCGCTCCTCGTCGGTGAGCGTAGGCTGCGGCTGGCGGTAGAGCGGGACAACGACGCCGCTGGTTTCGTCGTTGTCGGCAATGACATCCATCGCGCTCTCTCTGTCGCGATAGACGAAATCGCAGTCTATCTCTCCATCCCAATCGACGCTCCACGCCACCGGCTGAGAACCAGCCGATGCAACAGACCGCTCAGTATCGTCGCTCATAGTCGCCGCCTCCTTTGTTCGCGGCTGTTGATCGTACGCGTTCTCAGCCCAGCCGTTCCAGCAATGCAGCGAGCACGTCGTCCGCATGCCAGTCGCCGTCGGAAGTCCCGAGACGAGACTTTGCCAGCGCAATTGCCTCTCGCTCCTCGTCGGTGAGCCGCAGCCGCTTGATTTCTTCTTGCAGCCATGTGTTCGCCGCCGACAGCCTAGCCGTAGCCATGTGCGTGTTGCGAGAACCATCGGATGCAGGAGACATCGCCTTGTCGTCCTGCGGTGTAGTCGAATCACTCATGCGATGCTCCTGATCCTTGTCGTTCTCAACCTAATCGTTCCATCAACGCACGCAGGGCGACCACGCCGGGATCGTCCTGCCCCAGATGCTCGGCTGCCCAATCAGCGACGACGCTGACTCGTTCCCGTGCCGCGCTGCCAAGCATGGGCTGCGGAAACAGCGGCACTACCTTCCATCGCCCCATTTCTTCATCGTCGTTCAACCGCCCGGCCGCGTCCTTTGCGCACTCACGGCTGTAGAACACCTCGTCCCACTGCTCGTCCTCAGTAGCCACCGCAAAGCCCCACGCCACCGGCTGAGAACCAGCGGATGCAAGAGACGGCTCGGCACCGTCATTCGGCTTGTTCATGTCTGATCCTCGCCGCTCCTGATCCTTCACGTTCTGGCTCAATCCAATCCGCTCATGTCGGGGTTGGCCTGTCGGCCGTACCATGCCTCACGCTCCTGCATCGACCGATTCCACGCGAGCAGGCAGTCGGTGAGGTA
>Ga0315909_10006081_pt1 | contig 13717 bp, 1 predicted proteins | sample LakEriMetagenome_11_FD_203527 | JGI IMG/M metagenome (GOLD analysis project Ga0315909, IMG submission 203527) | Freshwater fungal communities from buoy surface, Lake Erie, Ohio, United States - Buoy 2 MA125 | ecosystem: Environmental > Aquatic > Freshwater > Lake | place: USA: Lake Erie, Ohio...
ACGAATAGTAGAACCTCCGGCTCCATAAAGGTTAGTAGCAGATCCTGCTGTACTTGCTGATCCTGCACTACCTGTTACATTAATAGACCATGTTCCTGAAGCACCACTACCCGTTAAAGAAGGAGAGTAAGAAGTATAGTTACCTGCATGAAGAACTTGATTGCCGCTTTGTTGTAAAGCTACTAACGAATTAAAAGCAGTACTAGAAAGACTAGCTCGTTTCGTACCAGATGTAGAGAAAAATAAAGTGTTATCTCCATTAACATATAAAACTAAGTTAGCATCACTACCTGCGTGTCCCCAACTATCTAAACCAAAACCTCCTCTAAAAGTGCTTCCATCATAAAATCTAAATGCACTACCAGTAGGACTTAAATCTACATGAGAACCAAATCTTACACTATTTGAAGTTGTATTACCCCGTCCAGTAACTGAATTTAAAGTATCTGTTTCTGTGTATCCAGTTATATAACCTGAGTTATTAGTGAATTGAGAAATATTCATTGAAGTTAACGCACCCGATGTAGTAGCGTAACTTACAGATTGTGAACCTATATTTGCTGAGGTTATAACAGCACTTCCATTTGCATATAATGTTCCACCAATAGCAGCATATGTATTTCCAGAAGTATCTATTCTAAATCTTTCTGTACCCCATCCATCTGAAGTTGAGTTATCATTTCTATAACCCATGTTCTGAGTTATTCTAAATAAATCATCAGCATAACAGTATCCTACATTCCATCTAGTATCACTACCGCCCCAAGAAAATTGAATTGATGGTCTATCAGATTCACCATTGTTTATTCTATATCTAGCTACAGTACCCCAAGAGTGGTTACCTCTATCAGATTCGAAACTGTAGGGAATAAAGTTTCCATTTGCTGATTGTAATGTTATCCATTTTCCAGATTGTCCATGACTTGCTGTACCAACAGTAGTTTTGTGAAACTCAGAACCATCACCCCAATATTCATGACCTGCTCCATTAGCAGGAGCTTGAGCTATAAATGTGTGACCATATATCCAGTTATCAGAACCTGCTGTACTAATACCATTAGGAAAAAACGCTGAATTTGCAGTTCCCCAAGGATTTCCAACACTGACATAACCTTGTGGAGCATTTACATAATAAAGTCTACTTGTACTATTAGGATCCAAGTAGTAAGATGTATCTGCTGAATCATAAAAGATAGGAGCACGGAATGAACCAGCAACAGTATTGTTACCACTCATATCCAATACCCAGCGATCAGCACTAGCAGACCAGCCACCAATACGCATCACGTTATCTGCATCTAAACCAAAGTTTACTGCATAACTTCCTCCTCTATGGAAAGACATAAATGCTGCATTTGCACCCGTAGCATATGCTTGCAACTTAGCACTGTTTGTAGATCCTGAGTAGTAACCATTATTAGTAATAAAATATTTAATACCTGTTACATCCTGATTGCTAGTAAAGTCAATATATCTAGAGTCCGATTCACTTTCTGTATAGTAACGATCATCATGATTATGTGAAGGTAGAGAAGTTAAAAATCCTTGTGAGTTTACATAACTTTGAGTAGCATATCCACTTAATGCAGAAGATGTAATATATCCACTAGGGTTACTAGAATTGTATGGAGTATATCCTAGGGCACCTGTTACTTGTCCTGACGTTATTCCCGTTAGATATCCAGAGTTGTTAGTGAACTGAGAGATATTCATTGACGTTAAAGCACTTGCGGTAGTAGCATTACCCGATAATGCTCCACTAAATGTAGTAGCACTTAATATAGCAGGAAATGATACATTCTGATTCTCGTCTACACTGTAGATATTACGCTTACCTGCTGGATACCCACCCCATATCTGCATACGCATGAGGTTGATATTTGTTCCAGAATATGTTCCAGAACTCCAAGTAGGAATAAATTCAATACGGATTCTATTATAGTGGCCATTAGATGCTAAGGCACCTGGATAAAAAGGAATTCCACCAAAAGGTAAATAAAGGTGACCAGGCCAAGAAGATACTTGTGTATTACTATCTGTCCACTGATACCATTGATTATTATCACAACGTCTTACCCAGATATGTACCTTAGTGCTGTGAGAGTTAGAACTCCAGTAAATGTATAATTGATTTAAAAACACATAACCTTGCGTATTCTCTAATTCAATTCTAAATCTGTTTGTAAGATTAGGAATAAACACTCCTGAATCGTTGTCCCCGCCTAGAAATCTCTTCTTAGTAGTTGTATCAAATCCTGTATACTCTGTGTAATTAGTTCCATCAGAACTAGTCCAAAAAGACAAAGCTGTGTTATCATAAAAAGCAGTTTTGTTATTAAACTGCTCATCAAACAAAGCCATCTCTGTAACTGTAGGATTACCTAAGTTATTTGAAGGAACTCCGTTTGTACTTTGAACATAATATCTTGCGTTAGTATCACTAGCATTTAAAGTACTTAGGTTTACTGTACTGAATGAAGGAGAGGCAGTTGTTCTTACGTCTTGATTTAAATAAGAAGATAACCATGTACCTCTAACCCCTAAATAAATATCACTGCTAAATGTACCATTACCACTTTGATCAACTTGAAATACATTACCTCCTCCTGCATTTCTAAAAAACCACATATTTCCTGATTGAAAATACCAGTGGTTACTATGATATTGAATCTTACCAGAATATTCTCCATCCCAATTGGAACTATCCGCCCTCCAAGAACCATGAGTTCTTAATGAAGTAGTTGAATCTCCGTTAAAATAGTAAGTTGTATCGTTAGCATCATAAAATATAGGTGCTCTGAATGATCCTGGTTCATATGTATAGGTAGCATATTTTTCTAATGCTCCACCAGTAGACCCTCCTCCAAAGATTCTTGTAATCCCAGAGCCAGAGTTTCCATATCCAATATACATTCCGTCAGTAATAGCAGAATTATTTCTAATAACACGCATACTTGCATATATATCATTGCTTGCTGTGTCAAAAGAACTTGTTACTGTGATACTTGAAAAACTAGTTGGAATACTAGTAATTGCATAACTCCCAATATTACTAGTTGTAACAATACCGTGTGTTGCTAGGTTTCCAGCGTGAATGGCACTGTGTCCACCAATTGTAGTTCCGGTTAATAAAATAGCCATCTTATTTATTTCTCTTTAGTTCTTGTAATTGTTCGTTTAATTCTTTTACTGCACCTATAAGAGCAGCAGTTAAGCGAGAGTAGTGAACCCCTATAGGTTCTCCGTTCTCATCATATTGTACAAATTCTGGGTACACCTCAGCAACTTCTTCTGCAATAAGACCTAGTTCTGTAGTCTGGGACCCAATCTTATTGTAAGTGACTGGTCTCAAATTTACTACCTTTTCTAAATTTCCCTCACTTGTTTCTATGTTTTCTTTTAATTTAATAGAGGAGTTTTCTGTAATTGTTCCGTTAACAGTTAAGTTTCCGTTTATGGTAACTCCTCCACCTATTACTCCACCGCTTAAAGGTAAGTAATTTGCTAAACTAGAGTTAAGAGCATATCCTGCGGAAGCATGATTTCCCCACCCATAGGCTGTATTCCAGTTACCTGAATTACCTCCTGAGGCATAGATAGTATCGGTTACTGTAAGTCCTCCCCACTTAAGGTTCATCTTTTCAACACCTGCAATAACCCAACGATGATATTCATCACCATTGTCAGATGTAGAATACTCTAACCTAGAATTTGTGTCTCCGTCTCCTGTATTAAAAAACTTAATGTAGGCTCCATCAGTATTCATATTCCAGGTTAAACCTGTATTTTGAGTATCCCAGTTGATGTTGCCAGTCATGGTATCACCAGCCTTAGAAACCTTACCTGCAATACTATTAGTTACTGTAGTTGCAAAGTTTGAATCATCTCCTAAAGCAGCAGCCAATTCATCAAGTGTATCTAAAACGCCTGGTGCTCCGTTAATTAGGTTATTGATTTGGGTTGTTACATAAGATGTAGTAGCGTAACTAGCAGAAGCATGGTTGCCCCAAGAATAGGCTGTGTTCCACTGACTAGAATTTCCACCAATTGCATCTATTTGACCGCTTCTATTAAACGTAATATAGTTTGTCCAAGTATTAGTATCAACTCCACTGCCTTGATAGAAACGCAAATCACCAGAACCATCATTATGGAATAACCATTTATTGTCAGCATTTGTACTTCTTAAAGTAAGAGAAGGATATGTACCACGAATAGTAAATGCTTCTGTTCCATAAGTTCCTCCTCCCCAGTTATAATTAATCCTAGTATAAGTATTTATTACAGCACTACCATCATATCCATATCCAATGTTAATACCTCCATAAGTAGAAAGTCCATATACAGGCGTACTAGTTTCTCCTTGTCCCCATCCACCAGGATGACCTACACCTACTTTATTGTAAAGGTGTATGTACTCATTAGTAAAGCGTCCTCTTGCCCCATAGAAGTTCATAGACTCATAGGCATCATAGTAGGCAAGTTGAGAGAATCTACTAGTACCATTAACATCCAAGGGATAAGAAGGATTCCTAGTACCAATACCCATTCTGACAGAACCTACAGTTGCGCTTGCATCTGAGTCAATTGTTACTACAGAATCAGTTAAGGCATTAGCAGAAGTACCTGAAATGTTATTCAGTAAAAAATGAATTTTACCAGAAGCATTTGATCCTTGACCATGACTCTCTGTTCTTTCAAATACCAAGGCAGACTTTTTATAACTATCGTTATTTACATAGGACTCACTATAACCAAAATGTAATCCTGCAAATTGTCCTACACCAATACTAGCTCCTATAGAAGCAACGATTCCAGCACTTCCAAAAACATCAAGTTTCTTTTGAGGTGTTGTTACTCCAATACCCACATTACCATCTCTATATAAGGTTAATGTTCTTCCGCCTGATCCTCCTAGCCATAAATCTCCTACTCCAGCACTTACCATTTGCATACCAATGACACCATTAGCTCCACCGTTAGCTATAAAGTTTACAGCCTCAATTGTGCCTGAAGAATTACCATAATTTAATTTTAAGCCTGCTCCTGTAGAAAATCCTGCAATTTCTAATTTAGCACTAGGGCTTGTAGTACCAATTCCTACGTTACCGTTATTTAATATAGAAAGTGCAGCTCCATTATATGTTGCAAATCTAATACCTTCAGTGGCTCCAGTAGCAGTCCACATTCCTCCGACTAGTGTCAAAGGATTTGCATTATCTGCAGTAATATAGTTATAGAAGTTACTATCACCTCCGCTATACCTAAATCCTATTTTGTTGCTAGTGCCTGCCATTATATCACCAGCTACTTCTAATAATTTAGAAGGAGTACTAGTTCCTATTCCCCAGTTACCTGCTGAATTAATAACACCTCTTTGTGTACCTCCAAGATTGTGAGTATTTGTACCATGAGTCCAAAACTGAATTTCAGTAGCAGGATTGGTTTCATATATATTACCACCAATAATTACAGCATTACCTCCAGATGTTGCCAATCCACCAATCAAAGCAAATCCTTGTGGTTGACTACTAGCATTGTAATGAGTACTTGTTAGATAAGACCACTTAGAAGTGCCTTCTCCAGTATTACCCATCATAATGTTACCTCCACCCTGATTACCTGCTCCTCTTACATTTATTCTATCTGTTGTAGAGTTTCCACGATTTGTTACACTTGCTAAAGTATCGGTCTCAGTATAACCTGTAATATAACCAGGTCCATTAGTCAATTGATTTAGATTAGTTAAGTTTCCAGTATGCCATACATCTGCATAAGAACTGTAAGCACTACCAGATCCAAATGTTTGTTGGTAAATACGCATTCCAATACCACTCTTAAGGAACATAACAAGATTGTCATTTCCACCTGAACCATCAGTGTAAGAACGCATATGCAAATAATCTGCATAAGGACTACTATTATCATTTCCCCACGAAGTGAATCCAAATTGTAAATAACCTGCAGTGGTTTCAGAAGGAGAGATAGTTCTATTATCGTATCTAAGAAGTTGTCCTGATTGATTAGTTACTTGACCAGCTTCACCTGCACTATTTGCATAACTTACGCTTTGAGAAGCAATGTTAGAAGTAGTAATTGCAGTAGAAGCATTTTGCTTAGCTGCTAAGGCAGTACTTAACCAACCATTTGTTGTTGAATAAAAATCTCCAGCATTACTAAAATAAAATTTATCACCATCTCCATTGCGATGGAAACCTAATTTATCAGCGTCTGTTGTTACCCACCAATAAGCACCTGTAGTAGAATTATACCATGTTTGTGAGTATCTATCTGCATTATATCTAAAGTATACACGACTATAGTTATTTTGTTCAACAGATACGTTTAAATTACTTCCATCTAAGTATAACCAAGTTGTGCCTCCACCTGTTGTTCTAAGATAAAAATGACTGGCATCAAAATAATGACCCCCTCCTGCACCATTACTAAGGTGTGTATTATTCCAGGGATCACGTAAGTTTAAGAAACTACTTCCTTTTTGTAATCTTACATTATCTGCAACATCTGCAAACAATAGACTACCAGTCATAGTGTCTCCTGCAGTATTAACCCATATATCTGAAACCGAAGTAAGGTATCCTGCATCATTGGTAAACATAGAGATGTTACCAGATACATTAGTAAGAACTCTGGATGTGCTTAGAATTTGAGTAGATTCATGATACCAAGTACCAAATGTTCTTAATATTCCTGCACTATTACCGTAATTCAGATAAAGAGTATTTCCACTACTTAAACCAAAAACAAAGTGACCTCCGTCTCCTCTAAAGTATGTCCCACTTCCATGAGAACCGTTTACGTTAGAGATAGAAAGATCAAGACCAGGGAAATAAGTACGTCCCTCTGCATAGATTGTTTGTCTTGTTGCACCCCCAGAAACAATAGCAACATGACTATCGTTAACTCCTACAATTCCTTGGTTACTGTTACCCCATCTCAGATATTCTCCTGAGTCAATAAATAAAGTACCTCCATTTACATATGCAGAACCAGCTACTTGTAGTTTGTAAATGGGATTGCTTGTCCCTATTCCTACATTACCATTATTTAAAATGGACATTGCTTGAGTACCAGCAAATATGTCATCATTATTTGCATTAACCCAGAATCGCATAGCAGCACTATAATCGTAAGCCATTCCGCCCCACTTAGTACCATTACTATTAAAGATAAGACCTGGATAGGTTGCTGCTAAAGTTGCTGTTCTATTCCATCCACCTGTACCTGTTGCTCCACCAGTAACGTGTAAAGGGGTAGCAGGACTAGTGGTTCCAATACCTACTCTTACATCTGCAGTATCAAAACCTGGAGTAAGTACAGATAAACCCGTAGTTAATCCATAATTAGATCCAGTACCCCATGTTTGTACTTTAAGGTCTAATCTACCTCCACCAGTTACTTGAGAGTATTCTAATCCAGCAAGGGGATTATTATCATAAGAAGATGTACCTAATGATAAAGTTGCTGTAGGATTTGCTACCTTAATACCTACATTTCCAGCAGTTACTAATGATGTAGTAGATCTTGTTAGACTTAAAAAATATAAATTGCTTTGTGAATTATCTGTAGTAAAAGCACCATTTGTACCACTAACATATAAGTCACCTACTACATGTAGTTTATAACTAGGAGAAGTAGTGCCTATACCAATATTTCCATTACTACTATTCATGTGAAGATAAACAGTAGACTGTTTACCAAATTGAATATTAGGAATAGCTCCTCCTACATTCCCATCATAGTCACTAGATATTAAGAAGTTATTGTAAGTTGGATATCTAAATATAACATAACCAGACTGTCCAGAAGCAAAACTATTGTTAAATTCAACTCTTGGCCCTAGTTCAGTAGCTCCAGCATTATCTACTTTATTAGACGGTCTGTTGATCCAAGCATTTCCTACAACGTGCAGTTTAGTACCTGGATTCGTTGTACCCACTCCAATATTTCCACCATCAGTAATGTATAGTCTAGAAGCACCAGCAGAAGAATCGTAAATATTTAAAGCAGTAGAACTACCTATTAATTCAAATAATCTACCATTAGATATTTGAAGTTTAGTTCTAGTTAGGATATCAGTATCTACTGTTAAAACTCCTGCATATCTTCCTGTGCCATTTACATCTAACTTATAACTTGGAGACGATGTTCCTATACCTACAGTACCTGCTATAATAGCTCCACCAGTAGGAGGAGTAGCTCCTCCATATCCTACAGTAAGTCCTCCATCAGTTCCTAATAGTCCTGTTTGAGTCCAGATAGATTTATAGTTTACAGTTCTAATCCAAGAAGAATCCTGCATGTAGAATCCACCACCATAACTAGGGAAATAAAGTGCTGAAGTTCCACTAATATGTAAGTTCTGACTTGTACTTAGACCACTTGCACCAATAGAAACCTGAACATTATTAGAACTATCTCTAAAGTACATATTTCTCCAAAGAGAGTTGTCTTGTGCTTTATTGATAATTCCTAACTCATATTGGCCAGGTCTACCCATTACGTACTCCCACTGAGCAAACCAAGTATTAATAGAAGCACTGGCATTAATAGTAATTTCTATTTCAACCATATAGTTGCCACCAGGAACGTTACCTCTCCAAACAGCATAAGAGCCACTATTAGCTACGTTAGTCCATCCTGACATATTTACCCAGGTTCCATTTTGGAATCTTACTCTTCCTGAAACCGAAGCTGGAATATATACATAATAGAAAGAAAGATAAACGTTACCTTCTGTGTAGGTAATTCCAGAAGAACTATTTCCCTTTGTATTTAATACAATAGAATAAGTACGAGAAGTACTAGTTGGAATAACATCACAGTTCTGGTCATAGTTAAGATTAAATACACAGTTTGTATTCCAAGCCACTCCGTCTTTAAATACTTCAAATCTATCTGCTGCACTATAAAGAACGTTATCAATTAAGTTAGACTTAATTCCATACTGACCAAATACAGGACTAGTCCAAGAGTAGTTTCCATAAGCCACATATCCACTGTTATTAGTGAATTGTGATATATTCATTGAAGTTAGTGCACCAGCAGTAGTTGCATAACTTGTACTACCAGCTGTATTAGCATAGTTTGCATTTCCTGTAATATTAATTCCCCAAGTACCATTCTCCCATATGTAACGATAACCAGTACTTCCATAATAAAGTACACCTGAAGAATTTATTTTTATACCACCGTTACCCCACTCTCCATTCTTGGCAATCATAAACTCATCTCCTGCCATAGTACCTACTTGATACCATGCTCCTCCACTTACTCCACCACTTCGTCCTAATCTTATAGCAGCTTTAGCTCCATCCCAAACAATATGAGGATTATGAATCATAATCCCTGCTGCTCCACCTGCTCCAATAGTTACATACTGAGTACCACTATCTCCCCACAAATCAGTTGTAGTTACAACAAATCTAGTCCAACTTCCTGAACCTCCAGTGTAAACATCTAACTTACCGTAAGGTGTTGTAGTTCCTATGCCTACATTACCTGCTGAGGTAATTACCATATGATCTGTTGATCCACCGTTTGTTCTAAAATAAATACCTACTCCAGTAGCAGATGCTAAGAATAAACCATCACTAGTTCCGTTATTTCCAAATACTCTATTATAACCATTAGTAGTTCCACCAAAACCTATAGTCGAATAACCACCTCCATATGTTCCATCTGTTCCAATTTTTACATTATTAACAGAGATATTAGTAGAAGTTGTAGCACCACGACCTGTAACGGTAGCAAGTGTATCTGTCTCTGTATAAGAAGTAATATAACCTGGACCATTAGTTAACTGGTTTAAGTTTGTTAGGTTACCAGAATGCCAAACAGTTTGAGAAGTATTGTTTACATAGACAGTAGAAATTCTATCTAAAAGTAACGTACCTGTTTGTGGACTATTTGCTGTAAATACATTTCCTGCAACTCCTAATACAATTTGTTTTGTACTGTTAATAAACTTAAGGCCTGCCCAACTACTATAATCCCAATCATTAACATCTGAAAATCTAAATGAAGATAAGTTTCTCCAGATAGTTTCTCCTGTTGATATGCTGGTCATTGTTAGACCATTAAGATTTAAATAATAGTCATTTCCAGTTGCTGTTAAAGATAGTTTAGGAGCTGTCAATAAGCCTGTCATTGTATCACCACTCTTAGAGACTTTGTTTCCTATAGCTGTGGTAATAGTTGTAGAGAAGTTGGCATCGTCACCAAGTGCTGCTGCTAACTCATTAAGAGTATCTAAAGCTGCAGGAGCTGAGTCTACTAAAGCAGCTATTGCACTAGTCACATAAGACTGTGTAGCATATCCGCTTAAACTAGCAGAAGTTAAATAAGCTTGAGATGTAACCCAAGATTGTGTAGCTGCAAGAGCTCCATTAATAGTAATAGTTCCTGATGTTGTCAGGTCACCTATTACTATAAGACCGTTTTTGACTTTAAATTCGTTTGCCATTTTTTATTGTTTTCACTATCCAACAATGTTTATAATCTGTATTTTAGAAATATTTATAACTCATTACTATGGTGTAGGGAGCAGAACTTGAGTTAACTGCGTTAATTCGTGCATCTGAGCCCACTAGAGAGCTTGTAAAGGTCACAGGGGTAGTTGACCCTATGTCAGGTGTAGTTGTTTCAGTGTGAGCGATTGTAGGCGTTCCTGACTGATTCCATGTAACCATAATTGTACCTGCTCTTTGGTCTGTAGCTGTGTTAGCATTTAAAATATAATACTCAATAAAAGCACACATACCTACGCTTACATTTTGAGACCAAACAATAGTAGTAGAAGTAGGATTAATAGTAGCAGTGGAAGACATGTGTACTACTCCATTACCAGAGTTTACAGTTCCTACTCTTAGTTTATCTTGTACTCTTACTTGACCATTTACGTCTAAGTCATATCCTGGGGATGCTTGGTTAATACCTACTCTGTTATTTGCAGAGTTGTAGGTAAGTGCAGAAGCTCCTGCCAGTGTTCCAGAACTATTGTATTGGAATTGTGTATTAGATCCTCCTGGAGTTGTTGTTGCTATTGTCCAACTTCTATTTGCGCTTAGATCATAGCTAGTTCCATTAATAGTAAGCGTTCTTGCTTGAGGAACATAACCTGCTGAACTATGATTACCCCAGCCATACGCAGTATTCCAGTTGGTACTGTTACCGCCTGTTGTGGTTATTACCCCACTAGTTGTATTTATTGACGTTATTATAGACCCACCAGCATCTCTAAAAGTATATAACTGTGTTCCAAAATTTCTAGCATAAGAACCTGAAGCATCTGTACCATAAAAAGTAGTACTTCCTCCACCCTCTACTTGTACTATTCCCATTACATGAAGAGGAGTCGTAGGACTAGTAGTACCAATGCCTAAACCAGTAGAAGTCCAACGTCCAAAAGTAGTTCCACCGCCAGCATTTCTAAAAAAATGACTGTTGTTGTCGTAATAATTATTTTGATCTCCACTGCCTCCCAAATACATAGCAACGCTGTTTGAAGCGTTGTATATTATATTATAAGTTCCATTATTCTGTGCAATAAAAATACCTCTAGAAGAAATAATTCCATTAACATCTAAAGGAGATACAGGAGTTGTAGTACCTATTCCAATATTACCATTAACTAATATTGACATCATAGCACCGCCATTCTGCCCTATGTTGAAGGTGTTGGTTGTTGTAGCCAGCATACCTACATTCCACCAATCTGTACCTGCATCATTTGTATTTAATTTTAATCCACAATATGACGATGCCCAGTTTCCTACTCTATTTAAAGTAATAACAGCTCCTGCATTTCCTACTCCCGCACTACGTACTTCTAATATGGACTGAGGTGTTGTAGTACCAATTCCAACATTACCTCCTGTAGTGATACGCATGCGTTCAGTAGTATTGGTTTGGAATGCTAAGTCAGGATTTGCTCCTGTAGCACCAACAATACCCATTGTAACAAGTCCATTTACAGACTTAATTTGGAAGTGATCTTGATAACTTTGTGTACCTAAAGATAATAGGTATGGAGTACCTGCATCAGAGTAACCCTTAAATCTTAATCCTGACGTTGCACCATTTGAAACAGAAGCGTCAAGAATAGAAGCAGGTGCAGTGGTTCCAATACCTACGTTACCCGATGTTATGTAGTTATCACCGTTTCCTGTTATTAAATTTTTAGAAGCACCAGATCCATCAAACCATATTGTTCTAGATGCACTAGATGTTCCTCCTTGATCAATGTAAAATCCGCCTGCGTTTCCTATTCCACCATCTGAAAACAGTCCTCCTCCATTTACTACAAGCCTTGCTGCTGCACCCCCAGATTCAACCCCGACATATAGTCTAGCAGTTGGACCGCCAACTCTTGTAAATCCTCCATCATCTGACTGTAATAATAATCTTCCAGTACTATTTTCTACTAATAAGGCCGTTGTAGATGAAGTTGCACCTGCTCCTTTAACTTGTAGTTTTGCACCAGCAGTTGTAGTTCCAATTCCTATATTACCTGTGCTAGTGTCTGAATAGAATAATGCAGTACCACTTGAATTTGCTAAATAAAAATCATAGTTATTAGAAGCTGGTTTAATTACAAATGCAGATCCATAAATATGATTAGATCCGTGAGAACCTATTCTCCAATTCTCTGTCCCTCCTGGTTTAAATAAAAGGTGTGTATTGACGTCATAAGATGGATGCACACTCTCAATATAAGGAAGTGCTTCTCCTCCATTATACGATATACCTAATGATACAGGATTTACAGAGTGAAATAACTCAAGTTGTATTTTATTAGTAGTACTTAAAGAACCAATTCTTAGTGTATTACTTGAGCCGTTAATGTAATAATCGCCACTACCAGTATTTAACTGAATAGCTGTTGCAGTTACTGTACCTACTACATGTAACTTTGTTGTAGGAGTTATAGTTCCTATTCCTACATTTCCTCCTCCTAAATTCAGGATTACATTGTTTCCTAATTCATTAATACGTAAAGGTTTAGAACTATGACTTTGAATCCAGCTGTAATCAATGTTACCTCCAAGTTTTAAATTAGTTCCTCCGCTAGTAAATAATTCTAAAACTCCTACGCCTGATCCATTATCCACACCTCCTATACTTAATTTACTATTAGGAGACGTAGTTCCGATTCCTACATTGGTGCCATCATCATAGATTAAAGAATTACCTAAAGTAGTAGATCCTGTGAACTTAGAAATGTAATTTGTTGTTCCACTAGCATTGGCAGGAGTATATCCTAACCATCCAGCAATAGTCTTGTTTACCCAAAGAGTTCCGTTAAATCCTAGTAACTCTCCGTTTACTGGTAAATTTGTTTTTAAATCTACATCATGAATCTCATTTAACTCAAATCCATTCTGTACTTTAACGAAGATTTCTCCGTTGTTAGAGTTCTTACGGGTTACAATACCGATAAAAACTAAGTGAGCAGGGGCATACGGTTTATTTGCTAAGCCGTAAATTAAGTTTCCTCCTGTTCCCAACCACACAGGATCACCTTCTGTACCTGCAGTTGAGGTATCTAATCCTGCTAAAAGACCTTCTGTTACTACATTGGCAAATCCGTTTGTAGAAACTGTGGCATCCAAAAGACCCATAGTCTTACTAGATGTGGCCTCAGAAGCATTAGAAGCCAAACCAACAATCATATTGGTTCCGTCTGCACTAGTTA
>Ga0315909_10006082_pt1 | contig 13716 bp, 12 predicted proteins | sample LakEriMetagenome_11_FD_203527 | JGI IMG/M metagenome (GOLD analysis project Ga0315909, IMG submission 203527) | Freshwater fungal communities from buoy surface, Lake Erie, Ohio, United States - Buoy 2 MA125 | ecosystem: Environmental > Aquatic > Freshwater > Lake | place: USA: Lake Erie, Ohio...
TGATTTATCTGCCGTAAAATATTTGCCATTTGAATTAGAATCAGATGAAAATGGAGAATTTACTTATGATGTAGCGGGACACGTCATTAAATTTTCTTATTTAGGTCGCGACACAAGCAAAATGTCTGTCTCAGAAACACTTAAACATATAATTTGCCAAGTAGATGATTTGAGATCAGAAGAAGCAATTGATGAATTTGTACGTTATCATTTCTTAGCTCGAGATGCAAAAATATTCCGCAAATATTATGCAGATAATGCACCAGGCCTGGATTTAACATACGAATTCGAAGGTGAAACAGGAGGCACCTTCACTGCCGGGTTTCTTCTTGGAACAGACCTTTTTTGGTTTTAAACCAGAAGATCGTGTTAAATTGCATGAAAATATTTTTAATTTGATTTGGTGGGGTGCTGGTCGTTGGGACTGGGATACTATATATCATATGCCCGTACACATTCGGCGATTTTGGACTAAAAAAGTCAACAAGATGATTGAAGATGAAAATGATCGGCAAGAACAATTGGCAAATGCTGCTAAAACAAAACGACGTGCAGTACCAAAATCTCCTAGATAAATATTTATTAAAAAGAAGAGTTCAGTATGCCAGTAGATTTATCTAGTTTATTAAGCGGATTAAATAATCATTTTACTAATCTAATGGAAGCTTCGCCAATTGTTGGCGAGTTAACTTCAGCTGTAACTGGCTTAGCTAATGCGACGTTGAATTTAAACAGCGAAACTAACAATTATCTTCGAGGTTTAGATAAACAAATTGCATACAACGAAAAGTTATCAGAACGATACATTGAAGCTGCTAAACAAACGTTAACGTTAGAACGAAGAAATTCGCAACTTAATAAATCATTCGGCGTTGGAGTACGACAAGCAGCAAAATTATCAGAATCATTTCAAGTTGTTGCAGAATCATTAAAAATATCTGGAGTACAAGTCGGAGCATATGCTGGATCTATCAAAAAAATGGTGCCAACATTAAATCAAATGACCGAAGCTGGCGGCGACATGTATAAATCATTAGTACAAACGCAACATATACTTAGAACTAATTTAGGACTAACAGAAGAGCAATCAAATGCATATACACAATACGCTGAACAAAATGGTAAAAGTTCTTCATCCATGTTGTTAGCAACTAAACAATTAGCAGAAACATTGGATCCAGATGGCACGATGGGTTATTTCAAAATGATCACCGAAGAGATTAGCGGAGCGACAGCAGACATTACATTGCAGTATGGTAAACTTCCTATGAATTTAGAAATGGCCGTGTTAAAAGCAAAAAAACTAGGTTTTGAATTATCTGATTTAGCCGATGCTGGTGGTCATTTATTAGAAATTGAATCGAGCATCGGAGAAGAATTAGAATATCAACTTTTATCCGGCCGCAGACTAGTTGACAATCAAGGTAACAGTTTAACCAACATGTATCGAGAAGCAGCATTGCGGGGAGACATGAACAAGCAAGCTGATATCATGAATAATATTTTAGAAACTGAAGGCAAAACCATAGAAAATAACATGTTTGCTAGAAAACAATTAGCATTAACGTTAGGTCTTGAAGAAACCCAACTTGCATCTGCATTGCAAAAGAAAAAGATTCTAGATAAAGCATCCGCTAGCGGCATTGATATAAATTTAGATGGTTCTAATGCAATGCAACAAGCTGCACAAGCGCTTGAAGCAGGCGCAATAGATGAAGCCGATTTTGAAGAATTAAAAAGAGCATCTGATACTCGTACTACCGAAGACATCATGAAGCAACAACTTGATACATTGCAAGAAGCAAATATTCTAAGTTTATTACAATTAGAGCAATCAACTATGGTTGGAAAAAATCAAGACGATATTTTAAACAATCTTTCTAACAAAAAATTTATGTTGGATGCAGTTAGTAGTTTTAAAGATTTAGGTGATATGAGACGACAACTTGCAGCAAAAAAAGGAGTAGAAGACGTAAAAACCGATTTTGAACAAGCAACACTAGGAAATGAATTGGAAGCGATAAAAGGAGGAGATGCTGTTATCACCCCAGGTTACGGAAAACGAGTATTAACATTCCCAGAAGATACCCTACAAGCACCAATTGCATTCAATGATAATGATACAATTGTAGCAGGAACAAATTTAGCTGGAAAAGGTGGAGGATCTGGCGGTGCAGATATGACAGCTGTAGTTGCAGAACTTCAAAAGGCTAACGCTCTGTTATCAAAAATGACATCGACACCAACATTTAGTGGCGGATTAAATGCACCATATTACGGATAAGGATAAAACATGAGTATGCAAAACCCAACTTTGTCAGCGGCATCGCAATTTATTGGACCTTTCGATATATTGCCAAATGTTTTATATACTAATCCTACTACAGCTGTTACTACAATTGCACCGATACCAATTGGCAATAAAAATCCAACATATGAAGCTGATTACCAATTTACCGAACCATACAGCGTACCGACAAGGCCGACTAGTATTTACATATTAAACCCAAACAGTCCATCATATACATATCTTGGAAAAGATGGAAAAACAGATTGGAAAACAAGTGCAGGTAATATTAAAGATATTAAAGGAAACGTAAAATCAGGTCCTAGTGCAATATGGAATCCAAGACCATTATCTAATACTAACATAACACTTGAAACTGTAGGAGCTAAAGCTGCAGCATTTAGTTTGTCGTCATTAGGTGGGTTTACTGGAATTCCATATGTAACACAAATAGGTCAAGCACAATTTGGACAATTTGGCGAAGACACATTATCTGGAGATTATGTAACGTTGTCAGCTGATCAATTAACAACAAAAAAGTTTCCATTATCTGCAATACTTTATCCGGATTTTAGATCTAGACTAGGGTTACAAAATGAATCAGATAAAACGAGTCAAGCAATACTAAGTTTTGTTGCATCAAAACGTTTTGATGGAGCTTCGGCGCTAACTCGCGGTGCAATTAGAGGTGGTATTTATGCTGCAGCATCTGCATTACCGGTAGGACCGTATAGTGCATTTAACAGAGAAACATTGTATGGTTGGGGCGAACATGATAATCCTAATGCAATTCGTAGCGATTTTACATTAACAAGTCATGTTGCAACTACGTGGGATAAAACATTACCTCTTCCGCAGATATCAAATGGAAATATATCAAAACGAGCGAACGGAGATTTTATACCAACACGTAATCCTATAGCATTAGCAACACCATTCCGCGGAGATAAAATTTCAGTAATTGATTTTGGTAAAAGAAAATTAAAAAATGCATATGATTGGAAACGAAAATTTTTCACCGGAAAGCCAAAGTTAGATAACGTTGTACAAGCAATTGCATCCGTTACTGATTTAACGCAAGATTTTATAAAATTTTATTTTACCGGGCCTGCACTTCAAAACGGATTAGAAGATGCCGAAGATGACATAATTGTATTTAGAGCAGTTATAACTTCATTTTCAGAAAATTTTAATCCAGGTTGGACAGACGTAAAAATGATAGGTCGTGCAGATCCGAATTATACATATACTGGATATACTCGCGATGTATCAATTGATTTTGATATATATGCAACGGATCGGGATGAATTAAAACCAATTTATAGAAAACTTAATGCACTTGCCGGATATACTACTCCTATATATAGTGGCGAATCAATTGCAATGCAAGCTCCATGGATGCGTTTAACAATTGGCGACTTATATGTGCAAACACCAGTTGTTATGAATTCATTAGCATATACATATGCAATGGATGCTCCATGGGAAATTAATATTGAAGATGATCCAACAATGATGCAAGTTCCGAAGAAAATTTCAGTATCATGTCAATTCAACGTAATTACAGACTACTTACCACAAAAGGGCGGTCGTTTCTGGACATTAGCTAAGAAATTTGATGTAGATGGAACACCGGCTGCTGGCGGCGATAATTGGTTAAGTGATACATTTGGAAATATTGATAGAACATTAATTGAAGAAAACAAACGAAAAACTCTAGCCGGCAAAGGAAGCAGGGGCGGAAATCAAACAAATTAAACGATGAGCAGATATTTAACAGCATTAACAGAACGAGATAAAGTAACAGAAAAAAGAAAATTATCAACTGTTATAATTCCCGCTGCCCCTATCCGGACAGATGATGTATATATAAAAACAATTGGTGTAGAACGTTTAGATAAATTATCCTTATTGTTTTATCAAGATGCTGCATTTTGGTGGGTTATTGCTGCTGCAAATGGTTTAGGAAAAGGCACATTGCTTGTTCCATCGGGTATCAACATAAGAATACCAAGTTTTACAAACATGCAAAGTTATATTAATGAAACAAACTCATCACGATGAATATATTTTATACACAAGTAGATACAAACTTACAAGAAGAATTAAATGCCCGGGGTCGAACTGGATTTCAAAATCGCACTACTAAAGCTATTGATTTCATGGTTGGAAAAATTGCTAATGTTGAAATAGTAGCATATGAAACGAGTAGTAGTCTTTCAGCTAAAATTGCAGTATTAGGAGGTCGAAACGTACAAATTGGTAGATATTTACCTAGCGGACCTGAAGGGTATTTAACAGATTATTCTTATAAACAAGAGTCAATTGATTTTTATACGCAAGATGATGTATCAATTGCTCAAACAAATGCAGGACTTTCTGGAAAAACTACTAATGCAAGCGTCGGCGATGCATATCTTAAACAGACAGAATTAACCGATCGTAGTAGACGTACCGGACCTTATATTACAACCGTCGATGTTACAATTGGCGATCATTCCATGGGTTTATTAAATAAAGCTACAGTTAGCATTGTTATTCCAAACGTAGCCCGGGATTTAGATAATATTGAAGATGCATGGTTTCGTCCCGGTCGTTATGTATCAATACGAATTGAACACCCTGAAACTGCCGTTGTAACAAGAACAGTTAACAATGCAGGAACTGTCACCGGCGGACTATTAGCACCTAAGACATTACCTAATCCAGAGCGAATTAAAGAATTATATCCGGCGTGGGACGTTGATAAATTTCTTAAACAGTATTCAAAAATGAATGCATTTATATTTGAAGGATTAATTACATCATTTGATTTCTCATATACAGCAGATGGAACTGTAGAAGCAACATTATCATTAACGGGTACTAGTAATGTATATTCAGATGTGTCAATGTTTTTAACAGATCCTAAAAAAAATGAAAAAGATTCAACAAAAACTACTAATACTGAAAACTTTAAAGTAGCCCCGACAGGGTCAACCATTCCTTCATTATCAGGAGTCGGGCCAGATCAAAATGTAGATCAATTAGTTGAATTGATATATAATCGTATTAATACAATTATAGATAAGTTTAAATTAAATTGCGATGCTGCAAAATCATTTACAGATTTTATATTACCATTTTCACTTAATGATTCATTAACGGAACACAACGATTTATTTTTACTAGTAGGTAACCAAACATTACCTAAAATACAATCAGTACAAATTCCAGATGCAAACAATGAATATAAATATGCGGGTAATATTAAAAATAAAATCATACAAGTAGCTAAACTAGATAAAACGGAAAGAGCTAAAGCATTATCAATTCCAGCTTCTGGTTCTACACCTGCTATACCGCGAGATCCTGCATCTATACCAGATGCATCTACATTAATTGATCCAGTTACTAGTGCAACCGGCTTACCGACATTAACTGCAGATAGTACTATTGACGATGTTAACAACGTTGTTCAAATTTTAAGCTTTAATGGGTTGATAACTGCAGAAGAAAATGATCGTTTTGAACGAGATTTAGAAAGAGCAAAAAATGAACAACAAGCAGCTATAGATCTTGCAATTAAACAAAATACGCAAAGAGATGAATTTATTAAAAAATTTAATACTAGTCCAGAAGCTACTTATAATTTTAATCGTTATATTACATTAGGTGCGTTAATCTATATAATTAATGAAGAAATTATTAAAAAAGCTGCAACGCCTGGTCAATTAGCTCAAATTATACATACAGATGAATTATGTTTTAGTAATTATTATCCTAGATTAGTATCAACACGTCCCGAAGATATATTATTTCTACCAGAAAAACCAGATGCATTTAATGATATGAATTCATATGGCACAGATGCGGCAGTTGGATTGGTATATTATAAAAACGTTGTTAAACAATTTAATGATACGGGCTTATCTCGCGAATCATTAAAAAACTCCGGATTTAAACCATGGCCCGGTGTTTATAAAAAAGCTGATTCGTCAACGGGCGTTATGTATCCTAGTAGAATTTTTATTAATATCGAATCAATTAATCGCATAATTAATGCAATAACTGCTCAAGGAAAAAATGCATTTACAATAAAAACATTTATAGCAAACATATCAGATTTAGTTTCCAAATGTAGTGGAAATGCAATAGATTTAAAATTAGTATCATATCCTGACGATCAAAACAAATTGTTATTAGCAGATACGCGATATTTAAAATCTAAAAATGAAACAGTAATACCGTATTCAGTTCCAATGTTTGCAAATCACCCGAATGGAAGCGTAGTATTAGAATTTTCTTTCACAGCAAAATTACCAGAAAATGTTAAAAATTTATCTTATGTATTAAATCAGGGTGATACTGTAACAGAAGAACAAATTGCACCTTATATGAATTTCATGTATAATTCAAAAAATCCAGAACAAATTAATAAAGCATTAAATTTATATCGAGAAAAATTTAATGAATCTATAAAACAATTGGAAGAAGCTAGAATTAATTATGGTGCATCCCCTGGAGTTCCGGAACGAGCACGAGCGTTATACAAAGCTATTACTAGTTATATCAAGTATCCAACAAATGATATTAAAACATCTCAACAAATAACTGCTCCAATATTTCCTTTTGAAGTTAAATTTACAATTGATGGAATCAACGGATTACGTTATGGCGATGTATTAACATTTGACGCGTTGCCTAGTAAATATCGAGAAAATACGGTATTTAGTGTTATAGGACTAACGCATACGGTTTCAACCGAAGGGGATTGGCGAACTGAAGTTAGATGCATAATGAGACCTAGTATAGATTAAAAATATGGCACGTTTAAAATTATATTATCCCGCAGAAGAAATTACTAATAATCTTTATACATTTGGTTCGGAATTAATGACTGAAGATAATGTAGAATATGTAGGTCCGTTTCATCGTTATGTTACTGGTGAAGTATATACTGGTTCAACTTGGAACGCAAAAACATCAAAAAAATTAGTTGTATTTCAACAACAAAATAAAATAACAATTTACAATACACTAAAACCAGATATAAAAGTAAAGTATATAACGCCAAAACGCATACAGCCGCAAATAACATCAGCTGATATTTCGAGAGGTTCGATTCAACGTTATTTTATTTGCAAACAAAATGAACGCATTATTTTTGAAGTAGATGCCGCACAATACAATGACTGGACTAGCAATGTTATTGATAATAAAATATACATTGCAACGCGTATTGAATGGACAATAACGGGGCCTATACAAGATTCACAAAAAGGAAACGTTTTAATACCAGGCGCTACAACTAAAAATATACAACAAATAAAAGTTGCAACACGTACGATTCCAGCAATTGCTTCAATTTTAACAGACCCTTTAGAATTCTATACAGATACGGATTACATTGCACCCGTCGACATTAACGGTTTGAAATAAGAAAATAATTTCATATATTACCATTAATGATAGTGGATTGTATAGAAGATGCCCAAAGTACATTACAAGCAGTTTTAAATCGACGTGCATTGTTAGTACCAATATTTTCTAGCCCTACCCATCATGTTACGCAAAATCCGTTATGTGCTATATACATTTATACGGAAGATGATGTAGAACGACTAATACCGATACGACATACTGAACAGATAAGGGGCTTTTCAGAACTTGTCCCGGAGTTCTTAGCATTAGAGAATATCTTTGTTCATGACAAGAAGCAGTGGTTACAAACGGGAGGTAATGGTGCTGTATGGGATGTTAAAACATTGTGGTGGTATACATACGGTGAAGCATATGATGAAAGTCATTATCCAACCACAGCACACAATTTTTATTGGAGACGTCACGCTGCAATGCCACAAGTAAATGCAATTGTTCCTTTACAGCAACATTTAGCAATGTGTCAAAAGATACGACACTATGCCTGGCCAATGTGTGTTAATGCAGAACGATCAGAATCCTATTTGCAATTTAATGCAACATATCCAGAAGTATTTGCAACGTTGGAATCTGCAGGATTAGCAGTTAATGAAACATTTCGAATGCCAGAATTGATACATAAAGGACAAGTATATTCACAATACAATTATCACACCACAACGGGTCGTCCTAGCAATGCATTTCGAGGATTCAATTTTGCGGCAATGAATAAAGAAGATGGAACCAGAGCAGCATTTTGCAGTCGCTTCGATAATGGTGCACTAGTAGAAATGGACTTTGATTCATATCACGTTAGATTGATTGCTCGATTAGTAGGATATGCATTGCCCGCATCATCGATTCATGATTACTTAGGACGATTTTATTTTGACACTGCAGAATTAACAGATACTCAACGTGAAGAAAGCAAAGCAATAACATTTCGTTTGCTATATGGAGGTATCGATCGAGAATTTTTAGCAATACCATTTTTTGAAAAAGTAAATGCATTTATATATGAGTTGTGGTCTAAATGGAAATCTAGAGGATACATTGAAACACCCGTACTTAAACGGCGATTAACTGCAGACACATTAAAAAATATGACAGCAAACAAATTGTTTAACTACTTTTTGCAAGCTGTTGAAACGGAAGTATCCGTACAAAAGTTACGGCAAGTACAAAATGTATTAAACCCAATGAAAAGCAAAATGGTGTTATATACATATGACTCGGTACTTTTTGATATTGAATATACAGAAGCAAAAACATTATTACCAACTATTAAGAATATGTTAGAACAAGGAAACTTTCCGGTTAAAACAAAAGTTGGCGATATTTATGATAAAATGAAAACTATATCTCTATGACCATAGATTCAATTTTAACAGAATGGAGTTACAGATTACCAAAAGGTTATCCTACTCGTTCTAAAGATTATGAATTGTTATATCATGTTATTCTAGAAATGACTGAATTAACACCGTTAGAAGCTCGTGCCGTAGTTAATCGTGCACAAGGCGTAATAACAGAACAAGTAGAATTTTCACAATTAAATTTATCTGATGATTTAACTCAACAGATACAAGATCGATATGAAGATTTATCTCCGCAAGAAAAACTAGAATTTGAAAAAAATTATCGACAACATACCGTTGATTCTTTTATGTCAAGCGGATACAAATCATTTACTAAATTTTATGATATTTTACCAACCGGCAAATCTGCAGCAGGTATGGGTAAAGGTGAAATTGAAATTTTATTAGCAGTAAAAGATTCACAACCTGGAGGAACGGCATCTCATGATATTATTATGCCCGGTGGAGAATGGGAAGTTAAAGAAATCGGTAAATTACCCAGACCTACCAAATCTGGAGAAATGGGTAAAGCACCAGAAGGAAAAACATTTCGTCCTGCAAAATCAGGAATGCCAGTTGACGGTGACTTATTAACGCAGACAGTAAACTTTTTTAATGATATCATAAAGCCATTAGCTGAAATGGGTGATTCATTTGAAGAATTAAAAGATCTAGTAGATCCGCATTCTTGGAAACAATTAAATGATTTGATTCAAGTATTAGAAAAAGTATTTGTTCCATTAATGGATAATGTAGCTAGTACAGAAATAAGTTACAAAAGCGGTTGGGCTCAAATGTATCGGGGTTGGCAATTAATCCATGAAATTTTATGGAAATCTGAATTAGATGCAGATATACGAGATACTAGATTAACAATCAAAACTGGAAGTCAAACATTATCATATTGGATAACAGCAGAAGATTTTGAAAAGATACAACAAGGTTCCGGCGAGCAAAATGAAGTTTCTATTAAAATAGGACAACAAATTAGCAACGAAACAAATAATGCAGCAATTTGGTTTAATAAATTAAAACATAATGATTTAGTTCGTAATCCAAATTACATGATACAATTATTGAATACTACAAAAAATAAATTCTTTGAAGGAATTTTAGGACTGATTGCATACGATGTTAATAATCCAGGAATTCCGATTGTAACGGACGCAACGGATTGGGCTATTATAGGATTATCTCAAGGAATGTGGGTATTTGGATTGAAAGCAGTATACCCTAAATATGAATTTATACAACAACAATCGTAAGGATGAGGACGAGTGAAAACACAATTACTTTGCACATTTGCACATAGATCGGATTTAAACATAATAACCGAATACATACAACAAAGCTACACGATACCAGAAAGACGAATCTTTGTATTTTCAAATGCAGAAGCTACAGACAATTTGTATTGCACATACAATGCAGATGCTGGAACACAAAGAGGACAAAATACTATAAGCATACATCGAAAAAAAGAAACAAACACATTGTATACAGTAAATGCTTTGAATGAGATAATTCGAATTGTAAACAACGGAGTGTTAGACAAAACTTACCAATTGGATTGGACGATGTATGAAAATTCTTTTATCCTTACTGATGAAGGAGGCTATCGCATAATTCCACTTGTTTTCTTTAAGAAAATTACCTGGAAGTAATATTTATATATAGGAACAGTCATGAAAAAATTAGAAAATATACTTGCAGAAAATATGCGCCGATTTGGTACCAAGAATCTAAATGAACAAGAAGAACAAGACTTTCTTAATGTATATCTAGAAGATTTTAAAAAACAAGGTTGGACATTGGAGTCTGGAGTTGCAAAAGGTGTTGGAGGTATGACTGACGGACGGAGTACAAATACATTAACAAAAAATGATATGCAAATTATTTTTACCAGCAATGCACTAACAGGGATTAAAGTTTCTGTTAAAATATTTCCATCTGATATGGGTAGTGATAATTTGCAAAATAAAGATTTAGCAAATGCATTTAAGGCATATAATCATAAGACTCCTCCGGATATAATAAAACTTCCTCGACCACACGAATCTGGAGAATTCAAATTTTGGTATGCGACAGTAAATTATTCAACTGTTGGCAAAACAAAAGAATCTACGCCATTTTACAAATATTATGCTGATATCATTAAACTTTCTCAAATTAGTGATAAATTTTCAGCAGTTAATAACATGAATGTAAAAGATCAATTAAAAACTGCCGGCAGCGCATTAAAAACAGGTTTTGGCCAATTGGCAGGAAAAGCAAAAGCTGCAATTGCCAAAACAAATGCAACGCCAGAATAATAATTTATTCAAAAAAATTAACAATTAACTTTGATTTATCCCATTAATTATCTATATTATAATTAATATTTTATTTTATTAACCAATTAACAAAAGGAAGACTTATGGCACTTAACTTAGATGCAATTAAGGCAAAACTTAATCAGTTAAACAAAGCTGATGACAAAAAACAAAATTTGTGGAAGCCCGAAGCTGGCAAAACAAGAATTCGAATTGTACCTTACGTACACAGAAAAGACAATCCATTTCTAGAATTGTATTTCCATTACGACATTGGTAAAAGATCAATGTTATCACCAATCACATTTGGTAATGCAGATCCAATCGTTGAATTTGCAGAAAAGCTAAAAAAGACTGGCGATAAAGATGAATGGCTAATGGGCCGTAAAATTGAGCCGAAAATGAGAACTTATGTTCCTGTAATCATTCGCGGTAAAGAATCTGAAGGAGTTAAATTTTGGGGATTTGGAAAACAAATCTATACAGAATTGTTATCAATCATTTCAGATCCAGATTATGGTGACATTACAGATTTGATGAATGGACGCGATATTGATGTTGAATTCACACCAGCAGAAGGCGGAGCATATCCTAAGACAGCAATTCGAGTTAAGCCTAATACACAGGCAGCAACTGAAGACAAAGAAATTGCTCAAAAAATTATGAATCAACCGCAAATTACCGATTTATTTCCAGAACCAACTTATGACGAACTAGAAAAAGCATTAGCTGAATGGATGAATCCAGAAAATGCAGATTCAGATGTTGAAGAATCAGATGAAGAAGAAGAAACAGTAGCAACAGCTCCTGCAAAAGCAGCAAAGCCAGCAGCAACTAAACAAACAGATGTAGCATCTGCATTTGATGATCTATTCAATTCTTAAGAAGGAGTTATAAATGGCAAAAAGTAAAAGTAAACTGGAAATCGAGGACAGCTTAGCAAACACCCTTGCAGAATCAATCAACAAACAATTCAAAGGGCAATCGTTAAAAACTGCTTTCTTTTTAGCCGGCGATGATGATTCTCCTAGCAATGTTAAAGAATGGATTTCATCTGGTTGTGATTCTTTAGATTTAGCAATATCTAATAGACCACACGGAGGTTTTCCGGTAGGAAGAATAACTGAGATAACTGGATTGGAAGCATCGGGTAAATCTTTATTAGCATCACATACCTTAGCAGAAACACAAAAGAAAGGTGGCTTAGCTGTTTATATTGATACAGAAGCTGCAACTAGTAGTGAGTTTTTAACGGCTATTGGGGTTGATTTAAAAACCATGTTGTATGTCCCATTAGAGACAGTTGAGGAAATATTCGAAACAATTGAAACTATAGTTGAACAAGTCCGAAAGTCAGACAAAGATCGTTTAGTTACAATCATTGTTGACTCAATAATGGGTGCTTCAACTAAAATTGAAATGTCTGCCGAATATGACAAAGATGGTTATGCAACATCAAAATCAATCATTTTATCAAAGGCAATGCGTAAAGTTACCAATTGGATTGCACGAGAAAGAATTTGTCTCATATTTACCAATCAGTTACGTACCAAAATGGGAGTGTCTTTTGGCGACCAATGGACAACTGCAGGTGGTAAGGCAATTCCATTCCACGCATCAGTTAGACTTCGTTTGAAAAATACAGGTATGATCAAAGCTAAAATAAATGGCGTTGAACAAGTTGTAGGAAGTAAAACAGAAGTACAAGTTGTTAAGAATCGTATGGGTCCACCACACCGCAAAGTTAATTACGAAATCTATTATGATAGCGGAATTGACAATTACGGTGGTTGGTTAGAAACTATGAAAAAGTTTGATTTAGTTAAACAATCTGGAGCACATTATACATTGGAAGATGTTGATATTATAACAGGCGAAAGTTTTGGCGAAATCAAATTTCAATCAAAGAATTTTATTGATAAGGTAATTGCATTACCAGAAGTAAAAGAACGGTTATATCAAAGAATTTGCGATGCATATATCTTTAAATACCAAGCAGGTATTGATGGCGGAATCGATGATGTAATAATCACTGACGAAGTTTATGATGAAGAATAAGTATCAAGAATTATTCAAACAGTTACAACAAGAAAAGAGTTCAAGTCCGTCTGCTCCTAATGATCATATCATGGTGGTGGACGGGTTGAACACCTTTATTAGAAGTTTTGGTGCAACTCCCGCTTATAATGAAGATGGTGACCATATCGGTGGTATTACCGGATTTTTGTATTCTATAGGTAAAATTGTTAGAGATTTCAAACCTAGCAGATTGATAATTGTATTTGATGGAAAAGGTGGTAATGCTCGCCGCAGAAAGATTTATGGAGATTATAAAGGTAATCGAGCCAATAAGACTAAA
>Ga0315909_10006084_pt1 | contig 13715 bp, 13 predicted proteins | sample LakEriMetagenome_11_FD_203527 | JGI IMG/M metagenome (GOLD analysis project Ga0315909, IMG submission 203527) | Freshwater fungal communities from buoy surface, Lake Erie, Ohio, United States - Buoy 2 MA125 | ecosystem: Environmental > Aquatic > Freshwater > Lake | place: USA: Lake Erie, Ohio...
AGCCAGCGCATCGAGTCGAAGATCACCTTCAGGAAGGCGTCGGAGTTGCGCTCCTTGTCGGTGTCCTCGATGCGGAGGATGAACTTGCCGCCCGTGTGACGGGCGTAGAGCCAGTTGAACAGGGCCGTGCGGGCGCTTCCGATATGGAAGAAGCCGGTGGGGCTGGGGGCGAAGCGGACGCGGACCTGGGACATTGGGATAGGGAAAGGGGTAGGGGGTGGGGTAGGGGGTGGTAAAGCCGGAATCGGTTCCCAACAAAGAACCCCTCGGGAGGAGGCCTCCGGAGGGGTTCCAGCGGGCCTGCGGACTCCCTTACTTGGGCTGGGCGGGCGGCGGGACGACGTCCTGCACGATGCCGATTCCGGTGAAGTAGGCGTTGCGCTGGGAGATGCGCTGGGCGAAGACGCGGCTCTCTTCGGCGCCGCTCTTGTCCTCCGGCAGGTCCTTCTTGGCCGGCCGGATGAAGACGTAGTCGCCGTTCGCGACGCGGATGGCGGAGGTCACCTGGCCCACGCCGGCGGCTTCGATGAGCAGGCCGGTGTTCTCGTTGGCGGCGGTGATCTCGGCCGGCACGGCGTAGACCGTGAAGGCCTCGGGCGAGGTCAGCTTGAGCTGGCGGGCCTTGGCGCTGTCGGTGAAGCTCTTGCCGGCGGCGAGGTCGGACCGTAGGGCGTTGCCGACCTTGGCGACTTCCTCGGCGAGGAGGCGGTTGAGCTGGGACTTCTGCCAGTTGGCCACGGCCTTGGCCTTGACCTCCTCGAAGCTCGGCAACCGGTCGGGGGTGCGCTGGTTGAGGAAGACGAACGTGGCGCCCTCTTCGGAGCGGTAGACTTCGGTCCGCCATTCGCGTTCGTTGAGCTCGCCGGCTACGCGGAGCGCTCCCTCGGGGATTTTGGCGATGGCCGGGCTGGACGTGACGTCGAAGGCCGGGATGGTCGTCACCTTGGCGCCCTTCGCCTTGATCCAGGCGGCGAACTCCTTGCTGTCGGCCTTGGTCGCGTCGACCGGAAACTTATCGGCGAGCTCGTCGGAGACCTGGCCGGCGAGGTTCGTGACGGCGCGGTCGGCGCGGACGAGCTTCTCGAGCTCGGCGCGCTTGGCGAGGGCCTGTTCCTTCACCTTGCCCGTCTCAAACTTGAATTTTTCGGCCTGATTATAGCCCATGTTGATGATTTCGTCGTCGGTCACCGGGGCCGTGTCGGCGGCGGTCGGGGCGATGGTCACGGCGGTGACGGCGACCTGAGCGGGCAGGCGGTAGTCTTCGATGTTGGCCACGAAGGCCTCCTTGGCCTTGGCTTCGTCGACCTTGATCTCGGGCTTGAAGCCGGCGGCCGAGAAAGCAGCGACGTCGACCGTCCACTTGGTGCGCTCGCGGTCGAGGATGCGCTTCACCTGGGCGGAGGTGGCGTGGCCCGAACCGGCCAGGGTGCCGACGGCCTTCTGGATGCGCCACGTGTCCTTGACGTAGGTTTCAAAACGGGCGCGGACCTCGAGATCGGTGACGTTCAGTCGCTTGGCGGCGAATTCCAGGAATTTGTTCAGGCCGTCGGCGCCGCTGCCATCGGGGGCCGTGGTCATCTCACGGGCGATGCGGCGGATCTCGACCTCGGAGGGGTCGGGGATGTCGAGGCCGTCGGCGAGGCTGAGTTCGGCGACACGCTGCACCAGGCCGTTGGGGTCGATGCGCTGGCCGGTCATCTGGCCGAAGAACACCGCGTCATTGAAGCGGGAACGGACGGCCGGGTCGTTGAGGTTGACGCCTTGGTAGACGTAGGCGGGGCCGCCGGTCAGGGCGCCGCGGCCGGCGAACCCGTAGAAGACGAAGGAGACCACGATGATCACCAGCAGGAAGCCGAAGATCAGGCGGTGGTGCTTGCCGGTGGCGTTCTGGAGCCAGGTAATCATTCGGGCAACTTACCCCAGCCTTTCGGCGGGTGTCAACCCGTCCAAATCCCCTCCGGCGCTTGCTTCCGGAGGGCTTATGGACATCCCTTGGGCGTGCCCAAGCCCCTCTGCTGCATCGTCGCCGTGGCCCGCAACGGGGTCATCGGCAAGGAGGGCAAGCTTCCGTGGCATATCCCGGAAGACTTGGCCTGGTTCATGGACCAGACCAAGGGAGGCGTGATGATCGAAGGGCCGGCCTGTTACGCCGAACTCGGCAAGGCCTTGCCGGGCCGGGGGACCGTGGTCGTCTCGCGGGATCCCAACAAGGTCTTCCCGGGCGCCGAGCGCGCCGCTTCCTTGGCCGAGGCCATCGTCATCGCTGACCGGATGGACGAGTGGCCGGGTCCGGTCTGGATCACCGGCGGCGAAAGGATCTACGCCGAGGGGACGCCGTTGTGCGATCGCCTGTTCATCACGCGCATCGACCGCGACTTCGAAGGCGACCGTTTCTTTCCCGCCGACTGGCGGAAAATCTTCACCAAACTCGTGTCGTCGAAGAAGGGCGAGCATGAGGGACTAGGGTATCGGTTTGAAGTTTGGGAACGGTGAGCGCGGCTGACGTCGCGAGGGGGGGCGTGGGCAAGGTGACACGTGGGCAAGGGGAAGGCTTAACTCAAGGGGAGGCCGGAATGTATGCTTCAGACATTTTTCCCCGGCTAATTATCCGGTTTCCCTTTGAGCTATGTCTCGAGGTAGGGGCGCGACGGCGTCGCGTCCGTTGATGGTCCCGACCCTACCCCTTGTCCCCGTGCCAGCGAAACCCTTGCCCCCTTGTCTCTGACACGCATAGTCGCGGCATGCTGCTCCCCCTGCTCCTGCTGGCTGCGATTCCGCCGACCATCTCGGAAGAGTCGAAGGTCCCTCCGTACGCGCTGCCCGATCCGCTCGTGTGCGCCGACGGACGCAAGGTCACGGACGTGAGGATGTGGAACGAGGTCCGCCGTCCGGAGGTCTTCCGCCTCGTCGAGGAGAACATGTTCGGCCGCACGCCCGACACCTCGAAACTGCGGTCCGAGGCCGTGGTCGAAGTCCGTGAGCAGTCCCGGCAAGCCTTCGGCGGCAAGGCTACGCGCACCCAGTTCAAGGTCTGGCCGATCGGCAAGAAAGGCCCGTCGTTCGACCTGCTTCTCTACGTGCCCAACGCGGCCAGGCGTCCGGCCCCCGTCTTCGTCGGGCTGAACTTCGGCGGCAACCATACGACCACCGCAGATCCGGCGGTCTTCGTCGCGTCGACCTGGGTCTCGAAGCAGTGGGCGATGAAAGATACCGTCCAAGCGGACCCCGCCTTGCGCGGCGGACAGGCCCGGCGCTGGGAATATGAATACCTTCTGGACCGCGGCTATGCCTCGGCCACGGCCTACTACGGGGATTTCGAGCCCGATCATCCTGAAGGCTGGAAAGCCGGCTTCCGCGCGGCGATCTCGCCGGACGGCGCGAACGCGAAATGGCAAGACGGCGAGTGGGCCGCCATCGGCTGCTGGGCCTGGGGCCTGTCGCGCATGCTTGACGTGCTCGAGCAGGTCCCGTCCGTCGACGCCAAGCGCGCCGCCGTGCACGGTCATTCGCGCCTGGGCAAAGCCTCGCTCTGGGCCGGCGCGCAGGACCCCCGTTTCGCCTTCGTCATCTCCAATAACTCCGGTTGCGGGGGCGCCGCGCTCAACAAACGGATCTTCGGCGAGACGGTCGGCGTGATCAGCGGACATTACAAGGGGCGCGGTTTCCCGCATTGGTTCACCGCCCGCTTCGCGACCTTCTCCGAGAAGGAAGACCAGCTGCCGTTCGACGCGCATTATCTCCTCGCGCTCGCCGCGCCGCGTCCGCTCTACGTCGCCAGCGCTTCGGAAGACAGCTGGGCCGATCCGCTCGGCGAGTTCCTCGGCGCCGCGCATGCCGATCCGGTCTATCGCGTGCTCGGCCAGCCTGGCCTCGGCACCCGGGAACAGCCCCCCATCGGCCAGCCCGTCGGCCTGACCGTCGGCTATCACCTTCGTTCCGGCAAGCACGACATCCTGCTCGAGGACTGGAAGAACTACGCGGATTTCGCCGACCGCGTCATGCCGGCCAAGTGAGCCGGGGCGGGGAAGGGTTGACTCCCCGGGGGCTCCGCGGCTTCATCGGGGGCAGGTACCCGTATTTCAATGGATAGAATTCTGGCCTCCGAAGCCGGCGATTTGGGTTCGAATCCCAACGGGTGCACCACTTTGAGGCGAGCGTAGCTCGCCAAGGCGAAGACAGAACTCAAAGGGAAACCGGAGACCGGATGATTGGCTGGGGTGCAGGACCGCAGCATTTATTCCGGTTTCCGGTCTCCCTTTGCTTTAATTGCCCGCTGTATCCGGCTCCTGTTCACCCGTCACCCTGCTGCCGACGGTGAGCATCACGAGGAAGCCGATGACGGCGTAGCAGACCGCCGAGCCGAGGAGGACGTTGCGCAGCCTGAAGAGGTCGGTCATCCAGCCCATGATGATCGCGGCGAAAGGCAGGAAACCGAAGAAGCTCAGGCCGGCGACGGCGGACACGCGGCCGCGGAGCTCGGCGGGAGAACGTTCCTGGACGATGGTGTTGGCGAGACCGACGAGCGTGGAGACGCCGACCGCGAGGCTGACGAGGGAGAGTCCGGCCCAGACGAGTCCGGTGGCCAGGCTGAGGCTCACCAGCGCCCCGCAGGCGAGGACCATGCCGGTCAGGATGGCGAGGCGACGCAAGGCCGGGCGCAGGGCCATGATCAGCAGGGAGCCGGAGACCGAGCCGAGGCCGGAGCAGAGCATCAGCAGGCCCATCTGCTCGGCCGTGGCCTTGAGGTCGCTGCGCGCGTAAATCGGGAGCAGGACGATGATGACCGGGAAGACGAAGAGCGTATTGGTGGCCAGGAGGGCGACCATCGCGAGGCTCGGCTTGTCCTGCCGGACATGCCGGAAGCCCTCCCCGGCGCCGCCCTGGCGCTTCTGTTCTTCTTCCGCCGTGCCCAGCGGCCGGCGCGGCAGCGTGGCCAGCGCGATCATCAGCGCCACGAACGAGGCCGCGTTGAGGTAGAAGGCCCATTCCGCGCCGTAGCGCCCGACGAGGTAGCCGGCGGCGGCGGGACCGACGAGACGGGTGGCGTGGAAGACCGCCCGGTCGACGGAGATGGCCTTGGCGACGTTTTCTTTGGCGACGAGTTCCGGCACGATCGCGGCGGCGGCGGGCATCTCGAACGAGCTGGAGACTCCGAGCAACGCCGCGGCGGCGATCAGGTGCCAGGTGTGCAGGGCGCCGTGCGCGATGAGCTGGCCGATCGCGAGCGCGAAGCCGATCTGGGCGACCTGGCAGGCCTGCAGGATGAGACGCTTGTCGTGACGGTCGGCACAGGCTCCGCCGAGGCGGAAGAGCAGGAGCATCACGACCCCGCTTGCGAGGTGCGGGGCGGCCTGCAGGAGGCCTTCGTAGCTCTGGAGTCCGTCGCGGGCCACGACTTCGGTCATCACCCAGCCGAGCGCCATGCCTTGCATCCAGGTGCCCGTCATCGAGATGCCTTCGCCGACCATGTAACGCATGAACGGCCCGTTCGGGAAACGTTCGACGGCAGGATGGGCGGACGGGGAGGACATCAGCGGCTGAGAGTATGGAGTATCGAGTATGGAGTATAGGAAAAGAATGCGGGGTCATTAACCCCGATACTCCATACTCGATACTCCAGACCCTCTTTTCAGCCTACCTTTTGAATGCCGCCTCCGACGCCTGCCATGCCGCGTCGACGGCGGGGCGGATGACCTTGAGCATCGCGGCGTAGCCGGCCTCGGAGGGGTGCAGGTTATCCTTCAGGTAGACGCCGGGGCGGGGTTCGCCGTCGGGGAGGTTGAGCGCGGGGTTGATGTCCACGAAGGCGATCTCCGGATGGGCGGCGGCGAGGGCGCGGAAACCGGCGTCGGCCTTCTTCATCTCGTCCCACTTGGTGCGACGGGAAGGCGCCTGCGTGGTGGAGAGAAGCACCAGGCGGGCGTGGGGGTTCTCGGCCCGCAGGCGCCGATGGTATTCGGTCACGCGGGCGACCACGGCCTCGGCGGTGTCGCCGGCGTTGATGTCGTTGCTGCCGCAATGGAAGACCACCACGCGCGGGTGGTAGGGCAGCGTGATGCGATGCATGTAACCGAGGACTTCCGTGGTCTTCGAGCCGCCGAAGCCCCGGTTGATGAGCGGGTAAGGGGCGAAGTCGCGGGCGGCTGTCTTCCACATTCGCAGCGTGCTGGCGCCCGAGAGGAGCAAGGCGCCCTGAGGCGGCGACGTGGCCTTGTCGGCGGCCTCGAAGGCCGCGATGTCCTTGTCGTATTTGGCGGACGAGAACGTCGGCTTGGCGGCGTCGGCCGCGAATCCGGTGACCGCGAGGAGGAGGGTGAGGAGGAGTTTCATTTTGAAGGGGTAGGGGCAGGGGTCGGGGTAGGGGTAGGGGTAGGAAAGGCAGGGAGGGGAGGAGGGCAATACTGGCGATGGCTGGAGGACACCAGTATACGAGGACACGAGGACCTGAGGACAAGATGACACGAGTGCCAGAAATTGTCGGATAAAACAGGTCAGTGGTCGGGAAATCGTGAACCTTCACATCCGCGTTCTCTGGCCCTCGCGACCTCCGGTCCTCGTGCCCTCGCTTGACTGACCGCCAACCGCTATCCGCTGACACCCATCTTAGGTTTTGGCTTTCCTCTGCCATCTGTCCTCCGTCATCTTTCATCTATCTTCCCTCCCATGCCCATCGTCCCTGGACTCCTCAGCCCCTACGAAGCCGTCCGCGGCTTCGTTTATCTTCCGCGTCTGGTCTCCAAGATCCGCCTGCATGCCGCGGGCCGGCTGCATGCCGATTTCGTGAACAATCTCGGCAAGGCCTTCGACGACCGCTGCTGCCAGTATCTTGGCATCAAGTACGACGAGCTGCGCCTCTGGGTGCTGCAGAATCCCTCGGCCACGCAGGACGAGATCCTCGCCTGGGCCGAAGCCAAGGGCCGTAAGCTTTCCACGAACGACATCGAGATCTGGAACGGCTTCATGACCAAGCGCGGCTGGCGCGACGAAGCCAACGAAGTGCTCGTCCGTCGCCTCAAGGAGAACGGCCTGACCGCCGACGCCGGCGTGGACACGATGTTCGACTACATCGAGGTCGACGAAGGTCGCCCGGCCCGAAAAGCGGCGCTTTAAGGGTATTTTCCATTAATTACTTTATAATTAGGGGTTGAGAGGGCCGGCGGCCGGCCCAAGGCTGACCCTCCCCTTTTTACGAACCGTATCTTCGCGGATACTCCTTCGCCTTGCGAAGTCTCCTCACATCAGCCCCCCGTCCCGCGGGGAACGGACTCCGGACCGGGGAAGGCCGCGCATGACCTTGGCGATGTTCCTGGCGGAAGCCGCCGCGCCCAAGCCTGGTGCGGGCATGGTCAATAATTTCCAGCTCGCGCTGCTCGCCTTCAAGTCCGGCGGCTGGATCGTGGCCTTGATCGGCGCCGCCGCCATGGTCGGACGCCTGCTGGTCGACGAGGCCGCCGATGCCAGCTGGCAGCGTTCGTTGCGGCATGTGCTGGCCGCCGCCATCTTCGCCGTCATCGCCTATTTCGTGATGTTCCCTTGGGATCTCTCGTCCCTGAACAAGGCCATCGTCCAGGGTCTCTGCGGCGCGGTCGCCCCGGAGCTGGTCGACTGGATCACCACCAACATCCGCCGCAAACTCGGCTTCAAGTTCAAGAAGAAGGACCCTGCGTGGAAGAGTCTCTTTACCCGCAGGAAGAAACCCAAGAAGCGTCGACGCCCGGGCGTGCGGAAGAAGGCGGTCGGCAAGCCCGCCGCGAAGAAGCCTGCCGCCGCGAAGCCCAGGTCCCCGAAGCCCGCCGCGAAGAAGCCTGCCGCCGCCAAGCCCAGGTCCCCCAAGCCGGACGACGGCCAGGCTTCTCTCAATCTTTGAACAAAACCCACTCATGTGCGCCCAGCGAAGCCGCGGTCGATCCGCCAACAATAACCTCGTCCAAGCCGAGATCGGCATCGTCGGCATGGCCGTCGTGACCTTGCTCGTGTCCCTCGCCGGACTGTGGTTCAGCCGCGAGCTGAGCGACACCACCAAGCGGGTCAAGGAGACGACCGTCGGCATCCAGTCCTCTTTCGAGGCATACAAGTCCGCGATGAAGTCCGCGGACACGGGCGTGGTGCTCTTCACCGACCAAGGCACGAAGTCCGACAACAAGAACGTCGAGGTGACCGCCGCCGCGGCGGCCAGCGCCTTGGAGGTCGCCGAGCGCGACACCAAGGAATCCGTCAAGCTCCTCGACCAGGTGCTCGATTTGCTCGCCACCTACGAGACCGTGACGGTCACCTTCGGCGCCTCGGCTTTCATCTTCGCGCTGTTCGTGGCGATCCGTCGGTACCGCATGTGAGCCGAGCGACGCCGCTCAGGCGAAGTGCCCGAAACCGCGGACCGTGATCGGCGCCCCGTCGGCGAGGTCGCGGGCGAGGCCCGTGCCGGTCTCGACCAGTCCCAGGCGCGTCAGCCGCGTGAGCGGGAAGGCTTTGCGGAAGGAGGCCTCGAGCAGGTCGGCGCGGTCGGCGCTGACCGCGAACAAGAGCTCGTAGTCCTCGCCGTCCTGCAGGGCGTGTTCGAGGACGGGCTTGCCGTCGGCCTTCGCGAGCGCCTTCGCGGCGTCGGAGACCGGCAGGTCGGCCACCGCGACGCGGGCGTCGAGCTTCGGTCCGAGCAGTCCGGGCAGGTCCTTGGCCAGGCCGTCGGAAAGGTCGGTGCAGCCCGTCACTTCGCCGTGGCCGCAGAGCCATTCGCCTTCGGCGAGGCGCGGAGCGAAATCAAGATGCTTGCCGTAGAGCGAGCCGCCGAGTTCGCCGGTCACGAACAGCACGTCGCCCGGTGCGCATCGGCGCCGCGTCAGCACCCGATGGGCGAAGCCTTGGACGGCGAGCGTACCGACGAACGAGCCCGGCGCGCCGCGGCAGACGTCGCCGCCGACGATGCGCAGGCCCGCCCGGGCGGCGGCGCGGCCGGCGCCATGGGCGAAGTCGGTGAGCCAGGTCGCGTCGACGTCGGGCCCGATCACCAGCGACAGCAGGGCGTCGGAGGGCGCGGCGCCCGCCGCGGCGAGGTCGCTCAGGTTGCGGTTCACCAGCTTGGCGCCGGCGCGGATGCCGTCGCCGGCCGCGTCGAAATGGCGGCCCAGGATCACCGAGTCGATCGTGCTGGCGCGGATGGAACGGCCGCCCGTCGTCGGAAGGAGGGCGCAGTCACCGCCGGGACCCTCGGGAAAGGCCGGGGCGGCATCGGCGAGGGACTGCACCACGCGGCGGATGATCTCCTCCTCGGTCAGCTTCGCGACCGAGCGTTCCGGAAGCGTCGTGAGGGCGCCCATGGCTTCAGAGGGTGGACGCGGCGGGCGCGAGTTTCAACCAGAAGAGGTTCCAAGCATTGAAGCAGGCGTGGGCCGCCATGCAGGTCAGCAGGCCGTAGCGGTCGCGGACCAGGCACATGAACGCGCCGAAAGCCAGCAAGGGCAGGGTCGCGGACGGGGTCTGGTGGGCGAGGCTGAAGGCCAGTCCGGTCACCAAGACGGCGATCAGCCTGGCGTGTCCGGCGGAGAGCGTTTCGGCGAACCGCCGGAGGGACGGGTAGAGCAGGCCACGGAAGGCGAGCTCTTCCATGACCGGCGCGCCGATCGCGACCGCGAGGACGATCGTGCCGAAGCGCCAGGAAGCGACGTCGGTCTTGAGGACCGAATCCACGATATCCTGCGGCAGGTCCGGCGGGGCCTCGCCCGCGAGGCCGCGCCGGGCGAGCTGCTCCCACGTGAAGTGCACGCCCTTCCAGGCGAGCGCCATCGCGAAGCCGAGCGTCAGCAGGCAGAGGAAGACCAGGGCCAGGCGAGGCAAGGTCAGGCCGGCCGGAGCGGCCTCGCCGTCTTGCCGGATGCCGGCTTTCCAGGCGAGCATCCGCGGGGCGAGGCAACCGGCGCCCGCCATCGCCAGCGACGCCGCGACCTGGCCGAGGAAGGCCGCCGTGAACAGGTGGGCTTGGGCCAGGCCGAAATGGGTGGAAAAAGCCTGGGCCGCCAAAGTCACCACCGTGCCGAAGACCAACGCGAAGGCCACCGCGGCCGTGACCAGGCCGAGGGCCGCGTCGCCGGCGCTCAGGGTCGGGGGTTCCTCGCGACCGGGCAGGTTGCGCCAGCATTTCAGCGCGAAGATGCCCGCGAAAGCCGCGAGCAGGTTGACGCCCACGCAGGCCCAGTCCCACGGACCGAAGGACACGAAGGCCTGCGTCAGCGCTTCCATGCGGGCTTAGGCGCCGAAGACCTTGCGTCCGCCGACGAAGGTCGCGCGGACGCGGCCCGTGAGGGCGTGGCCGACGAGCGGGTTGTTGCCGGACTTGGAGACCAGGTCGGTCTTCGCAGGGGCCCACGCGGCCTTCGGATCGAGGACGACCAGGTCGGCATGCGCGCCGTCCGAGAGCGTGCCGGCGGCGAGCCCGAGGGCTCTGGCCGGACCCGAAGTCAGGCGGGCGACGAGCACGGACAGGTCGGCGTGTCCGCCGACGACGAGCGCCGTGTGGGCGGCCGCGAAGGCCGTCTCGAGGGTCGCGGCCCCGAACGGAGCCAGGTCGAACTCGCAGTCTTTCTCGGTGGCCGTGCACGGCGAGTGGTCGGAGCAGACCGCGTCGATCGTCCCGTCCGCGAGGGCGGCGAGGAGCGCGAGGCGGTCGGCCTCTTCGCGCAACGGCGGATTCGTCTTCAGGCTCGTCGCGTAATTCGCCAGCGCCGCGTCGGTCAGGAGCAGATGGAGCGCCGAGACCTCGGCCGTGACCGGGAGCTGCTTCGCCTTGGCACGGCGGACGATCTCGGCGGAGCCGCCGGAGGAAAGGTGCTGCAGGTGGATGCGGGCCTGGGTGAGTTCGGCGAGCAGGCAGTCGCTTGAGACCACGATCTCCTCGGCCGCGCGCGGCAGGCCGCGGAGGCCGAGGCGGAGGGACCAAGCGCCTTCGTGCATCTGGCCGCCGTCGGTCATGCTGCTGTCCTGGCAATGGTCGAGGACGACGAGGCCGAACATCGCGGCGTATTCCAGCGCGCGGCGCATGATCTCGTTGTTTTGGACGCCCGAGGTCGTGTCGGTGACCGCGACGACGCCGGCCTTCTTCATCGTGCCCAGCGGGGCGAGGGCCTTGCCTTCATGGCCTTTGGTGAGGGTGCCCGTCGGCAGCACGCGCACGGCGGCGTCGCGGGAGCAGATCTCGCGCAGGAGCTGGATCGTGCCGACGTTGTCCGCCGCGGGGAGCGAGTCGGGCATCGTGACGACGGTCGTGAAGCCGCCGGCGGCGGCCGCGCGGGTGCCCGTGCGGATCGTCTCGCGGGCCGTGCGGCCCGGTTCGCCGAGGCGGCAGTTCAGGTCGACGAAGCCCGGGGCCACGACGAGGCCCGTGCCGTCGATGACGCGGGCCTTGGCCTGGTCGGCGGCGGAGAGCCGGTCGACGAACCTGCCGTCGAGGGCGAAGACGTCGCCCTTGGCTTCGTCGCGCCGCGCGGAGGGGTCGATCACGCGGGCGCCGCGGATCCAGAGGGGGGAGTTGTCGGCGGGATTCATCGGCTGATGGCTCCGGTGCAGAGGTGAAGGACGGCCATGCGCACGGCGACGCCGTTGCGGACCTGTTCGAGGATGACCGAGCGGGGGCCGTCGGCGACCTCGCTTTCGACTTCGACGCCGCGGTTGATGGGGCCCGGGTGCATCACGACCGCCTCGGGCTTGAGCCAGGCGGCGCGCTCGGCGTTGAGGCCGAACTGCGCGGTGTATTCGCCGAGCGAAGGGAAGTGGGTCGTCGTCTGGCGTTCGTGCTGGATGCGCAGGAGCATGACCGCGTCGCAGTCCTTCAGGGCTTCCTTCAGGTCGTGGACGATGCGGACCTGCGGGAAGGCTTCCTTCAGCGCGGCCGGCACGAGCGTCGCAGGGCCGGCGAGCGTGACCTGCGCGCCGAGCTTCGAGAGGCAGAGGATGTTGGAGCGGGCGACGCGACTGAAGAGGATGTCGCCGAGGATCGTGACCTTGAGGCCTTCGACCTGGCCGAAGCGCTGGCGGAGCGTGAAGGCGTCGAGCAGGGCCTGCGTCGGGTGTTCGTGGGCGCCGTCGCCGGCGTTGACCACCGAGATGTCGAGGACCGAGCCCAGGTAGCGGGCCGAGCCGGCGGAGGAGTGGCGCATCACGATGGCGTCGACGCCCATCGCGCGGATGTTCTCGGCCGTGTCGCGGAGGGTTTCGCCCTTCACGAGGGAGGAGGCCGTCGTGTTGATCGAGACGACCTCGGCGCCGAGCTTCTTGGCGGAGATCTCGAAGGCCGTGCGGGTGCGGGTGCTCGGCTCGAGGAAGAGGTTCACCACCGTGCGGCCCTTCATCAGGTCGAGGCCCTTGCCTGGCGCGAGGGCGGGCAGGAACCGGTCGGCTTGGCGGAAGAGCAGTTCGATCTCGGAGCGGGAAAGCTCCTCGATGCCGGTGAGGTCTTTTTTCGTCCAGGTGTCTTGTTGGGCCATGCGGTGCGGTTCCGGTGGCCCTAACGAGGTTAGGACCATGGGGAAAGTGGGGAGGGAAGGCCCTTGGTCAAGGGATTAGAGGGAGGCGAAGGGGTAGGGGTCGGGGCAGGGGCAGGGGTAGGTGCGGACAAAAGGCAGAGAGCCCCTTGTTTTATCTGACTACCCCGACCCCTATCCCTACCCCTAACCCTTGAATTACTTGGCCAGCAACTCGCGGACCTTGGCGCCGATGGCGGCGGCGGCTTCGCCCTTCTTGTCCTTATGGGCGGCGACGACGTTCACGAGGGCGCTGCCGACGACCACGCCGTCGGCGACCTTGGCGATGGCCTGGACATGGGCCGCGGTGGAGACGCCGAAGCCGACGCAGACGGGCAGGGAAGTGTGCTTGCGGATCTCGGCGACGGCGGCCGAGAGGTTGGCGGCCAGTTCGGAGCGCTCGCCGGTCACGCCTTCGCGCGAGACGTAGTAGATGAAGCCGGAGGCGTGCTTGGCGATGAGGGCGATGCGGGCCGGCGGCGTGGTCGGGGCCACGATGAAGATGTTGGCGAGGCCGTGCTTCTTCGAGGCCGCGATCAGTTCGTCGGCCTCCTCGGGCGGGCAGTCGAGGACGAGCAGCCCGTCGGCGCCGGCCGCGCGGACCTTGGCGCAGTAGGCGTCGAGGCCGAACGAGAACAGCAGGTTATAATAGCAGTAGAGCACGATCGGCTTGTCCGTGCCGGCGCGCACGTCGCGCAACACGTCGAGCAGGCCGTCGTAGGTCATGCCGCCTTCGAGCGCGCGCTGGGCCGCGAGCTGGTTGGTGAGGCCGTCGGCGAGCGGATCGGAGAAGGGCACGCCCACTTCCAGCACGTCGGCGCCGTTGCGCGCCAGGGAAAGCAGCACGGCCTTGGACGTCGCGACGTCGGGGTCGCCGGCGCAGACGTAGCTCACGAAGGCCGGGCGGCCTTCGGCTTGGCAGCGGGCGAACGTCTGGGCTAAGCGGTCCATGCGCGGAAGGAAGCCGGGTTTGGTCCCGAGGGCAAGGCGAAGGCGAACGCGGTCCGCTTTCCCGGGTTGCCAATCCGAGCCGCGTCCGCACCTTGGGAACGTCGGCCCAAGTGGTGGAATGGTATACACATCAGACTTAAAATCTGCCGCCGAAAGGCTTACCGGTTCGAGTCCGGTCTTGGGTACGGCAAAACGGGACAGGCCGCACGGGTGGTGCGGCCTGTCTTCCCGTTGCCGGGACAAATAAGTCCAGAGTCC
>Ga0315909_10006085_pt1 | contig 13712 bp, 20 predicted proteins | sample LakEriMetagenome_11_FD_203527 | JGI IMG/M metagenome (GOLD analysis project Ga0315909, IMG submission 203527) | Freshwater fungal communities from buoy surface, Lake Erie, Ohio, United States - Buoy 2 MA125 | ecosystem: Environmental > Aquatic > Freshwater > Lake | place: USA: Lake Erie, Ohio...
TTTTAACCTAGACCTCAACGATATCGTCGAAGAAGCCTTCGAGCGTGCGGGGGGTGAACTGCGTACGGGTTACGAACTGCGCACGGCGCGGCGTAGCCTAAACCTGTTATTTGCTGATTGGGCAAACCGGGGTATCAACTTGTGGACGGTTGAGCAAGGCTCAATTATTTTGACACCGGGGCAGATCAGCTATGCCCTACCTACCGATACGGTAGATCTGCTGGAACACGTAATTCGTACTCAAGCCAATGTCTCAGCCACACAGGCTGACTTGACCATTACCCGTATCAGCGTATCAACCTACGCCAGTATCCCAAATAAGCTTCAGCAAGCCAGACCAATTCAGATCTACGTAAATCGTCAAACCGGGGCTTCTAACCTGTTTGCGGGCACTTTGAATGGCACGATTACAGCCACGGATACATCAATAACTTTAACTTCTGTAGTTGGTTTAGCGGCACAGGGGTTTATTAAGATTGATTCCGAAATTATTTATTACACGTACATAACCGGAAACGTATTGTCAAATTGCTTCCGTGGACAGGCCAACACAACTGCTGCGCCGCACACAACTGGAGCGTCTATTTACGTAACTAACCTTCCTAACGTCTCGGTGTGGCCTGCCCCTGATTCATCGCAGCAGTACACCTTGGTTTACTGGCGTTTAAGACGTATCCAAGACGCAAGCAACGGCCTTACTGACTTTGATATACCTTTTCGATTTCTACCCTGCCTTGTAGCAGGGTTGTCTTACTACATAGCTCTTAAGATTCCTGAAGGGCGGGAGCGTTTGGTAGACCTTAAATTGATGTATGACGAGGCATGGGAGTTTGCCGCAGGTGAGGACCGTGAAAAAGCGGCAGATCGTTTAGTACCAAGACAAATGTTTATAACGTAATATGGGTAACAGGTTTGCAAGTGGTCGGATTGCGATTGCTATATGTGATCGGTGTGGGTTTCAGTACAAGTTAAAGGAGTTGAAAGAGCTTGTAATTAAGACCAAAAACATCAATATGTTGGTGTGCCGGTCTTGCTGGGATCCAGATCAGCCGCAGTTGCAGTTAGGTATGTATCCGGTGGATGACCCCCAAGCGTTGCGTAATCCGCGTCCGGACAGCAGTTATAGGCAGGCAGGCTTGACAGGTTTACAGATTGATATCGGTGGAGGGCCTTTAGGTACGGGCGATTCTTCCGGCGGTAGTAGAATTATCCAATGGGGTTGGGCGCCTGTTGGGGGATCAAGGGCAAATGATGCTGGTTTAACGCCCAACAACCTTGTTTTGGGTATTTCACTAGGTACAGTAACAGTAGTAACTACTTAAGGAGTTTGAAATGGATGCAAAGAAAGCAGTTCATAAGCATGAAAAAAGAATGCACCCCGGCAAGCCGTTAACTAAACTGGCTAAGGGCGGCAAAACCAATGCTCAAATGAAGCAATTAGGCCGTGGGCTGGCAAAAGTTGCCAACCAAAAGGTATCGTCCTTTACTTACAAAAACGCTGGGAGGGGTCGTTAATGGATACGCCAGTTAAGCAAGTACCTATCCCGCCAAATAATAACGGGTACCCTAACAATATCCCTAACACGCAGACACAGCGGACTCGTGGTACTAAAAACACGACCCGTGGGAATAGTCATAGCAAGAAGATGGGCTAATGAATTACACGCAACTGACTGCCTCGATTAAGGCTTACTGTGAAAACGATTTCCCACAGGCTGTGGGAGCGGGCGGTCTTACGTCCGCAGAGCAGATTGCTCGTTTTGTACAGCAGGCAGAGCAGCGTATTTATAACTCTATCCAGTTCCCAGCTCTGCGGAAAAACGTAACGGGTAATGCCACGGCAAGCAATAAGTACTTGGCTACCCCAGTGGATTGGCTGGCTACGTTTTCTCTTGCGAGGATTAACGCTGACGGAAGCTATAACTACCTGCTAAATAAGGATGTGAACTACATCCGTGAGGCATTCCCGTTCCCGGCTACCACAGGTGCGCCAACGCACTACGCCATCTTTGACGAAAATACGTTCATCCTTGGACCAACTCCAGATGCTTCTTACAGCATGGAGTTGCACTATTTCTATTACCCACAGTCGATTGTGACTGCCGGTACATCATGGCTTGGGGATAACCTTGACTCCTTGTTGTTTTACGGGTCTCTGCTTGAGGCTGCGGCTTTTATGAAGTCTGAGGCGGATGTTATTAAGAATTACACAGATCGGTACAATGAAGCATTTACTATGGCTAAACAGCTTGGCGAAGGAAAAGATCGTCAGGATATGTATCGCACACCTCAAGTAAGGTATCCGGTGAAATAATGGCCTTCCAAGGAAACTTTACCTGCAATTCGTTTAAGGAAGCCCTGTTTAAGGGAGATGTGGACTTCTTGGTGGATACCATCAAGATCGCTTTGTACAACAACACGGCAACCCTAAACGCTTCTACCGGTGCTTACACTGCTACTGGGGAGGTTACGGCTACAGGCTACACGGCTGGCGGAAATACTCTAACCCCGTCGGTAACTTTAGGTTCTGATGGTATAGCTTATGTTGATTTTGCTGATACTTCTTGGACTGCAACCATTACAGCCCGTGGTGCGTTGATTTACAAGAGTGGCGGTACGGCTATCTGTGTTTTGGATTTTGGTTCAGATAAGACTTCTGTTACGACATTCACAGTTCAATTCCCGGTTAATGATTCAAGTTCAGCCCTCATACGATTAAATTAAGGATAAAGATGAGCACAGCATTAGCAGGCGTTATAGGAAAACCTCCCGTAGTCACGGTTAGTAACGTCCGTCCTTTGGAGAAAGACCTGTACCGCATGATGTGGGAGAAGCCTGAGTATCGAGCCGTAGCCCCGGGCGAGGGTGCTGCGTTTGATTTTATGGCTCAGGCCAAGCCTCCCCGTGGTGCTTCTGTTATCGACCTTGGCTGCGGCACAGGCCGTGGGGCTTTAAACCTAGCCTTCTTTGGTGGGTTGGATGTGACGATGGTGGACTTCGCGGATAACTGCTTAGACCCTGACATCCGTCCAATGCTTGAGACCCAGAGCCACGCCCTGCGGTTTAAGGAGCACGACCTATCCCAGCCTTTGGATATTAAGGCGGCGTATGGCTTTTGTACGGACGTTATGGAGCACATTCGCCCCCATCACGTAGACCGTGTTTTGGATAACTGCTTAGATGCCTGCCAGCACGTATTCTTCCAGATCAGCACCCAAGACGATGAGATGGGCAAGATCGTAGGCCACAGGCTTCACCTGAGCGTCCACCCCTATGAGTGGTGGCTCAATAAGTTCAACGAGCGCAAGTGCCTGATCCATTGGTCAAAAGAGGCCGACGGCTACGCATACTTTTATGTCTCGGCATGGATGTCAGGCAAAGAGTTTGTTGATAGGGGCGTCCTAAATACGACTGAGGAAAAGGTCAAAGAGAACGTCAAGGCCAACATTACTTTGGGATTCCAGCAGGTTCAGCCCTACCCTACGAACGAAGTAGAGGTAATGATTGTGGGCGGTGGGCCATCTTTGGCTGAGAATATTGAGGAAATCCGCAAACTGCGTGAAGACGGGGTCAAACTCGTTACCATCAATAACGCCTATAAGTTCTGTATTGACCACGGAATTAAGCCTTCAGCGATGGTCATGGTAGATGCCCGGGAATTTAATAGCCGGTTTGTAGAACCCATCATTCCTGAGTGCAAGTACTTTATTGCCTCCCAGTGCGACCCTTCGGTATTTGCCAAGGTTCCTAAAGAGCAGACCTACATCTGGCACACCAGTGCGGACATGATCAATGAACTGCTGGCGAATCAATATCAGCGCTGGTTCCCGGTTCCGGGCGGTTCCACGGTCTTGTTAAGGGCTATCCCTTTGTTTAGAATGTTGGGATTCAAAAGATTCCATATTTTTGGTTGTGATTCATGCTTGGACGGCGATAAGCACCATGCCTACGAACAGAAAGAAAATGATGGTCAGCCTGTAGTTCCGGTTAATGTTGGAGGCAAAATTTTCCAATGTCATCCTTGGATGGTGTCGCAGGCTCAGGAGTTTGTTGACTTGATCAAGATGTTAGGTGACGAGATCGAGTTAGATGTTCGTGGCGGGTTACTCCGTCATATTTTAGAAACTGGCGCTTCGTGCGCTGATTTAAAGGAGATTTAAAATGGCTGCATCTGCATGGCAACTCTATAACAGTGCTAAAAAGTACATCGGTAACGGTACGATTACTTTAGGTGCTGGTGTATTTAAAATGTTATTGGCCCGTTCGGCTAGTAACACCTCGACGTTTACCCTAAGTACTTATGCTTCGATCACCAATGAGATCTCGGCTACGGGTGGGTATACGACGGGCGGCAAGAATCTCGTTCCGGCAACTGGGCAGTGGACTGTTGGTGCTTCGGCAAAACAACAGAAGTTTACTTACTCCACGGTGGGCCTAACATTTACGGCTTCTGGCGCTTCTTTGACTAACGTCAAGTACGCTGTGATTCGTAACTCGACTGGTGCTGGCGCAGGTAAACTTCTGTGCTTCTGCCAATTGTCTACTTCACAGTTCACGGTAACTTCGCCCAATACACTGACGATTCTTCCTGCTGCAACTGGCGTATTTACTCTGACCTAAAAAAGGTTAGATAATGCCTCTTGTCATAAAGGATCGGGTCAAAGAGACCTCGACCACGACTGGTACTGGTACGTTTACGCTTGCCGGTGCTGTGACTGGTTTTCAGTCTTTTTCGGCTATCGGTAACGGAAATACGACGTTCTACACCATTGCTTTGCAGGGCGGCAGTGAGTGGGAGGTTGGTATTGGTACCTACACATCCTCTGGGACTACGCTCTCAAGGGATACGATTCTTTCGTCCAGCAACTCTGGAAATGCGGTTAATTTTTCTGCTGGCACAAAAGAGGTCTTTGTAACTTACCCATCCGAAAGAGCAATTACGGGGGGAGGCGGTGGCATAGGCGCCTTAGTGGTAAACGCAACGACGGTTACGGACAGTTATACGGTTGCAACTGGAACCAACGCCCAATCGGTTGGGCCGATAACTATCGACAGCGGGAAAACAGTCACAGTAAGTTCAGGTCAACGCTGGCTGGTGGTTTAAATGTTCGGTTTTTACCCCTTTGCCGGAGCGCCATTTGCTGACGTAGGTGAAGGTGTAGTTAACACCAATATCACCGTCGGTACGGGGTCATTAACCCTTGCCGGTGCAGCGCCACAACTTAGGCTAGATATACGTATCACCCCCGCTGTGGGGGCTTTGGTTATTGCCGGGGCGGCTCCTGTAGTCCGTCAGGACACGTTCATTACCCCCCAGACGGGTGCGGTAAACATACAGGGTTTAGATCCAAGCCTACGCACAGACTTCAGGATTGAGACCCAGACCGGGGCTTTGGTTCTTGCTGGAGTGGCTCCAGCCGTCCGAACTGATTTCTTTGTTACTCCGCAAACCGGTGCTCTGGTCTTGGCAGGGGTGGCTCCAGAGGTTAAGACAGACTTCAGGATTGACACCCAGACCGGGTCTTTACTGCTTGAAGGACACGCCCCAACCCCAGTAACAGAGACGGTTGTGACCCCCACTGGTGGGGCTGTATTGATTGGTTCTGCCCCTGCGGTAGTCGTTAGCGGAACGATTATTCAGACTCAGGTCGGGGCTTTGACTCTGGCTGGTGCTGCACCGCAAACACTACTCGATACACGTATTACACCGAATACAGGCGCCTTAGCCTTGGTTGGGGTTGCCCCCACGGTTATATCGGATACACGGATCAACACCCAGACCGGGGCTGTAGTCATCCAAGGTTTTGCCCCGATAGACGTTGAAGACGACATCATTACGCCTACTGGTGGGGCTGTCCTCATTGGGTCTGCTCCAAGTGTCGTCATTAGCGGCACGGTGGTTGTCCCTGATACTGGGGCGGCTGTAATTACTGGGGCAGCGCCCGTACTGTCTTTACAGACCTTTATTACCCCAAATACGGGAAGCCTCTCGATTGCCAGTGACCACCCAATAGTCTTTAGAAATGTAGATATCTTTACGGGAACCGGGGCGCTGTTTATTGCTTCTGATGCTCCAAGCCTTATCCGTGGGGTGGTAATTGATGTTGGAAGCAAACAGGCTGTACTGGTTGGTGAAAAACCGGTACTTCGTACAGATTTCTTTATCCAGCCTGCTGTTAACGATGCGGTTATAGCAGGGGCGGCTCCAGATGTAATAGTTAATCAGCCCATACCGGTAGCGTCCACAAGCCTGACTATCCAAGGGTTTGCCCCAAGTGTCGAGGTAAATGCTTCGATTACTCCGGGAACCGCTACGCTGACCATTACGGGGGCGGCTCCTTATCCGGTGCTCAATGCCTTTATACCGGGCACGGCGCAACTGATTATTGATTCCACGGCGCCAGATGTATCTAAGTTAATAGCACCCCCAACGGCAGTCCTAACGATTGCCAGCGAGGAGCCGACTGTATCTAAGTTTATTACCCCGGCGGCAGGGGCGATCACGATTGCTGGATCTCAACCGGCAATTGCACAACTGGAAAATCCCCAGACCGGAACTTTGACTCTTGTTGGGCACGCACCGGCAACGGCAATAAGCATAGTTATTACCCCGCCAAGGGGGCAGTTAAGTTTGGTGGGTGGCACGGCATCTGTAGTTCAAGTAAATTGGACAGATATCAACGACGGTCAGACGCCGGGTTGGGTAGACGTAAACGATGGACAAACACCGGGGTGGAGTGGTATAAACGACCAGCAAACGCCCAATTGGTTTCCAATAGCGGCCTAAAGGGAAAACATGTACGTATATAAGATCACGAACAAGGTAAATGGGATGCTGTATATTGGCATAACGTCTAAAAGCATAGCCGAGCGTTGGCGTTTGCATCAAAATTGGACTCGGTGGAAAAAGCCGTACGGGTTACATTTAGCCATTAGAGAATTTGGCGTGGATAACTTTACTATCGAGCACATAGCCTCCGCTAAAAATTTTGCTGATCTTCGCCAGCTTGAAAAGCAAGTTATATTGCAGTACAACTCCTTATTTCCCAATGGCTACAATAAAACAACAGGGGGGCAGGGAGTGCTAGGGTATAAGCACACACTAGAGTCACGTAAAAAAATGTCTGAAAAAGTACGTGCGGCAGGTCCACACCCTATGCCACGGGAAGCAGTAGAAAGAGCAAGACTCGCAAGAATTGGTCAGACACGTACTGACGAGCAGAAAAAACGAATTTCGGCTAGTAGAGTTGGTAAGGGGCTTTTAAACGATGCTGCTAGAAAGTATTCAAAAGAAGTGGTTCAAAAAGCTTTGGAATTGCTAGATCTTGGGGTAAAACAAGTAAACGTTGTAAAAATTACTAAATTATCTCAATCGTATGTTAGCAATCTTAAAACCGGTAAGCGTGGGCTTACAATTAAAGGAGCATAACTGTGGCCTCCACTTACTCCTCGCTCAAGATTGAACTCATTGCTACCGGGGAACAAAACGGTACTTGGGGAACGACCACTAACACTAACCTTGGCACAGCCCTTGAGGAAGCCATTGTGGGTCGGGCTACGGCAAATTTTACAACCGATGGCAATTTGACCCTGACTTTAACAGACTCGAACGCAACCCAAGTAGCCCGTAATCTGGTGTTGAACTGTACCTCTGGCGTTAGCCTAACGGCTACCCGGGATTTGATTGTCCCCGCAATTGAGAAGCCATATATCATCCAAAACAACACCACGGGCAGTCAGAGTATTCGGGTTATTGTGGCTGGCGCTTCCGTAACCGTCCCAAACGGAAAGACGGCTTATATTTATAACGATGGAACGGATATTAAATATGCGTTTGATCAAGTAGGCGCTTTAAATGTTGGCGGTGCTTTGGGGGTTACGGGGGCTACGACTCTTACAACTTTTACCGCAACCGGTGACGGTACGTTCTCTGGAACGGGCCAAGTTAAAATGCCTTCTGGAACTACAGCACAGCGTAGTGGTTCCCCCTCTAAAGGAATGTTCCGGTTTAATGATGACACGGACGAGTTCGAGGGCTACGACGGCTCTGCTTGGGGGAGTATTGGTGGAGGCGGTCAGGCCGGTGGTGCAATTTTAGTAAATAACGATACGGCAACTGTAAGTTACACAATTGCCAGCGGTGAGAACGGTTTAAGTGTAGGCCCAGTCACTGTCGATTCGGGCGTAACTATTACTGTTAGTTCAGGCCAGCGTTGGCTGGTTTTATAAGGAGTAAGGTATGAGTTTAATTCTAAGCGGATCTGACGGTTTATCAGATATTGACGGTTCTGCATCAACCCCGGCTATTCGTGGTACGGATGCTAACAGTGGGGTTTTCTTTGGGGTAAATACAGTCAGTATTTCAACCGATGGCACAGCCGCAGTTACAGTAGATTCAGGCCAGAGAACAAAGTTTCCAACAACTATCGGAGTTGGTGATGCTACCCCATCCACATCAGGTTCAGGTATTACTTTCCCTGCTACGGCATCTGCATCCTCTGACGCAAACACGCTGGATGATTATGAGGAAGGAACTTGGACACCTGCTTTTTTTAGTGATACTGATAATCTTCAAATAACATTTACTAGTACTAACGCTTTATATATAAAAATTGGTAGACTTGTTTATTTACTCTGTAACACTGTACGAAATCAAGTATCTGTTACAGCAGGAACTTTATATATGACTGGACTTCCATTTACTCCAGTATCAACTCCTGCAAACCTTATAAGTAATCTTGCTTGGTTTGATAATGGTGGTGTGACGATAGATTATTTTGCTGGTTCATATATTAATAGTTCAAGAATGTATTTCACCCAATTAACTAACCCTGCACAACAACAAGCGTCTAGATATATCCAAACGGGAAATTTAAATAACACTCGAAGTATTTATTTTTCTGCTTCATATATGACTGCATAAAATTATCTAGTGTGGATTCACTAGACGGAAAGGAAATAAAATGGCTTTAACCAAAGAAACCGTAGTAGACCAAATTACAGTAACCGAAAACGGCATCGTGCTATACCGTGAGGTAACTCGCATTGTTGAGAACGGCGTTGAGTTTAGCCGTAAGTACCATCGTACCAGCCTGACACCGGGACAAGACCTGACAGGACAACCAGCCAATGTCGTTGCTATTTGCAACACGGCATGGACACCGGAAGTAATTGCGGCTTATCAAGCACAGATGGCGGCTAACCGCATTGGAGGTTAATCATGCCATATGGCACATTAAATGCAGACACAATAACCAACTCTAACGGCTTAAGCGGCAATGCCATCGGCCCGGGGTTCAAGAACCGGATTATTAACGGTGACATGAGGATTGACCAGAGGAACGCTGGGGCTGCGGTGACTGCTAATGGTGCGTTTCCGGTTGACAGGTTTGTTGTTGCAAACGGAACGGATGGTGCATATTCAGTACAACAGGATTCTTCTGCACCAGCAGGTTTTGTTAATTCTGTAAAATTTACCACTACTACGGCAGACGGAACTCTTACAACAACGCAAAACGCTCATGTTCGACAACGAATTGAGGGAACCAATGTTTCCGATTTAGCATGGGGAACTGCCAACGCCAAGACTGTGACTTTATCTTTTTGGGTTCGCTCTAGCCTTACTGGAACTTTTGGTGGGTCTTTAAGAAACGGTGCAAATGATAGAAGTTATCCGTTTACTTATACAATTTCAGCAGCAAATACTTACGAATACAAAACTGTGACGATTGCTGGCGATACAACCGGTACTTGGCTAACAACAACTGGAACAGGCATTGATGTTCTTTTTAGTCTCGGTGCTGGCCCTGATAGAAGTGGTACTGCTGGTGCGTGGAACTCCAACAACAACACCTCAGCCACAGGCGCAGTCTCAGTCATCGGCACTCTCAACGCCACTTGGTACATCACAGGCGTTCAATTAGAAGTCGGCCCATCCGCCACATCGTTTGACTACAGACCGTATGGCACTGAGTTGATGTTGTGTCAGCGGTATTTTCAAAAGTCATACGGACAATCAACGGCTATTGGGACTGCGTCTACTACGCCGGGATTGATTGTTGGAAAAGTTTCAAGCAACACAGTCCCAGACGGAGAACCTTACAATACTATAGTTTTTCCAGTAACCATGAGAGCAACCCCAACAGTAACAATTTATGGATATGTTGGCGGTAGCGGCAAAGTATCAAATTGGGCAGGTACTGATTTAGCCGCTTCTTCTGGGGAAGCGTTATACATAGCAAATAACGGATTTATTGTACGAAATAATTCTGGCGGGACGCTTACCACTACTCAATTTGCTGTCATTTATCACTACATTGCGAGTAACGAATTATGATTATTTATAAACTAATTGTTGCGCCATTAAATAATCTTGTGCAACGCCTTTCCAATAACGCTTGCATCCCCTTTGACCCTGCCAACACAGACTACGCAAACTTCAAAGCGCAGATCATGGCGGATGAAGCACAACTGCAAGACGCTGAAGGCGTCACCATGTCGCCAGATGCGGCTAAGAACTTTGTTAAGGAGTTACCATAATGCCCAGCACTATACTTTCGGACAATGGCGCATCAAGCGGCACGGCTGGCCTTAAAAGCACCGGATCGAACGATGGTCAATTAGTTTTACAGACCACCACGGCTGGAGGCACCGCCACCACGGCAATGACGATTAACACAAGTCAGGCAGTAACCTTTGCCCAGACCGCAAACCTACCCAATACCTTTGGCTTTAAAAACCGTATCATCAATGGTGACATGAGGATTGACCAGAGGAACGCTGGTGCGAGTGTTACGCCATCAACTACCGCAAACGCATACCCAGTGGATAGATTTTTGGGGGCCGTGTCTCAAAATAGCAAATTAACAATACAACAAAATGCTGGTTCTGTAACTCCGCCAGCAGGATTTGTTAATTATGCTGGTGTAACTTCTTCTTCTGCGTATTCAATTACCTCTAGTGATTATTTTGTGTTTTATCAGCCCATTGAAGGAACAAATGTAGCAGACCTTGCTTGGGGTACAGCAAATGCTAAAACAGTTACTTTATCTTTTTGGGTAAGGTCTAGTCTTACTGGAACTTTTGGTGGTTCCCTAGTAAATTCTGCTACAAATAGGTCATATCCATTTACATATACTATTTCTTCAGCAAACACTTGGGAACAAAAGACTATAACGATTGCTGGCGATACAAGCGGAACTTGGTTGACAACTACTGGAATTGGAATTCGTGTTTGGTTTGGTCTTGGTGTTGGTACAACTTACAGCGGAACTGCCGGTTCATGGTCAGGAAATTATTATCTTTCAGCCACCGGCGCAACCAGCGTGGTCGGAACCAATGGAGCAACTTGGTACATCACAGGCGTACAACTCGAAGTAGGCTCAACCGCTACATCGTTTGACTACAGAGACTATGGGCGTGAGTTGGCGATGTGTCAGCGGTATTACTATAAACAATTTGGCGGCACAAGTTCTACATATATCGGCGGTGTTGGTTTAGTTGTCTCTACAACCGCTCTGCAAACCGTTGTTCCTTTTCCAACGCAAATGCGTATTGCCCCAACAGCACTAGAGCAAACAGGTTCGGCAAGTGATTATAGAATTGTTACTGGGGCTGGAGTTACAACTAACTGTTCCGCAGTGCCAACTTTTGTTAATGCACAGGTATGGCAAGCCGTTACAACCTTTACAGTTTCAAGCGGTCTAACAGCGGGTGGAGCGGGATTTGGTCGAGAGTTAACTACAAGCGCATTTCTTGCATGGAGCGCAGAACTATGATTTACAAAATACATTCCATAGTAGACGGACAAACCATATTTGCCCGTATTGATGACGATGGCCTATGCAGATTAACTTGCATTGCAGCGAATCCAGAGTTCCAAGATCATCTAAAGAACGGTGGAGAACTACAAGACGCAGATGGTAATGTGATGTCTGCTGAGGCCGCACAGGCTTTCGTCGCTACTTTGCCTTGATGAGACAGGAATGAATTTTGTCAGATTTAGATCCGATTATCGGTACCGCAAAGGCGGCAACCCAGAGCATCAAGTCTGCTATTCAGTCAGGCAAGGAGATAAGTTCAGCCGTTGAGTCGATTCAGAACTTCGGTATGGCGGAGGTCAAAGCCCGTCATGCCTTTAAAGCAGTACGCAAGAGTCAAGTAGGTGAAATAACAATCATGACCGCTATGGCGGAGTGGCGCAGACTGGATCAGATCCGTCGCATGGAGTTGGAAGTAAAGGACTTTCTGATTCAACAGTTTGGGCACTTCAAGGGTGAGGAAGAGTTCGAGAAGGTCAAGAAGATTAAAGATGACATGATTGCCCGTCATGCCAAAAGTAAAGATGCACTGGGCAGGGATGTAGCAAAGTTACGAGAGTTGCAGATTATCTGTGTGATGCTGGCGTTTCTGGTTGTCACAATTTATTACATTATGAAGGGTCATCTGTAATGGCTGAGAAACTAAACGCTAACGACACGCTTTCAAAGGTGCTGGCGTATGTTGACTCGCCGTTTAAACTATTCGCCCTGATCCTTATGGCGGTGCTGGCCTTTGGTGGTTGGATACTGTATGACAATAAAGACCTAATTGTAGGGACGTACAAAGAGCATCAGAAGTTACCAGACATTGTAGAAGACCGGGTTGAGGATGCTGTAGCCCACTTATTTAAGACCACGGGTGCGACTACCGTGGCGGTGTTTAAGGTGAACCCCCTGCTTGGAACCCGGGTGCAGTATCGGGCGTATACCAAGGAGGGAAGGGACAAGACCAATGACGGGCTGGATGTAGGACTCTTTACCGCTAATCAGTCTAATAATCAGGATGTAGTAGCGCTCATGGCTGGCACCGTACCGTGTGGTGAGTACAAGGCAGCGCAGTCAGAGATTGGCCTGTGGTACATCGAGAAGGGTATGCGGTTTGGGTGTCGGATCAGTATCCCGCCTGAACCTAGCCGGTTTATAGGACAGATTACGGTGGGCTGGGCAACCCCTCCCGCTGATTTAGATCAAACCCGGGCGATGCTTAATATCGCCGCAACCATGCTTTCAAGGAGTAAGAAATAATGTTACCCATAGCCGCACTGTTAAGTATTGGGGAAAAGGTTCTAGACAAGGTTCTGCCAGATCCAGAGGCACGGGCCAAGGCGCAGGCTATGCTTTTAGAGATGCAACAAAAAGGAGAACTTGCCAAACTCCAAGCCGACATGAACGAGCAGGACAACCTGACCAAGCGGACTGAGGCCGATATGAAGTCGGACTCATGGCTATCCAAGAATATCCGGCCTATGACGCTTATCTTTATCCTCCTGACCTACACCGTCTTTGGGATGATGTCTGCTTGGGAGATTGAGGTTAACAATAACTACGTTGAACTCTTGGGCCAGTGGGGGATGCTGATTATGTCCTTTTATTTTGGCGGACGCACCCTTGAGAAGATCATGGACATGAAGGCGAAGAAAGATGCAACTAACAAATAATTTTTCTCTTGCCGAGATGGTGAAGTCTGATACTGCATTGCGTCACGACATGGACAACACGCCCGGGGAGGCCGAAATTGCTAATCTTAAAACACTCTGCGAAAAGGTACTCCAGCCTGTCCGAAACCACTTCCAAACCGGAGTCAAGGTCAACTCAGGCTTCCGCCATCCCGAAGTTAATGCAAAGGTGGGAGGCTCCAAAACGTCCGACCATTGTAAAGGACAAGCCGCTGAC